>OLRE01001781.1_pt1 | contig 19668 bp, 19 predicted proteins | sample 1672461 | NCBI WGS metagenome assembly OLRE01 (sample SAMEA3136688, study PRJEB25190) | human gut metagenome | biome: human gut; feature: human-associated habitat; material: faeces | place: Austria | collected 2013
TCAAAATCAAAATCTGTGGTATAGGCGCGGGTGTTCTTCTGAACGATCTCGGTCAGGCAGGAGAGAATGTCCGGCTGATAAAATTTATGCTGCTCCATATTCCTGCTCAAATTCGGCCGGCCTGCAATATCGGGCCTCCATCGTAAACGCGCCGTTCGGTACGATGCGGCTGCCGCGCGGAAGGTCGATCCGTCGCGTGGTCAGGATGGTGCCGTAGAATAAATCCTCGGCCTGCTCCGCAAGCACAAAGACTTCATTCGGGCTGTCCAAAAGCGCCTGCATATCATATTGATAAAGACCAAAATGGACAGTCTGACGGCTGACGCGGTGGGGCGTAAACAGTGCGGGTACACCGAAAATCCGGCATACCCGCATCGTGGTCATATTTGCGTTGACGATACTCATGCGTTTTCCTCCTAACGTTCATGCTCTTGCGGCTTCCGCTTCGGCTGGATTTTGATGGGGTCGCTGCCGTCAATCGGACGGATGGCATCAATACGCCTCGCGGCGTAAATGGCATTGCCAGAGAGCTGGCGCTGCCATGCGCCCTCGCTCCGCGCCCAACGGAAACCGTGTCCTTTCAGTGCTTCGCGTATTTCTGGTGCTGGAATTTCGTCAAAGAAAATTTGCAGACGGTTGTTGTCATCATTTGCGACCACCTTGCCGCCGTCAAATTCCCAGCCTTGGAAACCGACCTCCCGATTTTGCGTCAGCGTTTCCAGCCGCTTTTTGATGCGGTGGATTTCCTGATTGTTGTTGGAAAGTGCAAAGGGCGGATACGGCGCAGTTTCCCATGAATAGCCGTCTTTCACACGCTGGTCGAGTTTTGCAGCTTCTTCGTCGGTGACGCCCTCGCAGCCGCGACAGGTCTGGTGCTTGCGGTAATATGCGTTGATCGTTTTCATTCTTGCCTGTGACTTTTCGAGCGCGGCCAGCTTTTCTTGCAGCTTTTGCGCAGCATCCGGGTCGTCGGAAGAAATTGCACGGTTGTTTGCCGCGGCGCGGGCCTTTCTCTCATAGTAGTCCGCCTTTTCATCGGCGGAAACAGACTGCCGCATTTTGGTATCAATCCGGTCGCGGTATCGCTTGTCACTCTTATAGGAATAGTGGTCAGGCAGCATCGGCTGACCGGGCGGAATTGCTGACAGCATGGTGTGCGCCTGTTGTGACAGTGCGCTGCTCTCCGCGCGTGCTTTCCCGGCCTTTTCCAGATAGCGGTCGATCCTGTCCTGTTTTCGCTGCTCATAGTCGTTCAATCGCAACAGCTCCTTTCTCGAATTTTATCGCTCTTTTGAAATGTGTTTTTTTGGTGCGGCTTTACTCTGTGTTTTTGTCAGCGCACGGAATCGGTCACGGACACGCTCTTTTTCAAGCTGCATCTGCTCCAAAATGCTTTCCGGGGTCTGGACAAACGCTTCTGCTACGGCGGCGTATTCCTGTTCCAGATTCGCCGCACTCTGACACATGGCGGCAATATGCGGCGGGGCGGTCTGCACGGACATAACACGATGTTCCTTTGGAATCCCTTCCGGCTGACCATCATAAAATTCATAAAATCTGCTGCCATTGCGCCGGATATAGCCGTCTTGGACAAACTCTCCGTTTTCGCTGACCACCGCATTGCACCCATAGGCTTCGTAGTCGATGTAATCTATCAATTCCCCTGGAATCGAAAAAGCATCCAACTCTTGCAGATAGTATTTGCCGAGGGCTTCTTCATCCGAAATGTCCGGCATGAAATCGTAGCAATCCAGATTGTCCGTCAGGTTGATAAGCTCCTGCAAGCTGCCGCAATGGTCGCCCATCGCAAGCGCCGCTTCAAATTGCTCTAACTCGCTTTGCTCCATGCCGTTCAGCTTGACGGCGAGATAGTTCAATTCGTCCAGATTTACAAACTCACCGAGCGCAGCGGTCAGGCCATGCACACGGCTTTCATAAGCGGTGACAAACCATTCTTCGTATGGTACGCCGCAGGCATCCGGCTTGCCGATACCGATAGCAGAAAATACACGCTGCAATTCTTCCGCAGTCGTCGGAAACGGAACCCATTGCCCGACCAACGCACCCTCGTTGTATTTGCCGAGGTTTGTAATAAATGCAGAAATAGGATGATCTTCATTTGGCATAGGCAGCTCCTATCGGTCGTGTCCGTGATGAATGTTCTTTGAGGGCAGGTCTTTTGACCTGCCCTCGGTTTTACTCGCGGCCTGCGTCAGCTTGGCGCGAACAGATTGCTTTTGAGGTGCAACCTTCCGTACCTGATATAGCTGTTTATAATTTTCGGCACGGTCAGTAAGGTCTGCTTCAGCGGCTTCGCGCGTGTTGTGGTAGTGGCCCCAAAAGTAATCTCGTGTGCCGTTTTCCTGCTGAAAGCGCCATGTGACATACGGATTCGGCGCGTTGGGGTTTTCGCCCAGCGCGACACCCGCACCGTTTTCAAAAAGCACGGCCTTTTGAATGGTGTAACCTTGAATCGTATCCATGCCGCCCGGCTTATTCGCCGCCCCATTCCAGCACGAACACGACGGAAAGAACCTCCTGCTCGGTGACTGCTTTGGATACGGCGCTGACAACGGCGTCATAGCGGATGGGCAGCCTGCCGTTCTCTGCAATTTCCCACGGCGCGGTCAGGGCAAACGTTTCGGCATTGCCGGTTTTCGTCGTCACAGAATCATTGATCTTGAAACCAAGCTGTTTCGCATCGACTTTAGCGTGCGCCATGTCAGTGTTGAACGGAACAAGCTGCCAGCCATTCTTTGTGCTGATACCAACGGAGGACACGACAACCTCGCCGGTGGAACCATTGATGATTTCTGCGCTGCCCGTGTGTACCTCGCCGTTTTCGTCAATGACGAGCGGCAATGTAACCGGCACAGTCACAGAAAAGACCTCCGTAATTTCCCAGTGTGCATAGTAGGTCGCTTCGCCGTCCGTTGTATAGGTGGTGTTGGAATCGACCTCCGTGCCGCCGCCTTTTTCCGTAAACCAGCCTAAAAACTCTGCGTTTTTACGTTCCGGGTCTTTTGGCAGCACCAGCTTCTCGCCGTAGGTCTGTTCGGTCGTTTCGCTCTGACCCGTGCCTAAATCCCACGTCACAGTGTACTTGTTGGCCTCGAACTGCGCGTAAAACGTCGTGCTGGACGTGATCGTGACCGTACTGTAAAGGCTGCCGCCGCTCTTGGCTGTGAACCAGCCCTTGAACGTGTAGCCGGTCTTGACGGGAACGCTGCCCGGCGCGGTCGGCTTGCTGTTCGGCTTTACGGTTTCGGAAAAGCTGGCCTTGCCGTCGATCGTGCCGCCATTCGTGCCTGCATCCCACTTGACCGTCAGGCTGACGGTCGCGCCGCAATCGTCACATTTGCCGTCGCCATCGGTATCCACATGGTCGGCGTATTCTTCGCTGGAATCGCCGCAGGCAGAACAGGCTTTCGTGCGCTTGTGCTGTGTATCGTCGGCTTTCGTCCATGCGCCATAAGAATAGCTATGGTCTGCGTAATCATAGGTCGATGCACCGCAGCCGGAGCAGGTTTTCGAGCGTCTATGCTGGGTATCACTGTACTTGCTCCACGCACCGGTGGAATAGCTATGATTTCCATAATCCGTGGTGCTGTATCCGCAGGTACGGCACGTCACGGTACGGCTGTGCTGGCTGTCCGAATACTTGCTCCAGGAACCATAGCTCATGCTGTGGCTGTCGTAGTCATAGGACGAATATCCGCAATTCCGGCAATAGCTTTCGCGCCGGTGCTGCGATGCGGAATACTGTTCCCATGATCCGTAACTCATGCTGTGACCGCTGGCATAAATCGTCTCAGATTTTGTCTGACCGCAAGCGCAGGAATACGAACGATAGCCGTTGCTGGTACAGGTCGCTGCCTGCTCATTCTGGAGAATCCATGTATGGCTGCCGCAATCCGGGCAAGTCCACGAACCATACGAACCGGAACCGTGGTCTTTATACACATAAGTCCCCAAATTTTGAACATAATGACAGAGATAACATTCATAATACTGCTGATGTCCTCTGGAAGTGTGCGACTGAGAAACGTATGTTCCCTGCAAAGAGTTCTTCTTGCAGGATGGGCAGGTGCCGACAATACCAGTGGATGCACGGGATGCAGCCTTCGCGGGCGCCTTCTTAACGCCGGATTCTGTTTCCGTTGGCGCGGCACCGTCTGCGTTGGGGTACACGCCGTACAGATCGTAAAAATATCGACTGCTGCGATTGGATGCCATCCAATCGTAGGAGTAAAACGGCACCGTCGCTTCCGGATAGCCGATGATGTAGGCGATATAGAGCGTATCGCCAGCATCGGCCTCGCGCCAGAACGCATCTTCACCGATGGATTCAAGCACAGTTTCGCCGTAATACATGGTGATCGTGTTCAGCTTGTCACAACCGTAAAACGCATGACGGCCAATGACCGGGGCCAGCGGCAATTCAGCGGTAGTCAGCGCCGTGCATCCCTCAAACCAGTACGCAAGGTCAGGGATTGTCAGCGCCTCCATATCGTCATACCAGATCTCTGTGATCTGGTCGCGGTATTCCGCCCACGGCTGATCGTCTGCGCTCTGGAATACCGGAGCTTCGCCGCTGCCGGAAATGGTCAGCCAGCCATGAGAATCAAGCTCCCACTTGATTTTGCTGTCCGGGATCGTGCCGCTGGCGATCGTATCACTGGCCGCAAACGCCGAAACGCTTAGGGCAAACATCATACTGAGGACAAGCAAAATTGCTGTGATTTTTCTGAATTTCATCGCTTAACCCTCCATGACGGCGGCAATCGTGAAAATCACGGTTGCCGCATTAACATTGGTGACGGCCTCATTCGCAGATACTTTTGCGCGGTAGCGGATGGCAAGTGATTTTTCTGCGGAAATTGCAGGAAAGGCGTTTTCTGCCAGCGTCAAAGCGGCCGCACCTTTGGTGACACAGCCATTGATATTCAGTGCGATGCTGTTCTTCGCCGCCGCAAAATCGTCAAAATTTCCGATCTCAAATGTCCCCGGTTGTACGTCCACTTTCGTCACCTTGATGCTGCCTGTTTTAGCCGTATTGGTGATTGCTGCATTATTGGCTGTCACAACATAGCCGTCTACCAGTGAAACCGGCAAACAGGCGGGAACCGTACACGAAATCGGAGAAACCGTATTGACCACGGTGAGCGTCACCGGCACACGGGCCTCAGTAGTTTCGGCCGCCGATGCCGGGATTGGAAATGCAAAAATGAGCGCCAGCGCCAGAAGCAGCGCCGCTGCTTTCTGATAGGTTTTCATCACGTTACTGCACCTCCTTGGGCCAGAGATACGCCGTGTGCAAGGTCAGCTCTGTGTGCAGCGTGCCGATCTGCTTGCCGTCGCGGTAGGCAGTGATCGTAACCGTGCAGTCTACATTACCAAACTCTGGTGCTTCCAACAGCGTGAGCGTCGAAATGCTCTTGCCTGCGGCAAGCTCGAAGGCATCTGCAATGAGGGAACCATCCTTGTCACGGCGAATCTCGATTTTATAGGTGTCCGATTTGCTGTTGTTGGTGAACTCGGCTTTTACGCTGGATTCTCCGACAAGCGCGTAAAGATGAGCAGGAGCAGTAATATCAATCTGATTGTCCGCGACGATGGCGTTAAGCTGCTTTTGGGCTTCGCGCAGTCCTGAAACGTCGTAAAAGATGATTTCAGTTTCTTTGTTCTGCTTTGCACGTTCGGTGATTCTGGCTTTGATGCTGTCGATCACGGCGAGAGTAGAATCTCTGTCATAAATGACTTTGACGGCATCATCCACTCTGGCAACGACCACTTCGGGCATATTCGTCCCATTGTTGCAGTACACAGCTTTTGTGCCGCCGCCCCAAACAAGAAGCCTGCCCTTGACGGTTACGTTATCCAACACAATTTTCCCATCCGCCGCACCACAACCAACAATCAAATCACCGTCTACGGTCATATCCTTGAACGTCACATCGTCGGTACGAACGAGAACGCTGCCTTTAATGTCCTTGTCGTAGATTCCCTTGGACACAATGTAAGTGCCGATGATGTTCGCAAAAATCTGCGCAAATTCTGATCTGGTGATGTTGTCCAGCGGGGCAAGGACTTTGCCGCGGCCATGAATATAGTCAGCGCCGACCATTGCCCTTACATAAGGCAGCGCCCATGCAGAGATTTTGTCACGGTCAGAGAACGCAGACAGATCTGTTTTGGAATATGAATCGTAATCCAGTTCCAACGCACGGGCAACTACAGTCATGGCTTCCTGCCTGCTGATCGGTGCGTCCGGGGCCATTTCAGAAGAACTGCGCCCGTTATAAGTACCCATCTGAACGGCGAGGGCTACATCCTTGTAGTACCACGCGCTCTTGGAAACGTCCTTATACTGTGAAATATCCGCTGTTTTGTAACAACCGAAAGACCTGTTGATGATAGCTGCCATCTCCGCGCGGGTCATGTCACCGTTGGGGTCGATAATGGTGCTGGATTTGCCGTAAAGCAGTCCGTTATCCACGGCCGCAGACACAGCTTCGGCGTACCACGCGGTACGGTCGTAGTCGCGGAAATCCGTGGCTTTGCGGTTGACTGTGGTTGCCGCCGACGCGGATACTGCCAGCGATAAGCAGGATACCGCCGCAAGGAATAATGCGAGGATTCGTTTGCGTTTCATTTGAAGTCCTCCGTTTCATAAAGTGAGGGGAACGCTTGCGCGTTCCCCTGTGCGATAGGCGATTGAATCAGACCGCGTCCCATGCGATAATGAAAAGCACGGATGCGATGGCGGCGTTCGTCACGGCCTCGGAAACCGGAGTTACAATAGCATCATAGGAAATGCTGATGCTGTTTGCAGCGGTATCGCCCACACCGGACATGAAGCAGCCCTCGACGGCATCGGTCAGAAGCGTCTGCTTGCTGGCGTTCTTGCCATCGGTGATCTGTGCAGCACCATTGCCGAGAGAGAGGGAGAAGCCGAACTTGTTGCTGTTGACCTTCTCATGTGCCAGCGATGCCTTGTCACCGAACGCGGCAAGCGACCAGCCCTGCGCGGCTTCGATGGAAACATTCGCAACCTTGACTGCGCCGAAGCTGTTGTTGATGATCTTCGCGTCGGTCGCGGTGGAAACAGTGCCGTCAGTGCCAACAGCAACCGGGAGGACGGTAGGCACGACTACGGACATTTTGGTAGCTGCCGGGTCGCCGCCGATGCTGCCGTCAGCGGTGGACGAGAGCGTGACGCTGGAAGTGCCGGTGCCGCCCGAAGCATCAACCGTGTTGGCAGCGGAAGCGGAAATTGCGAGGGAAGCGATCATGCAGACCGCAAGGATGAGGGAAACGATTTTCTTAGTGTTCTTCATTGTAATGACTCCTTTGATTAAAATTAGTGTTGAATCGTAATTGTAATGATTGCCCCGGCTGTGCCGATGATTGCACCAGATTCCGGGTCAAGGTTATGAAAATAAGCGGTACATTCGTATGTACCCGCGGGAAGAACCACGTCCAGCCGCGCACGTTCAATCTTACTGCCAACGGCAATGGCGCCGGATTCATAAATCTGTTCGCCCGTATCATTACGGACGATCTGAACCATCTGCGGATAGTTATTGATGGACTCATTTACGAGCATCAGATTTCCCTCAGATGCTCCATCCTCAAAGATGGGTGCGGTGTTGGCTGAAATGTTAATCATGCCCTCGGCCACTTTTTCATTCAGCCGCGCTTCGATTTCCTCCGGCGAAAGGTTATCCCAGCCGCCCTCAGTTGCAGACGAATCATAAACGATTCCGGCTTTGGCGCGGGCTTCTTCCTTTGTCGTGGGAGAGTGGAGCGTAACGATGATGAAAATGAGTGCGCCGATGGCGACGGCGGCGAGAACGCCAGCGCCGATCCAGACGGCGGTGCGCGAATTGGATTTGTGTTTGGGATGATAGTTCATGTGAACCTCCATAAATTTAGATTGTCAGGGCGGCACCACCAGACGGTGCAGTAATGCTCTGTGGTGCATATCAGTGTTCGGGCGATTTGATCGCGTCCTTTGCGGCCTGCCGTTTTGCCTGACGCTTATAGGCTTCCTCCCGGATTTTCAGTGCATCGAAAACTACGCGCTTGACTTCCGCGACGCTCGGCATTTCGCCGGGAAAGAAGTCTTTCAGCTCCGCGCCGGTAAATGTGACCTTCAATTCCGGGGCTTTCTTCGGCTTGATAATGGACGTGATCTTGTTTTCATCGACCTTATGTGCGGGGGCCAGAGAGGGCAGGTTTTTCTGCATCGTGTCCGCATGGCGGCTGGCCTCCTTTAGTGCGGTGGCCTGCGCCATGGAGGGAACAATCTGCTCTTTCTTCATAACGTCAACGACCTTCGTTTGCTCGTCCGGCTTCAGATAAGCAAGCTCGACCGCCGTGTTGAATGGCAGCTTTTTATCGTCCACCTGCTGTTTCAGTTCTGGAACAAGGTCATTGATTTTGACAAGCCGGTTGACCTGATTGCGGCTGATACCCATATCCTCCGCAACGATCTGGTCGGTGCGCTTCTTCGGTTCCGGACTTGTAAGCTGCTCCATTTTACTGCGCCGTCCGGCTTTTCGTGCAAGGGCTTCCATTTTCATTTTTGCGGCGCGGGCAAGCTCGGACGTTGGAATGTCCATGCGGTGCAGATTGCCGTCAACGACTTCGACACGCGCAGTATCGTCGTCCACCTGCGCGATAATGACCGGCACAGGGTAATTCAGGCGGCTTGCAATGTCGTGTCGGCGGTGGCCGGAAATCAGTTCCAAGCCGCCTTTCTCGCGCGGCCTTGCTTTGACCGGCTCATTGATGCCGTTGTCGCGGATGGATTCGTACAGTTCGATGTAGTCCTTGACCTCGCGGTTAACCGAAAACGGATGATCGAGGAACTGATAGAAATAGGCCGGATGCAGGCGCATCGAAAAGCCTTCGCCCTCCTTCGGAATAGGCAGGCTGTTCAGCGCTTTTTCATCCGGGTAATCCAGACGGTCCTCGAAAATCTGCGTCACGCGCACGCCTTTCTGCTCACTGGGTTCTTTCGGCGGGTCTGCGGCTTTCGGCGGTGTGATGGGGTCGTGCAGCTTTCCACCAAGCATAATTTTTGCGGACGGTTCTGCTTTCTGCGCGGGCGGCAGCACTGGCTTATTCAGCAGCGGCTTTTTCTCGTCGGCAGCCTTTGCGGGCGGCTTGATTGCCGCGCCGGGCTTTTCTGCACTGCTCACAGGGGCAGTATCCTTGCCGGGAATATTTGCTGGTGCCTCCGGCTTTTTCGCTTCGGCTGATGCTGGTGGGATAGCCGCGCTGTTTTTTTCTTCTGGCTTTTTGGGGCCATTTTCAGGAATAACCTTTGCGGCGGGTTTCTCCGGCGGCTTGGCTGTCATACCGGGCTTTTCTGCGCTGCTCACAGGGGCGGTGTCCTTGCCGCTGACCTTGCCGGGGGTGTTCGCTGGTGCGTCCGTTTTTTTCGCTTCGGCGGGTGCTGGCGGGATAGTCGCACCGGCTTTTCCTTCTGGCTTTTTGGAGCCATTTTCAGGAATGACCTTTGCGGCGGGTTTCTCCGGCGGCTTGGCTACCGCACCGGTCTTTTCTGCGCCGCTCACAGGAGCGGTATCCTTGCTGCTGACCTTGCCGGGGGCGTTTGCTGGTGCGTCCGGCTTTTTCGCTTCGGCCGATGCTGGCGGGATGACCGCGTCGGTTTTTCCGTCTGGCTTTTTGGGGCTATCTTCAGGAATGACCTTTGCAGCGGGTTTCTCTGGTGGCTTGGCTGCCGCGCCGGGCTTTTCTGCACTGCTCACAGGAGCGGTATCCTTGCCGCTGACCTTGCCGGGGGTGTTCGCTGGTGCGTCTGGCTTTTTTGCTTCGGCGGGTGCGGGCGGTGACTTGACCGACGCTTCGGGCTTTTTCACATCGCCTGTCGGAACAGTGTCCTTACGGCTGTCCTTGCCGGACGCATCTGCTTTTTTGACTTCTGCGGGCGGCGGTTTGACTGCACCGGTTTTATCCTCCGGTTTTCTGGATTCAGCCGCAGAAGCGGGCTTCATGCTGTCGGTCTTATCCGGCGGTTTCTCTGTTTTGGGCGGTGCGTTTGGCAGCTTTGCAGCGTCAGGTTTCTTTTCCGGCGCTGGCTGTTTGCTGAGGTTTGCTTTTTCTTCGGGCATTGTATTCCTCCTTCATCGAAAAATGGGTACAAAAAATGCGCCCCAAGTTGGGACGCAAAAACAACGCGCAGATTTACCGGCCGCAATCCGCTCGGACAGCAGCGCGATAGTAAGAATCTATCGTGGTCGGCGCCTGATACAGAGCGGCAAGCAGATATGCGCGGATGTTACGAATGGGTGTGCTGGTTTTCTGCATACAGTCCAGCACATAGGTGATATGGAAACGGTCAAGCTGACCAAGCCGTTCACGGACGGCGGCAATGGGAATTTCCTCGCCGCCGATACGGACGCTGGGCTTTGCCGTGCAGAGCGTATCGGTCAGCAGCTCGATGATGGATTTGACGGATTCTTCGTTGTACTCTGCGACCAGAATATCATAGTCCAATTTATCGCGGAGACGCTTTCTGCAATCGAATCGGTCGTATCCATCCGGCGGCGCTTGCGCCGGATAGATAGATGGATCAGGATAGCTTAAATCAGGATAGATATTATCTAAATAACTTGCTTCCTGTTTTGGGAAGTCTTGACTTCCCAAAAGCGGAAGTCTGGAAGTTTGATTTTGGGAAGTCTGGATTTCCGAATCCGGGAAGTCTGAAATGGGCGCAGAGAGGGGATCATCTGGCACGTCAGTCGTGGTGAATTTCTTGACGTAAATTTTTGCTGGACGGCCTTGCCCCTGCTTCACGCGCTCGATCAGAACAAAACCATCTTTGCCAGTATCCAGCTCGGCCAGCAGCCGAACTGCTTTGTTGTGTCCGCACATGAGGTCAGTCTGAATCTCGTCGAGTGTGTAGTAGATGTAGACGCGCCCCAACTCGTCATACCAGCCGTGCTTGGCAGATAGCCCCATGCGATCAAGCATCAGGCCGTAAAGCAGCTTCGCGTCGGTGGAGAGCGTCTTGAATTTCTTGCTGCGTACCAACAATCTTGGAATCCGGAAGTAACTGAACTGCTCGGATTCTTCACCATAAAAGTAGGAGAAATTGACTTGCGTTTTCAGAGAAATCACCTCGGTATGCGGAATTTTATATAAAATAAGCCCATATAACAGGATTACGGGAATCCGGGAATTGATTGCGTAGTGTTTTGGAGTATGGCTCTTATGCCCGGCGTTTGCGTTGCATCCTCAAAATTATGACCGTAATACAAAAGACACTTTTCCTTGCTGCGGGGCAGCCGAAAAAGTGTCTTGTATGAAAAGGACATAACACTAAGTTTTCTCAATATTCTTGTTTTCTCTACATTTTTTCAAGAATTTTGGGTGCATATATCTGAACCATTCGGGAGAGCGTTCGGTTCGCATCCGAGAGGTCGAGAGTTCGAGTCTCTTCAGGTCCACCAAATACGGGATAATCCGATAAAATTCGGATTATCCCGAACTTTTTTATGCGGTATGCGAACGCAGCGGTTGCAAAATGACTGGCTCCCCATTTTTGACGGAAAAGTTCTGAAATTCCTCAAAAGACACGTTGAAGTCAATCTCAATATTGTAGTCGCGGCTGACGCGAACGGCTTTGACGAATTGCGCAACGATCATTTTCTTTGCCTCAAAGGAGCAGGTGTCGAACAGATCTGCCCATGTGAGCAGTCGGTCGTATTCCTGCCGCAGATTCTCCGCCGAAGCCAGCAGCGACTCATATTCTGTCTGTGCCGCGTCTATGCGGGTCTGCGCCAGGGCAATCATCGTTTCTGTTTCTTTCACCAGTGCGTTCAGAAGCTCCACGCTGAGATTGCTCTGACCGCGAATGACTTTCAGCGTTTCCGCCTTATAATCGGAGAGGTCTTTCTGCTTCTCTGCCAGATGCGAATTGGCCTGATCGAGCTTGATTCTTGCAAGCTCGATTTCTTTTTTATGCTGGTGATTCAGAATCTCGGATTCCGGCGCGGCAGCAATCTCTGCAAACTTCATGCGGATCACTTTCTCCACAATACCGTCGAGCTTTGTGACGCCATAGCCGGATTGTCCGTCGCATTCGCCGGGATGTCGGACGTTGTAATGGCACTGGTATCGCATCCGCGGTTCGTATTTCACTGTGCCATCTGCGCGATACACGCGCCTGCCGCTGGTCGTCAGCGTCAGCCGGTTTCCGCAGTGGGCACAGAAAATATTTCCGACCAAGAGGGATTTTCCCTTGCAGTTCAGCGGCACGTTGCCATGCGGGAGCGTCCGCTGGCGCATGATCTCCTGTGCCTTGGAAAAGGTGGAAACGTCGATGATGCGTAGCTCGTCAATATAGCCAGACTGTGACTCGCCGTTTTTGATGATACCGGTATAGGCAATGTTCTTGATGATTCGGTTGACGGTTGTGTTCGGAAAGCCTTTTCCGTCGCGGCTTTTGATGCCCTGTTCATGCAGATAGTGAGAAAGGCGCTGCGCGCCGTAACCCTCATCGACATATTTGTGAAAGATCAGGCGAATCACTTCCGCCTCATCCTCGTCGATCTGCAAGTCCAGCACTGTGCGGTTGCGCTTATTGACGCGACCTTTATCTACCGCGCGATAGCCATACGGAACTGTTCCGCCGGTGTAATGCCCCTCCTCTGTGAGCTGCCCCAAGCGGGTTTTCGTGCGGATCGAGGTTTTCAGACTCTCGCCGGAGGCCTGCCAGTAGCGGATGTAGTTCATCAGCTTGTCAACGTGATTGTCGAACCGCTGCTGCCCCTCCATCGCACTCCAGACCTCCACGCCGTTCTTGACGAACCATTCTACAATGAATGGTGTTTCATCATCCCGTCGTCCGAGCCGGTCAAACATGAACACGAGCAGAATATCGAATTTGCCAAGCGCAGCATCATGCTGAATTTCCTGAATGGCGTCGCGGTCTTTGGCGGATACCTTGTAGCCCGAAATGCCTTTTTCCGAAAACTCCTTGACAACCACCCAGCCTTGCTTTTTTGCGAAGTCACGGCAAACCTGTTTTTGCATCGGAATATCATCTTTTTCAACCTGACCGATGGTAGAAACTCTGTAAAGCGTGTAAACACGCGGAACGTTGGATTCATAGACTGTCTTTTCCATTATACATACCTCGTTTCTGTCTTAGATCGTCTGAAAGATGATGTATCCGGTCCGTTTTCTTTATTTTCGATTTTCAAGGTACAAGTACATCATCATTATTGCATCGAGGTAACAAAGATGCAAATGTGCGCTAGCATTTTTTAAGCCTTGAGGCAAGCAGAATCTCATGGATTCTGTCCAGCACTTTGCCCGCGGATGGCGCGGACGGTTTTGGGAGATAGTTTACCTTTACTTTGCAGCCGTCGATCATCATGTATTGATACGGCGGCTCGACCGGGTTTGTCGGCTGCATGATCTGCAAAACAGTGTCACTCATTTTAGATTCCTCCGCTTTGAAAGCAGCCGCACCGGCAATATCGGTGCGGCTGCTTGAAGTATGTCGAATGTAATCGCCGTATTTCTCTCATCCCCCGGCGAGAGGCGCGCTGCGCCTCTGGGATCGTCATAAGCTGTTCTTGGCAAACAACCCATTCCCGCAGCGCCGTGGCTTGTAAGGCGCACGCACGCCGCAGGAATCCCCCTCAAGTCAGTGGGAGGCCGTAGCAGGAGGTTCGGTTTCCAGATGAGCTGCTCAAACGCTGCCACGCGCAGAGCCGGTCTGCACGGATCGCTCGAATGGGATGCCCGCAAGCTGCGGGCATCCCACCGTCATGGCGGTACAGACCGAAAAGGTCAATCGGAAACTTCACTTATCACGATGTCTATGCGGTTTTCAAGGTACATGGACGCGGTGCAAACCGCTTCTCATATACCAGTACAAAAAAGCGGCAATTTCGAGGGTGTACTTAGAAATTTTTCAAGGATTTTTTCAAGCGCATCAAACCGCCTTGAATACTGTCACGGACGCTATTCTCGCTGACGCCCTCCTCTCTGGCAATCTGCGATTTGCTCTGGCCATCCAGATAGAACGCCAGAAGCCGGCGGCGCTGGCAATCGCTCAAGGCTCGCAAAGCAGCGTCGAGGTGTGCTACCTGCTCTGCTTTCAAAATCAGCTCCAACGGCTGCGGCGGTTTCTGCAAGGCGTCCTTTTCAATGCCATCGCCGCGATCCAGCGAGAAATACGCCTTTGCACGCAGGACACGAACGCGGTGCGCTTCCTCATCCAGCTTGAAGCGGTCGAGCTGACCGGCGATCTCGTCAGACACTTCCAAATAAACGTCCATGTTATAAAACGGGTAATACTCCCGCAAATTGATTTCTTTCATCTTGTGTACCTCATTCAGATTATTTGAAGCGGGCGAATCTGAATGGGGTACGGCGGGGAGCGGCAGCGATTCTGCGGTGTAGGTTTACGTTTCCAAGCGAAAACACGCAACTGCGCATAAAGGCGTTGTGTACTTTCGCTCGGAAAGTAGATGAAATTCGGAACTAATACGTCATGTTCGGTGTATGGCCTGCTGCCCGCAGTCAGAAGTCGTTTTACAAGGCCGCGGCTTCTAACATGCTGGGTAGCTTTTCTACGACATTACGCTCAATGAGCGGAGCATTTCTTGATACAAGAAACGCATAAGTCCTCCTTTCCGGCAGAAAGGAGGACTTAATTGGGCATGACATTGATCCCACCATTCCTGCCGTTTTTTTATATGGCAGGAACGCCGGGATATTCGGAACTGTCAGTTCTAAAATTCCGCTACTTATACGACATTTTTCGCCAGGTGCTCTCTTTGTAGAATAATGGCGGAGGTGAACTGAGAGTGTTCGATAAAGATGAAGTGAAAATAACAGACAAAATGGGGTTGATTCTGAAAGAGATCCGAATGGAGAAAGGCTTTTCACGAGAGCTGATTGCGGAACGTGCCGGAATCGGAACACGGCATTTGGCGGCAATCGAAAATGAAAAGCGCGCGCCGAGCATTGAGGTTTTCTGCCGCATTATAAGAGCGTTGGGTATTTCAGCGGACTGCGTGGTATATCCCGAATATGAGAAAAGTGAATCTGAGGAAATGCAACTTATCCGCCTAATCCGAGCCTGTGACGAACGAGATCGCATGGCAATTAAAGCCGTGATTGAAGCATTGCTTTATAGCCGCGAGAAAGGCATTTACGCGGATGGCACGGAGGGTAAAGCTGTGCCGGTCTAACGGGATGGCTGAATCAAAAACAGAGCGCGTCTGTCTGCACAAACAAACGCGCTCTGTCTTTCAAAAGAAAGAGCCGATAAACCGTGTGCCTGGTGGCTACGGGTTATCGGCTCTGCGTCTGTGCGTCTGGCTCTTTGATAACTGTTGTATGAAATTGCTTTACTTGAATGATCGTTTCGTGCTTGCACCTCGGACAAAACAACGGAAAGTTTTCAAGGATCGTGTTTTCCATGACTTTTGTTTTCGTTTTTGCGCCGCAGCACGGACAGAGAATCCATTCAGCCTTGATCATCTTCATGCCACCTGATGCCTACAAAATTTTCTGTGTGCCACGGGAAGTGTGACGATAATCAGCGCACACGCGGCAATCAGGATCATGCACGGGAGGATAACGACCAGTTTGCCGAAGCTGAACAGAACATACGTTGAAAACACCACATGAGTATCCATTGCCTTTGCCGGGAGCAGGCAAAGGAGTTTGTTGAAAACTCCGCTGACGCGGCTTGTCGGCAGGAACATGGGCACGATCGTGCAGAGTGTGCTGATGAGGACAGCCGCAAACGGCGTTTTGCAGGCAGCGGACAGCAGCATCGTAAACGCCATGACAGACAGCACCACAACATAATTGATGACGATGCCCACAAATACGACCTGCCATATTTTCAGACCATAATAAGCGGTCGTGGAAAGAATCTGAAAATCACAGTTCCATCCTTGTACGCCGAATACCGCAAGCACAGAAATCAGGCTCACCAAAACCGCGATGAAATAGATTCTGCTTGTGACCGTGAACCCGGCGATCAGCTTTGCCCAAACGGTTTCCCGTCTGCCATACTTGGAAGAAAGAACGACTGCGTCTGCGCCTGTCTGATATTCATAAGCGAAAACCGGGGAGATGATGATGCACACGACCAGCGCAATCAGCAGGAATATCGTTGGGAAGTCACGGGTCAACAGCGTTTTCCATCCGTCCGAATAATCGTATGTGATAGGGTCAGATACTTTTGCATCCAGCTTTAGGATCGTATCCTTTTCCGCCTGCGTGTAGTTGCCTGTCGTGTAATCCATATCTATGATACTCTGAACCTGCGCATGGCGATCCTGATAGAAATTCTCGACTCTTTCATTTGTGATACTTGAAAGAATGTTCATGTCATATGCCCCAGCCGGAGAGTATATCCGCCGCATTAAATTCAAGATGCCGTTGTATGGCAGAATATCTTTGCAGTACACTTCGTCTTTCAAAGCGCCCGAAGTGCCAAAATTATCAGAATTTCCATAGACTGTGTGATACTGTTGCAGCGCGTCTTTCAGCCGCTCCGCAGTCAGCGGTCCGGCGAGCGCGTGATCCATTTCCTGCTTTACATGAATTGCCTCCATACCGGATACTTCCGTGCCATCGGCTCGGTAATAGTCTTGGTCCGAAACGAACACAAAGCTGAGCGCGATGATGCTGAGCAACATGAGCAGGCAGGCAATGATGGTTGACTTCCGTCTGAGAATTTTTCTCTTTTCGTAATATATAAGCGTTTTCATTTCTGTTTTCCTCCTGCGGGGCGGGAAAGATCGCTGCCTAATTCGTCTGCAAAGTGGAACAGGTACAAATCTTCCAGCGTGGTCTGCACCGGAACAGCGGCGGGGGCGGGCTGGTTTCTGGACACGATACGCAGTTCCACGCCGTCCGTCAAGTGGCGCAGATTGCAGATGCAGCATTGCGCTTCATACCGTCCGACCTCCCGTTCAGGTACAATCAGCGACCACGCAATTCCGGCAGACTGTTCCGTAAGTTCAGAGGGACTCCCAGCCAAGATCAGCTTGCCTTTTTTCATCATCAGGATTTGGTCTGCAATGTATTCCACGTCGCTGACAATATGCGTGGACAAAATGACGATCTTATTCTGCGACAGGTCTGAAATCAGATTGCGGAAGCGAATCCGCTCTTTGGGGTCAAGTCCGGCGGTCGGCTCGTCCAACACAAGGACTTTCGGATCATTGAGGACAGCCTGTGCAACGCCGAGGCGCTGCTTCATGCCGCCGGAGAAAGAACGGATTTTCTGTCTGGACACGTCCGACAGGCCGACCATTTGCAGCAATTCTTCCACTCTATGTTTGGCAGCGCGGCCCTGTATGCCTTTCAGCGATGCCATATACAAAAGAAATTCATGTGCGGAGAAATCCGGGTAGTAACCGAAGTTCTGCGGCAGATAGCCAAGAATGTCACAATATTTTGCACCCATATCGCTGATGCTCGTGCCGTTAAATAGAATTTCTCCGCTCGTCGGATTCAGCACCGTGCAGATCATGCGCATCAGCGTTGTTTTGCCAGCGCCATTTGCACCGAGCAGACCATAGACACCGTTGGACATAGCATAGCTGAAACCGTCTACGGCGATATGGTTCTGAAACTGTTTTGAAATACGATCAAGAGTCAGTTCCAATTTGATACCTCCATCGTTATTTTAAGGGAACACATTCGAGGCGTTTCGCGGAATCCTTGAACAGTTTCCATAATTCAAGCGCAAAAACGCCGATGCTGATTGCAAGAATCAGCAGCCACACCGTAATAGCTGCGCTATCGTACCAGTCCGGGAGGGCGCTTACAGAAACAAGACCGAACGCAGATAGACCGACACAATAAGCAGTCACATAGTAGTGTGTATTCGCATTCCGGCTTCTGTTGAGCAGGAACAACGAGCCGGATGCCGCCAGAAAGCTCGGCACAAGTCCATATAGGATCAATGCGCCAAAGGTGAAATACGTTTTCATCGCGGTCATAATCAGCATACAGGTGAGCGACAGCGTATCCACCACCGCCGCGATCACAAACCTTGCCATGAAAATCTGCGGCAGCGAAAAGCGCGACGGCAATTCCAGCTCTGTCATGTGATAGCGGAAAGACCGTGAAAGCTCACCACTGCCAAGCAGCACGACCAGAGGAGCCGCCGCGACAAGCAGCAGAAATCCGTCGCTGTCTTTCAAAATCATCGTCGTGAACAGTCCATACAGGCAGAGCAATAAAAGCTGACAAGCAAACAGGCTTTTATTTACAAAGCGAATCTGCCCCTTGATGAATTGCAGCATCGAGGTTTCAGTTGACAATGACAGACGTTTGCTTCGCGCCTGCTCCATAAGCTGTGCCTTTTTTGCCGCATCCGGCAGCGGCGGCGCTGCCTGCATAAGCTGACGTAATTCGTTTTTCAGCACACGCTTCATGGCGATTCCTCCTTTAAGAGCTTTTTGAGCTGACGCAACGCGCCGCGCACACGATACATCACTTGAAACCTTGAAAGCCCAAGTATCTCTGCAATCTCACCCACTTTCAAGTCCTGCCCGTATCGTAAAAGCAAAACTTCCTGCTGTTCATTGGGGAGCGCGGCAATGGCGGTGGATAAGTAGATTTTCTGGACGGCATGATCCGCAAAGTCTTCCGCGGCAGGCTCTTGATCCCAGCGCAATTCATCCAGAGAATCCGGCGGCACTTTTTTCAGCCAGTTCAGACAGAGATGATGCGCAATCGTATAGAGCAGCGCCTTTGGACTTTCAATGTCGGAATATGTCTGCGCCGCATCCATGAATCGTATAAACGTATCCTGCGTGATGTCCTGCGCATCAACGGCGCTATGCGTTTTCCAATAGCAGAATTTATAAATCTGGTCATAGTACAGCGCAATGACCTGTTCCATGCTCTCCGGCTGTCCTGCGCGTTCATCACTGTTCGCCATTTCCTCACCCCCTCACTTAGTAAGACAATGCAGCAATCAAAAATGTGCAAAAAATATTTTACATATCGGCTCTGCAATATGCAAGAATAGCTCGTATTAAAAAGTACGTCTGGAACAAGAGGACGCTTGGAAAACAAACCGGCAAGCAATGCAAGTGTCAAGACACTTGCGAAAAATGCTTGTTGAGGGCAGTGCCCCCAAACCCCGAAATCCGCTCCGTTCGGAGCTGGCAGCGCATCCGTTGGATGCTTATAGAGCGGGAACAGCTTATCGCTGTTTCTGCTCTTTTTCATGTTCCGCCTCACGCGGTTCGGCTCCGAGAATTTTTGCGACGTTGGCCTGCACGGTCAAAAGCTCCTGCATCTCCTGTTTGGCTTTTCGGTAATCGGGATATGCCGCCTTTTTCTCGGATAGCAGCTTTGCGTATTCCTCCTGCAAGCTCTTGACGGTGGGGAGCTTTTTGACGTTCAGCTCTTGAAATGCTCGTTTTGCGCTGCGATGCAGCAGGATCTCCGCCTCATGCTCTGCCAGAAACTTTTTTGTATATACTCCTTGGCATCGGCCTCGTTGATAACATCATAGCCGTCTGTTTCATTTGGCTGCGCAAACACGAAGCTGTGTCCATGCTCCAGCAGCCGCTTTGCGGCGCTTGCCCATTGTCCAAAATCATAGCCGGTCACAGCGGTTTCGCCCATACCGGG
>OLRE01001786.1_pt1 | contig 19603 bp, 16 predicted proteins | sample 1672461 | NCBI WGS metagenome assembly OLRE01 (sample SAMEA3136688, study PRJEB25190) | human gut metagenome | biome: human gut; feature: human-associated habitat; material: faeces | place: Austria | collected 2013
TCTCTAACGTAGGTCTTGGAATCGCACATTCTATGGCTCATACACTTGGAGCTGTTTATGACACACCACATGGTGTTGCATGTGCTATGATGCTTCCAATCGTTATGGAGTACAATGCTGACTGCACAGGCGAGAAATACAAAGAGATCGCAAGAGCTATGGGTGTCAAAGGTGTTGATGATATGTCTGTAGAAGAATACAGAAAAGCAGCAGTAGACGCTGTTTCGCAGCTTTCTATCGACGTTGGAATCCCAACAAAACTGGAAGCGTTAAAAGAAGAAGATCTTGACTTCTTAGCTGAGTCTGCACACGCAGATGCATGCGCTCCGGGTAATCCGAAAGACGCAAGCGTTGAAGATCTGAAGAATTTGTTCAGAAAATTAATGTAATGATGCCAGAGCGGATTGTGGGAGTGCAAAGCATGGAGTAATCCGCATGCATCATGCATTATTACATAATCTAAGATAAGAGAACTCCTGACATTGATATCCAGTGCCAGGAGTTTTTAATATTCCGAAAAAATAAAATGAGAAGAAAACAGTATAAAACAGTATAAAACAGTATAAAACAGTTGACAACTGTTATATACTGTTTTATACTGTTTATAACGAAGGAGGAGTTTTATGGATATCATAGTAAACCATTCATCCATGCAGCCAATCTATGAACAGATTGGAAATCAGATAAAAGAAAAGATCATGCATGGTATATTAAAAGCAGATACCCCGCTCCCGTCAGTTCGTACTTTAGCTAAAGAACTTAAGGTCAGTGCATTGACCGTGAAAAAAGCATATGATGCTCTGGAAGAAGAAGGATTTGTAATTACGATTCATGGAAAAGGAAGTTTCGTAGCATTTGCAGATCAGGGGCTGATGCTGGAGAAGAAGAAAAAGGAAGTGGAAGCTGATTTGGAGATGGCCATCCGAAAAGGCAAAAGCTGTGGAATGACGGATCAGGAATTACTGGAGTTGTTTCAGATTGTTTTGGAGGATTGATAAGTATGTTGAAATTTGAGGGTGTGAAAAAGCACTATGAAGATTTTGAACTGGATCTTACCCTGGAAGTACCGGAAGGTTATGTTACCGGACTGATCGGAGCCAATGGTGCAGGAAAAAGTACAGCGTTTAAAGCAGCATTAGGTCTGATCAGACCAGACGCAGGTGTTGTAAAGATGCTGGGAAAAAATGTAGAAGATTTTACAGTGCAGGATAAAGAGTGGATTGGAGTTGTTCTGGCTGATTCCGGTTTCAGTGGATATTTACGTGTGAAAGATATACTTCCGATGCTTGAAAGTATGTACCATAAGTTTCAGAAAGAAGATTTCCTGGAAATGTGCAAAAAATACCAGTTGCCATTAGACAAAAAGATCAAGGAGTTTTCAACGGGAATGAAACGTAAATTACAGATTGCAGCGGCAGTTTCACATGGCGCAGATGTGTTGCTTCTGGACGAACCGACCGCAGGACTTGATGTTATGGCAAGAGATGATATGCTGGAAATTTTAAGAGAATATATGGAAACTCCGGGACGTTCTATTCTGATTAGTTCACACATTTCCACAGATCTGGAAGGAATCTGTGATGACATTTATATGATTGATGAAGGAAAGATTCTTTTGCATGAAGAGACCGACAAACTTTTGGATCAGTATGGACTTTTAAAGGTGAAGGCAGACCAGTACGAGGCGCTTGAAAAGGAGTACATTTTGGCGCATAAGAAAGAAGAGTATGGTTATAGCTGCCTGACAAATGAACGGCAGTATTATCAGGAAAACTATCCGGATATCACTATTGAAAAAGGGAAAATTGATGATGTGATCATTATGATGAAAAGGGGGAAGCAAGAATGAAAGGATTGTTGATCAAAGATTACAAACTCATGTTGGGACAAAAATCCTTTTTGGGAATGGCAGCTCTTATGGCGGTGTTATATCTCGTTATTTATAAAGACCCTACATTTGCTGTTGTATTCATTACGGTCATGTGTACTATGTTTACAATTAGTACACTAAGTTATGATGAATATGAAAATGGAATGGCTTATTTGTTCACACTTCCAATCAGTAGAAACATATATGTATTAGAAAAGTATGCATTTGCATTGGTGAATAGCATCGTGACAGGAGTGATCATGTATGCTATGGCATATGGTGTCGTTAAAATCCGTGGACTGGCGATATCACAAAGTGATATGTATTCAGGTTTGGCCGGTGCCTGCTTTGTATCAATTATTATGATAAGCTATATGATTCCGTTGTATATAAAGTTCGGAATGGAAAAGAGCAGAATTGTGTCAGTAAGCGGAATGGCAGCCATATTTTTAATACTGTACTTGGGAATAAAAATATCAAAAGAACGGAATGGGGCGATACTGAAAATCATAAGTCGAGCTGAAAAATTAAGTGATGGAATTGTGATTTTACTGATTTTTGCAGTTTCGGTTATATTAATTTGCATTTCACTAGTGTGCGCAATGAAAGCAATGAAAAAGCGCGAATTATAAAAAGGGACAGGTGTGAGAAACAGTAAAGACTGAGAATACGTGATGGTAAAAAAATTGGGGACGGGGTTTTTTTAGAAAAACCCCGTCCCCAATTTTTAAAAAATGCAGTTTTATTGTCTGTGGCTTGCAATTATCAGCCGTACTGTCCGGTACAGATAAGGCTTATATTCTTCGATGGACAGTGGTTCGTTATATAAAATCGAATTATATGCCGTGGATCCGGTCAGTTCTACGATGGTGAATAGCATAACGTCCGGACATTCGTATTTGTAAGAATCTTCATTAACGAGATTGAGAAATTCTTCATAAAAATCTGGTTCGGTCCGTTCTTCGGTGAGAAGGGCGGAGCGAAGTGCGCCCATGACTAGATTCTTGGAAATAAAGTTTAACAATGCCTTATTGCTGGCGAGAGCATCTATAATGTAATCAATGATAAAGATTAATTGTTCTTCCAGCCCGGAAATGTCTGCTTTCCGTAATGCTTTTGCTGCTTTCTCAAATAGTTCATGAGTCTTGAAAGCGGTAAGTTTATTCTTGATATCATATTTGTCTTTAAAATATAAATAAAAAGTTCCTTTTGCAACACCGGCTTTTTCTACAATATCAGAAATAGCAGTAGCATGGATACCTTTTGTGGTAAAAAGTTCGTATGCGGTGTTGAAGAGGGCTTCTTTTTTCTTCTTTTTATTTTCGTCTACTTTTCCCATGATTATCCTCTTTTCTGTTCAACAGCAATTATAACTGTACGGCAAGGTAATGTGCAAGTTAATTTTTTGCTTAAAGGTAGAAAACGTGAGTGTATTTCTAATGTATGATTGTAAAAGTAATGTGTCATATTTTTGTTGATGAAAATATCTTAGCACAAAAATGACCAATAGTCAAAAAATATATTGACTATTGGTCATTTTTGGTGTATTATTCTGTTTGAAAAAGAAAATGACTAACGGTCATAAATGAAAGGGAGAAGGAGTTATGGTTAACTTTGGAAAGAAAGTGGTGAAATACAGAGTATTGATACTGATACTTGGCGTGCTGTTGCTGATTCCGTCAGTCTTCGGTTATCTGAATACCCGGGTCAATTATGATGTGCTGACTTATCTTCCAGACAATATCGAGACGATGAAAGGACAGGATATTCTGGTGAATGATTTTGGAACCGGAGCATTTTCTATGTTCATTGTTGATGGTATGGAAGAGAAAGATGTAGCAGAACTGAAAGAAAAGATTGAAAAAGTCGATCATGTGGCAAATGTAATATGGTACGACTCTATTGCAGATATTTCCGTGCCGATGAGTATGTTGCCGGACGACATTTACGATGTATTTAATTCCGATACCGGAACGATGATGGCGATTTTCTTTGATGAGGGAACATCTTCAGATGGAACGATGGATGCAATTGCACAGATTCGGAAAATTGCCGGCAAGCAATGTTTTTTAAGTGGAATGTCCGCAGTAGTTACGGACACGAAGAATCTGGCAGAAAAAGAGACTCCGGTCTATGTACTGATTGCCGTTATTTTGGCGGTCATTGTACTTGGACTGACAATGGAATCATTTTTCGTACCATTACTTTTTATGCTGAGTATCGGAATGGCAATCATTTACAATCTGGGAAGTAACTATTTTATGGGAGAAATTTCTTATATTACGAAAGCGTTGGCAGCGGTATTACAGCTAGGTGTTACGTTAGATTATTCCATTTTCCTGATGCACAGTTATGAAGAACAGCAGGTGAGATACGACGGAGATAAGAAGCGTGCCATGGCACATGCGATTTCCCAGACATTTTCCTCTGTTATGGGAAGTTCCATTACAACAATTGCCGGATTCATTGCATTATGCTTTATGTCCTTTACACTGGGACTGGATATTGGAACCGTTATGGTAAAAGGAGTTATCTTTGGAGTGATTGCATGTGTGACCATTCTTCCGTCTATGATTCTTTGTTGTGACAAAATCATTGAGAGGACGAAACACAAACCATTCCTCCCGGATATTGGAAGAATTTCTGACAAGGTTACGAAACGATACCTGGTATATGTAGTATTGTTTTTGTTATTCTTATTTCCTGCAATTTATGGAAATAACCATACAGCAGTTTATTACAACCTGGACGAGACATTACCAAAGGATCTGCCAAGTATCATTGCAAATGAAAAGTTAAAAGAAGATTACGATATGAATACAACGCACATGATTCTGGTGGACAGTTCCGTATCTTCAACAGATGTCAATAAAATGATAAAAGAAATGGATAAGGTAGACGGTGTCAAATGGGCACTTGGGCTGGACTCTCTTGTAGGTCCGTCAGTTCCGTCTGATATGATTCCGGAGTCCGTATCCAGTATGCTGAAAAATGATAAATATCAGCTGCTTCTTGTAAACTCTGAATATAAGGTAGCATCTGATGAAGTCAATGCCCAGATTAAGACATTGAATAAGATTTTGCACAAATATGATAAGACCGGAATGCTGATTGGTGAAGGACCGCTGACCGCAGATCTGATTGATATTACAGATCAGGATTTTAAGACAGTCAGTGCAGTATCCATTGGAATTATATTTGTCATTATCCTTGTGTTATTCAAATCCATTTCACTTCCGGTCATTCTGGTAGGTGTTATTGAATTTGCAATCTTTGTAAATATGGGAATTCCTTATTACACAGGCACGAAGCTTCCGTTTGTTGCTTCTATCGTTATCGGAACGATTCAGCTGGGATCTACGGTTGACTATGCAATCCTGATGACGACAAGATATAAGCGTGAACGAAACCATGGGGCAAATAAACATGATGCCATTACGACAGCCCACCGTGTATCAGCACAGTCCATTATGGTCAGTGCCTTAAGCTTCTTCGCAGCGACCATCGGAGTCGGACTTTATTCCAACATTGATATGATCAGTTCGCTGTGTATCCTGATGGCAAGGGGAGCACTGATCAGTATGGTAGTCGTAATCTTCGTACTGCCATCCATGTTTATGGTATTTGACAAAGTAATCGTAAAAACAAGTAAAGGTTTTCTGCCGAAAGAGGCATAAGATTCACAGGAGGGATCACTATGAACGGAAATAAAAAAATCGCAAAAAAAATTGTAGCAGGATCTATGGCAGTTATGATGGCTGCCGGACTTGCCGGAACATATGAATATCACAATAATGTCATGCAGGTACAGGCAGCAGAGCAAAAGGACAAAGACACTCAGGAATTAAAAGAGACTGCGGAAAATGTATTGGCAGACCACGCAACAGATTCTGAGGATACAGGATTTTCAAAAGAGGAATCTGTGTATGTAAAAGCAGATGCAAGTGGAAATGTAAAGAAAACGACGGTATCTGAATGGCTGAAAAATCCGGAAAAAGGAACCATTTCTGACACATCTGAATTGAAAGATATTAAAAATGTAAAAGGTGACGAAACATTTGAGACAGGAAGCAACAACAACGTAAGCTGGAAGTCTGAAGGAAATGACATTTACTATCAGGGAACAATAGATAAAGAGCTCCCGGTAGATGTGAAAGTATCCTACAAACTGGATGGAAAGAGCATTTCCCCGAAAGATCTGAAAGGTAAAAGCGGAAAGGTTGAGATTCAGTTTAGCTATGACAACAAATCAAAACAGACTGTCAATGTAAATGGTGAAGATGTAGAAATGTACACACCATTTACCATGGTCAGTGCAATGATGCTTTCCTCTGATGAGTACAGCAATGTGTCTGTTGAAAATGGAAAACTTATTTCTGACGGAGATAAAAATATTGTAGTCGGAGTTGCATTCCCGGGACTTGCAAATAATCTGAATCTGAAAGATCTGGATATGGACATTGATATTCCGGAGACAGTAACAATTACAGCAGATGTCAAAGATGCAACAGTCGGAACAAGTATTACAATGGCTTCCGCAGAGCTGATGAATGAATTCGGACTGGACGACATCGACAGCTTTGATGACTTGCAGGATTCTATCGATGATCTGGAAGATGCAACAAATCAGTTGGTAGATGGATCAAAGGAAGCAGCAGATGGATCAAAAGAGCTGGCAGACGGAGCTGGAACATTGAATGACGGAGCCGGAACACTGGCAAGTGGAGCCGGAACACTGGCGGACGGTGTGAATACACTGAATGAAAAGAGTGGAACACTGGTAAGCGGAGTGAACACACTGGCGAGCGGAGTGCAGGCATACACTGGTGGAGTAGAAGAATTATATGCTGGAAGTAATAAACTGGCAGTAGGAGCAGAAAGCGCAGCAACAGGAGCTGCAGGAGTGGCAACAGGAGCTGCTGGAATAAATCAAGCAATTAATGGAGAGGGTGGAGTGAGTGACTCTGTAAATACACTTGCTGGATATGCGACATCAGTAAATAATGGTTTAGGAGGAATTAGTGCTGCAGTTAATGGAGGGGTAAGTGCATTGCAGTCTATTACCCAAGATAGTATAAAAGCAAGTGTGACTTCAACAGGCGCAACAGCTAAAATAACTATTACAAAAGATGAGATTGCAGCTAAAATAAAAGATACAGACTCCACATTATCAGCGAATCAGATTAATGCTCTTGCAAATGCAGTTTATGCCCAGGTATCAGACGAGAGTGCAATAGAAGTACAACAGGGTACAGTTGAGTTAAATGATACTGGAAAAACAATTGCAAATGGCGCCTCTCAAGCATTAGGAGGGTTGAAACAAGTTCAGATAGGAATGCCAACCATTACAAAAGGTGCAGAAGGTGTTGCAACAGGACTTAGTGCATTATCTGGAAATATGGAGCAGCTTGGAACAGTAACAGCAACAGTTGCAGACGGAAGCACATCACTGAAAGAAGGTGTTGGACAATTACAGACAGGAATTGGAGCACTTCAGGCAGGTGCTAAAAAGCTTCATGATAATAGCAGTACATTAAATGCTGGTTTGATAACTCTTAAAGACGGTGGTGCCCAGCTTGCAAATGGTGTTAGCCAGTTAGCAAGTGGTGCTAATCAGGTTGCTGACGGAGCCGGAACATTGGCTGGTGGAACTCAGACATTATTAGATGGAGCCAACACATTAGCAGATGGAAACCAGACTCTGGCAGATGGAATGCAGGAGTACAAAGAAGAAGCAATTGATAAATTGACAGATCTCTTTAATGGAGATATTAGCGGTGTGACAGATCGAATTGATGCAATGACTAACCTTGCAAAAGAGTATAGATCATTTGCAGGAATCAGTGACGGAGTATCCGGAACAACAAAATTCATCATTGAGACAGAAGGTATCGACGATTAGTCATTTCTTCATTACAAATGTAAAGAGAAATAAACAAACACAGGGCGGGAGTGAAAAGACTTCCGTCCTGTTCAATCTTATTTCTTAAGGAAAAGATAAGAAAATATTTCTTGAGATTATCACATGACTATGCGATTCTATCTACACGCAGACGATGGTTCTAATTATCTGCAAAGTATCTATATTAATTTCATTCATTTTCGGAGCCGGAAGAATCGGCAGTAATTCCCAAAGTGATGATAAGCAGACAGATAAATGAAGTTAAAAAATGATGTGAAATTATCTTCATATACTGGAATATACTGAAAGTATATGTTAATCTATAAGTAGAAATCATAGCATTTTCTTTTGAACAGACATTTATCTGCAAAAAGAAAGCAGAAGCTATAGCAACAAATTCCGAGCATCAGGCGAAGCTTTTAAAAGAACTGGGGCTGTAGACGACACGTTTAATGTATATACTAGTAGTTTTCGATAGTTTTCAGAAGCAAAATCTGCATTGTTTACTAGTTGGCATATCCGGAAAAATAAGATATAATGGACGATGGTAACGGATGCGCTACCTGGAATATGATACGAAAGTATAGAAGGAGTCTTTCTGAATATGGAAGCTTATACGAGTTTTGCGAGGGTATATGATACCTTCATGGATAATGTGCCGTATAAGGAGTGGGCGGATTATCTGGGAAAAATAATAAAGGAATATGGAATTGATGACGGGCTTGTTCTGGATCTTGGCTGTGGAACTGGAAGCATGACAGAAATGCTGGCATCATCCGGTTATGATATGATCGGTGTGGATAATGCAGAAGAGATGCTGGAGATTGCCATGGAGAAGAAGGTCGAGAGTGGACATGATATTTTGTATCTTCTTCAGGATATGCGGGAATTTGAATTATACGGAACGGTCAGAGCGGTTATAAGTGCCTGCGATTCTGTGAACTATATTACAGACGATGAGGACCTGACGGAAGTTTTCCGGTTGGTAAATAATTATCTGGATCCGGAAGGGCTGTTTGTATTTGATTTTAATACGGAGTATAAGTATCGGGAGATACTTGGAGAACAGACAATTGCAGAAGACCGTGAGGAATGCAGCTTTATCTGGGATAATTATTACGATGAAGACGAACGGATCAATGAATATGAACTGACTCTTTTTGTGCGGGACGAAGAACAACCACAGCTTTATCGTAAGTATCAGGAAGAACATTTTCAGAGAGCATATACGCTGGAGCAGATCAGACATATGCTTACGGAGGCAGGACTTGAATATGTAACTGCCTACGATGACTATACAAAAGAAAGTCCACATGACCGGAGTGAGAGAATCTGCGTCGTGGCAAGAGAACATGGGAAAGGATTGGCATAAGATAGATGATGGAAGATTATATTGTCAGAGCGACGGCAGCAGGAGGACAGATGCGTGCATTTGCTGCGACAACGAAAAACCTTGTAGAGTCTGCAAGAGTGCATCATAATACAAGCCCGGTTGCGACTGCGGCACTTGGAAGGACACTGACAGCAGGGGCAATCATGGGAAGTATGATGAAAAATGATACAGATATGCTGACACTTCAGATTCGTGGAGACGGCCCAATCGAGGGCATCACTGTAACTGCAGACAGCCATGCAAATGTAAAAGGATATGTTGGAAATCCGGACGTGATGCTTCCGCCAAAGAATGGCAAGCTGGACGTCGGAGGAGCAGTTGGTATCGGTCTTTTACAGGTGATTAAAGATATGGGACTCAAGGAGCCTTATGTGGGACAGACAATTCTTGTAAGCAGTGAGATCGCAGAAGATCTGACTTATTATTTTGCAAGTTCCGAGCAGGTACCTTCCTCAGTGGGACTTGGTGTTCTGATGAATAAAGATAATACTGTACGCTGTGCAGGTGGATTTATTATTCAGTTGATGCCATTTGCAACAGAAGAGACTATCAGCCAGCTGGAGGAGAATCTGAAGGATGTGACTTCTGTTACAGATTTTCTGGACAAGGGCTATACACCGGAGCAGATGTTAGAGAAACTGATCGGACATCTGGATCTTGAAATCACAGATACTATTCCAACACAGTTTTACTGTAATTGTTCTAAAGAACGCGTAGAGCAGGCAGTTGCAAGTATCGGAAAGAAAGACATTCAGGAAATGATCGATGAAGGAAAAGACATCGAAGTAAAATGTCATTTTTGCAATACGGCATATAACTATACAGTCGAAGACTTGAAGAACATTCTGAAAAGAAGTAAGAAATAATCAGGTGAATAGACCGGATATATAGAATAGTAGAGAGATAGAATTGCGGTCAATTTATGACCGCAATTCATTATAAGATATTAGATGTAAATTTATATGGAGGAAGATTATGAGACATGGTTTTATAAAAGTCGCGGCAGCAACACCGGATATCCGGGTAGCGGATGTGGATTACAATAAAGGGCAGATTATAAAGCAGATGGATGAGGCAGCAGAAGCAGGTGCCAAGATTATTGTATTTCCGGAGCTTTGTATTACAGGATATACATGCAGTGATCTTTTCCTTCAGGATATTTTATTAAATAGTGCGAAAAAAGCACTTGTAGAAATTGCAGAACATACAAAAAATCTGGATGCGCTTGTGTTTGTGGGAGTTCCTATTGCAGTTAGCGGGGAACTTTATAATGTAGCGGCAGCTTTGAACCATGGAAATATATTAGGTTTCACAACGAAGAGCTTTCTGCCCAATTATGGGGAATTCTATGAGATGCGCCAGTTCCGTCCGGGACCGAAAAAAGCAGAGAAAATTCTGTTTGGCGGAAAAGAGATTCCATTTGGACCGCAGCTTTTATTTGTGGAAAATCAGATGGCTAATCTGATCGTGTCAGCAGAAATCTGTGAGGACGTGTGGTCACCGGTTCCACCGAGCATTGAGGCGGCAAGAGAGGGAGCGACTGTGATCGTCAACTGTTCGGCCAGTGATGAGACGATTGGAAAGGCTTCTTACCGGGAGGCATTAATTTCCGGGCAGTCTGCAAGGCTGATCAGCGGGTATATCTATGCCAACGCAGGAGAAGGTGAATCGACTACAGATCTTGTATTTGGCGGACATAATCTGATCGCGGAAAATGGAACGATTCTGGCAGAGGCGAAGAGATTTTCGAACGGGATTATTTATACAGAATTTGATGTACAGAAAATTGCGAATGAACGCAGAAAAAATACGACATTTACAGAGACACAGGAACATGTACTTCCGAGGATTTCGTTTGGATTAGAACAGACAGAAACTATTCTTACAAGAACATTTCCGTCCAGACCATTCGTTCCTCGTGATGATCAGGAGAGGGCAAAGCGCTGTGAGGAGATTTTAACAATTCAGGCGATGGGACTGAAAAAGCGGCTTGCACATACTCATGCAAAAAGTGCAGTAGTTGGAATATCCGGAGGTCTGGATTCCACATTGGCACTGCTTGTGACAGCCAAGGCATTTGATGCACTGGGACTTGAGCGCAGCGGTATTACGGCAGTGACCATGCCGTGTTTTGGAACGACAGACAGAACGTATCAGAATGCATGTAAAATGTCTCTGAAAGTCGGAGCAACTCTCAGAGAAGTCAGAATCGGTGATGCAGTTATGCAGCATTTTAAAGATATTGGACATGACCCACAAGACCACAGCGTAACTTATGAGAATTCACAGGCAAGGGAACGGACACAGGTGCTTATGGACATTGCTAATCAAACGGGAGGACTTGTAATCGGAACCGGAGATATGTCGGAGCTGGCACTTGGCTGGGCAACCTACAATGGAGATCATATGTCTATGTACGGAGTAAATGCTTCCGTGCCAAAGACGCTGGTCAGACATCTGGTTCATTATTTTGCAGATACTTGTGAAGATTCATCGTTGAAAGAAGTGCTTTATGATGTGCTTGATACGCCGGTAAGTCCGGAGCTTCTGCCGCCAAAAGACGGTGAAATCGCGCAGAAGACAGAAGATCTTGTAGGACCATATGAACTTCATGACTTTTTCCTGTATTATTTCCTGAGAATGGGATATGAGCCAGGAAAGATTTACCGGATCGCGAAGCTTTCCTTTGCCGGGGAGTATGACGACGAGACAATTTATAAATGGCTTCGTACGTTTTGCTGGAGATTCTTTTCACAGCAGTTTAAGAGGTCCTGTCTGCCGGATGGTCCGAAGGTCGGAACGGTTGCATTGTCTCCGAGAGGCGACTGGAGAATGCCAAGTGATGCGTGTGTAGCATTGTGGATACAGAATCTTGAAAAAGAGGCGGGAAAATAACGTCTATAAAGGTAATAAGAGATCAAAAAAAGGAACATAGCCGAATTATAAAGATTACGGGAATGTTCCTTTTTTGTTGCCAAGCATACGACAAAAAGGTCCGGTGGACCTTTTTTAGTTTTACAAGTAAATGAAAAGTTTTATAATTGGATGTTCTTGAAAAGATCGCCAAGGCTTGTTCCGATGCCTTCGCTCTTTGGAATCTCAACCTTAACTTCTTCCTCCTCCTGGATGGCTTCCTCAAGAGCTTTCATGCTCAGGCTGATCTTGCCATCTTTGACACCGATGACTTTGACCTGAACTTCATCACCTACATTCAGGACATCTTTTGGGAATTTGATACGTTTCTGGCTGATCTGGGAAACGTGTACAAGTCCGGAAAGTCCGTCTTCCAGACGTACAAATGCACCGTAGTTCTGGAGGGATTCTACGGTTCCGGTAAGAACGCTTCCTACTTTGATGTTTGCAATTTTTTCTTCACGCTCTTTTTTCTCTTTTTCTTTGAGAAGTTCACGGGCGGAAAGTACCAGCCGGTTATTTGCCTGATCTACATCAATGACCTGAACTTCGATATCTTTTAACAGATAAGATTCCAGATCTTCGATATAGGATAAAGAAAGTCGGGAAGCAGGAATAAATCCACGGATTCCTTCTACCATTGCGATAGCACCGCCATTTACAATTCCTTCGATTTTTACAGGGAGCACAGTTCCTTTTTCGAGGTAGGACTGAACTACATTCCATGGATTGGCATCATCAAAATGATCTTCCAGATCTGCCATAGTTACATTTTCTTCGTTGAATTCTTCGCTCATAGTATATTCCTTCCTATCAGTAAAATTGTTGCTTTTAGTATAGCATAAATAAACTGCTTGTACAAAGAAAATTAACTATGTTAGAATATGTTGTAGAAAATAAGTAACAGTTCGAGTGAGATATACGAATTATTGGAAAAATGATGAGTATAGCTGAATGCAATCAGAAAAACCGATATGGACTGCTCGAATTAGCAAGAAGATAATAAGGTGATATATATGGGAAAGAAAAAAGAAAAGATTTATGTGATCGGACATAAGAATCCGGATACAGATTCTATCTGTTCCGCGATTGCCTATGCAGATCTGAGGCAGAAAGTGACCGGACAGGTTCATGAGGCAAAGCGGGCAGGACAAGTGAATGATGAGACTGCTTATGTACTGGATCGTTTTGGGGTAGAGGCTCCTAAGCTTCTTACAGATGTCAGACTTCAAGTGAGAGATCTGGATATTCACGAGATGCCGGGGCTTAAGCCCAATGCGTCCATTCGTGATACATGGGAGCGTATGCGGCAGGAGCAGGCAAAGACACTGCCAATCGTGAAGGATGATGAGCTGGTAGGAGTTGTATCTACCGGAGATATTGCAAAATCTTATATGGATGTGTATGATAGTGAGATATTATCAAAAGCGAGAACCCAATATCGGAATATTATCAAGACACTGGACGGTACAATGATAACAGGTAATGAGCATGGGTATTTTATGAGAGGAAAAGTAGCAATCGGAGCCTCAAGTCCGAATCTTATGGAAGAGTTTATTGAAAAGGACGATCTGGTGATATTAGGAGATCGTGAGGAAGCGCAGGCATGTGCCGTGAATATTGATGCCAGCTGTATGGTTATCTGCAAAGATGCAGAAGTTTCTCCGAAATTGATTCAGAAGGCAAAAGAACAGAGTATAGTGATCATTCAGACTCCGTATGATACATTTACGACAGCAAGACTGATTAATCAGAGCATTCCGGTGAAGTTTTATATGACCTCTGGACCACTGACTATGTTCCGGATGAATGATTATGTTGATGATATTAAAGATATTATGGCGAAAAAGCGTTTCAGAGATTTCCCGATTCTGGATCGTCATGGCAGATTTAAAGGATTCATTTCCAGACGTCGTTTCCTCGGTGCCAGCAAGAAAAAAGTAATCCTGGTGGATCATAACGAACGGTCACAGGCAGTTGATGGAATTGAGGAAGCAGAAATCATTGAGATTATTGATCATCACAGACTTGGAGATATCGAGACAGTCAGCCCGATTACGTTCCGTAATCAGCCAGTGGGATGCACGGCGACGATTATTAACCAGATGTATGAGGAGAATGAGATCGAAGTTCCAAGAGAGATTGCCGGGCTTTTATGTGGCGCAATTATTTCGGATACATTATTGTTCCGTTCACCGACCTGTACGCCGTTAGATGAAAGGACTGCGAAAAAACTGGCAAAAATTTCAGATATTGACCTGGAGCAGATGGCGCAGGAAATGTTCAATGCAGGAAGCAACTTGAAAGGCAAGAGTGCAGAGGATATCTGTTTCCAGGATTTCAAGCAGTTTACAGTCAACGACACGATATTTGGTGTAGGACAGATCACGTCCATGAGCAAAGAAGAACTGGCAGCTATTTGCGATATGATGACGGAGCATTTGCCAAAGGTACTGGAAGCACATAACCTGAATATGATTTATTTTATGCTGACAGATATTCTGGCAGAATCCACGGAGCTTTTGTGTGTGGGAACCGGTGCGAGAGGAATTGCCCTCAGCGCATTTGATCTTCCGGATAATGCAAAGAGTCTGATATTAAAAGGAGTTGTGTCCAGAAAGAAACAGCTGATACCAGTGCTGGTCGAGACCATGCAGCAGATGTAGAAAGGATAACGTACTATGGGAAAAGAATTATGGAAACCGGGGAATATGGTGTATCCGCTCCCGGCGGTTATGGTAAGTTGTGCGGACAAAGAAGGGCATGACAATATCATTACAATTGCATGGACAGGGACAATCTGTACAAATCCGGCAATGTTATATATATCCGTGCGTCCGACGAGATATTCTTATCATTTGATTAGGGAAAGCGGAGAATTTGTAGTGAACCTGACGACAAAAGATCTGGTAAAAGCGACGGATTGGTGCGGGGTGCGTTCAGGAAGAGATGTGGACAAATGGAATGAAATGCATCTGACTCGCGGAAATGCCCGAACACTTTCATATGCTCCGATAATTGAGGAAAGCCCAGTCAATATTGAGTGTCAGGTCGTGAAAGTCGAAGAGTTGGGTTCACACCACATGTTTCTTGCAAAAGTGACCGGCGTGCAGGTGGATGACCGGTTCATGCAGGATAATGGAAAATTTGCACTGAACAAAACAGGACTTCTGGCATATTCCCACGGGGAATATTTTGATCTTGGAAAATCACTTGGAACATTTGGCTACAGTGTGAAAAAGAAGAAAAAGGTGAAAAAGAAAAAATAATAAAGCGCAGGATTTCATATATATAAAGAGACTGGTAGTGCAAAGGTAACAGGTCTCTTTATTATGAAAGAATGGAAATTAAAAAAAGTGATACAGATTCTTACAGCGTGTCTGGCAATGATAGTTGTTTTAAATGTTTCAGGAATTTCTATGAAAACAATGCAAACAATTGATATTAATAAGAAAGAATCAAAAACGAACAGACGAGATTCAAATCTGCAAGTGGAGTCAGAAACACGGGAAACAATATCCCGGATTTTGAATGAGCAGATACAGACAGAGCTGCCTCAGATTGCCATTACATTTGATGACGGACCCAGTATGTGCACACCGGCACTTCTTGACGGATTAAAAGAGAGAGGTGTTAAGGCAACATTTTTTCTAGTAGGAGAAAATGTTGAGACCTATCCGGATATTGTGAAACGAATTTATGAAGAAGGACATTTAATTGGAAATCACACGTATCATCATGTTGAGATTACGAAACTTTCTGATGAAGAAGCAATGTATGAAATTAACAAGACGGATGAGCTGATTGCGGCAATTACCGGACAGCGCGTGCAGTATATCCGTCCGCCCTTTGGGGTCTGGAAGAGAGAACTGGAGAATTATCTGGACGTATTACCTGTCATGTGGACGGTAGACCCTTTGGACTGGACTACGGAAAATATAGATGAAGTTGTGAATAAAGTAGTGTCGCAGGCGAAGGAGAATGATATTATTTTATTACATGATTGTTATAAATCCTCGGTAGAGGCGGCGCTTCGGATCGTAGATCTTTTAAAGGCAGAAGGCTTTGAATTTGTGACAGTAGATAAACTGATTCTTGAGTAAGGAAAACCAGAAGAAATCAGGAAGAATGGAGATAGAAAAAGCATGGATTTGTTTGAATATGCAAGACAGAAAAATATGGATCAGGAGGCACCGCTGGCGTCCAGGCTTCGGCCGACAACGCTGGAGGAAGTGGTAGGACAGCAGCATATTATTGGAAAAGACAAGTTGTTGTACCGTGCAATCAAAGCAGATAAGTTAAGTTCTATTATCTTTTATGGGCCGCCGGGAACCGGTAAGACGACACTGGCGAAAGTGATTGCCCATACGACAAGTGCAGAATTCACCCAGATCAATGCAACGGTGGCGGGCAAGAAAGATATGGAAGAAGTGGTACAGAAGGCGAAAGAGACGATGGGCATGTATCAGAAGAAGACCATTCTTTTTGTAGATGAGATTCATCGTTTTAACAAAGGACAGCAGGATTATCTGCTTCCATTTGTGGAGGACGGAACAATTATTCTGATTGGAGCTACCACGGAGAATCCTTATTTTGAGGTCAATGGAGCATTAATTTCCCGTTCCAGTATCTTTGAACTTCATCCGCTTGAAAAAGAAGATATCAAAACACTTTTGAAGCGGGCAGTCTATGATCAGGAAAAAGGTATGGGAAGCTATCATGCGGAAATTGACGAGGAAGCACTGGAGTTCCTTGCAGACATTGCAGGAGGAGATGCGAGAAATGCATTGAATGCTATTGAACTCGGGATTCTCACGACAGAGCGGAGTGCGGACGGAAAGATCCATATTACACTTGACGTGGCGTCCGAGTGTATTCAAAAACGTGTAGTGCGCTATGACAAGACAGGAGACAATCATTACGATACGATCTCTGCATTTATCAAAAGTATGAGGGGGTCAGACCCTGATGCGGCAGTATATTATCTTGCAAAAATGCTATATGCAGGGGAGGACGTGAAATTTATTGCCAGAAGGATCATGATCTGTGCATCGGAAGATGTTGGAAATGCAGATCCGATGGCGCTACAAGTGGCTGTGTCAGCAGCCCAGGCAGTAGAGCGGATCGGAATGCCGGAATCCCAGATCATTTTATCTCAGGCAGTGACATATGTGGCAACAGCACCAAAGAGTAATGCGGCAGTCAAAGCAATCAGTGCCGCTATGGAAAACGTAAGAAATTATAAAACTACGGTGCCGGCGCATTTGCAGGATGCTCATTATAAGGGTTCACAAAAACTTGGACATGGTGTGGGTTACAAGTATGCACATGATTATCCGAACCACTATGTGGAACAGCAATACATGCCTTCCGAAATCCAAAAAGCAAAGTTTTATGAGCCGAGTGACAATGGACATGAAAAAGAAATAAAAGAATGGATGGAGTTTTTAAAGAAGAATTCATAGAAAAGCTTGAATTTTTTATAGAGAAAACGTATAATCGAAGCAGAATCTGTACTGTCGTCAGAAATGTGGCGCCAGAGTGTATGTTATTATCAGGAGGAAAAATAAAATGAAGGTATACGATTCAGTAAACAAAACAGAAGTAGAAGTAGACGGAACACAGGGTCTTGTTGACATCATGGTATCCGGACGTCAGGTAGATGTTTATCTTAAAGGAGAGAAATCTGATGCAGATGGATATCTGACATGGGATGTTGAGCACTGGTCAAGCATTGACAAGCAGAGATTTATCCGCTGCTATTCTTACAAAGGAAGGGTTCTGAGCGAGTCTACAGGACACAACATCTACGATTTACAGAACGACTTCAAGCCAGAAGAGGCAGAGAAGATCGAGTTAAGCTAATATAAAAAATCAAAGTAGCTGAAAACAAAAGAATTTAAATCTGTAATAAAGAAACTGACAGATGCAATTTTTCCCAATTGCATCTGTCAGTTTCTTTCGTATAATGGAAAGATTATTTTTTTTTTCATATTTATTTCACAAAAAAAGTAAGAAATGTTGTTGACAAAAGTCAAATCGAGTGATACATTAATAGTCGAAAGGTGTTAGCACTCCAATATAATGAGTGCTAACAAATCCGAAAGAAGGAGGCATATGATGATTCAGGAACAGGAACTGAGCGAACGAAAATTAAAGATTCTTCAGGCAATCATTAAGAATTATCTGGAGACAGGCGAGCCGGTGGGTTCCAGAACAATTTCCAAGTACACGGATCTGAACTTAAGTTCAGCAACCATTCGTAATGAGATGGCGGATCTGGAAGAACTTGGATATATTTTACAGCCTCATACGTCTGCCGGACGTATTCCTTCGGATAAAGGCTACAGACTCTATGTAGATATGCTGATGGAGCAGAAAGAACAGGAACTAAGTGAGATGCAGGAACAGATGCTTGAGAAAGCAGATAAGATGGATCAGCTTTTGAAACAGGCAGCAAAAGTTCTGGCGAACAGTACAAACTATGCGACACTGGTTTCTTCACCGATGAACAATCGCAACCGGATTAAGTTCATACAGCTTACGATGGTTGATGAGGAACAGATGATTGCAGTGATCGTGCTTGATGGAAATGTGATCAAGAATAAGATCATACATGTAGATGAGCCAATCAACAATGAGAACTTGTTAAAACTCAACATGCTTCTGAACACAACACTTAATGGCATGTCTATAGAAGAGATTAATCTTGGACTGATCGCGAGACTGAAAGAAGGAGCCGGAATCCACAGCGAGGTTGTGGGGAATGTATTGGATGCAGTCGCAGATGTTATTCAGGTCGATGAAGACATGCAGATCTACACAAGCGGTGCAACAAATATTTTTAAATATCCGGAACTCAGTGATAAGCAGAGTGCGCAGGAAATTATCAGTGCATTCGAAGAAAAGCAGCAGCTTACAGATCTCGTTACGCAGACCTTATCCAATGAAGAGAACACAGGCATTCAGGTATATATCGGAGATGAGGCTCCGGTGAAGACTATGAAAGATTGCAGTGTTGTCACCGCCACTTATGAATTAGGGGACGGTGTAAAGGGAACGATAGGTATTATCGGACCGAAAAGAATGGATTATGAGAATGTGTTAAAGTCAATGAAGCGTCTCCAGAGTGAACTGGATCAGATGTTTCATAAAGAGGAATAGAAAGGTGGAATTGATCCTTGGAAGATAAAGAAAAGAAAAGTCAGGAAGATATGGTAAAAGAAGCTGTAGAAGAGGCAAAGAAAGAAGCAGAAGCTTTAAAAGATGAAGCAGAAGAAGCCAAGACAGAAGAAGTTTCTGAAGAACAGGAAGCAGGGACAGAGGATCAGACAGAAGAAAAAGCTTCAAAAAAATTCTTCGGCAAGAAGGATAAGAAAGACAAAAAGGACGAGAAGATTGAAGAACTGACAGACAGACTTACTCGTCAGATGGCAGAGTTTGATAACTTCCGCAAACGTACAGAAAAGGAGAAATCCCAGATGTACGAAGTTGGAGCGAAAGATATCATAGAGAAGATTCTCCC
>OLRE01001795.1_pt1 | contig 19503 bp, 19 predicted proteins | sample 1672461 | NCBI WGS metagenome assembly OLRE01 (sample SAMEA3136688, study PRJEB25190) | human gut metagenome | biome: human gut; feature: human-associated habitat; material: faeces | place: Austria | collected 2013
ATTCATAAAGCGTTCCAAACGCCGCAACGTGGGAACACAACAGGGCAAAAAAGTAGCCCCTGTTTGAGGAGTTCCCCCTGACCTTGGAGTGCCAGGTGGTGGAGAGGAGCGACGGTCCCGGCGGCGTGCGGATTGTGGGCCAGGTGGTGAACATGAGCGCCGATGAGGCCATCCTGGGGGAGGATGGCCTGGTGGACGCCGACAAGGCCCAGTTCCTGTCCTTTGACCGGGTTCGGCGGGTATACCGCCTGCTGGGCGGTGTGGTGGGACAGGCCTACCATGACGGCAGAAAAAAGATGGAGTGAACCGGGGCTTTGCCCGGGGGAGGCAGGCCCTTCCCCGGGCAAAGCCTGGAAACTGTGCGGAACTGCCCAAAAATAGGTGAAAAACCTGGGCGTATCTTGTTCCTTCTGCTTCCTTGACAAGGGGAGGTCTTGTCCCGTATAATGAAGAACAATGATAGAGGCGCGGCGCTCATCAGTACCTTCCAACCTCCGGCAGGCAACCGGGGAAGCGAAAGGGGGCACCGCCGAAGGGCTTCTCGGGTTCCTGCCTGAGGGGTGTCCTGGGTCGGCAGAGAAGATCTGCCGGACTGCCATTGTCAAAACGATGGAGCGCTATCATGGGACAACCAAAGGGGCGGGAGCCCCGTATTTGTGTTTGTTTGCCATGGATCTGCTTCGGGTCCATGGTTTTTTTAACAAATAAAAAATGAAAAGAGGAGACCACCATGAAAAAGATGCTTGCCTTGACCCTGGCACTGGTGATGGCCCTGGGCCTGTGCGCCTGCGGCGGAGACACCACGGACCCTGCTCCCGAGGAGAACCCGGCGGCCGAAACCGTAGAGATTCCCCCTGTGGAGGATCTCACCAGCGTGGACACCAGCGCCATCCCCGGCGTGGAGGACGGTGTGCTCACCGTCGGAATGGAGTGTGCCTATGCCCCTTATAACTGGACCCAGATGGATGACAGCAACGGTGCGGTACCCATCTCCAATGTACCTGGTTCTTATGCCAATGGCTATGATGTGATGATCGCTAAACGGATTTGTGAAGCCTATGGCTGGGAGCTGGAGATTGTCTCCTCTGAGTGGGCCTCTCTGACCCCCGGTGTACAGTCCCAGACCATGGACGCCAACATCGCAGGTCAGTCCATGACGGCGGACCGAATGGCAGAGGTAGACATGGCTGGCCCTTACTACTATGCTACCATTGTCTGTGTGACCACCAAGGACAGCAAGTTTGCCAATGCCAAATCCATTGCTGATCTGGCTGGTGGTACCTGTACGGCCCAGTCCGGCACCATCTGGTATGACTCCTGCCTGCCCCAGATTCCTGAGGCCAATATCCTGCCCCCCGCAGACAACGCGCCCGGCATGATTATGCAGCTGGAGACCGGCACGGCTGAGTTCGTTTGCACGGACATGCCCACTGCCATGGGTGCGGTGGCCAAGAATGATAACTTGGTTATCCTGAACTTCTCCGGCACAGAAGGCGATTTCCAGTTTGCTTCCGAGGAGGAGCGGGCTGAGAACGTGAATATCGGCATTGCGGTTCGAAAGGGCAACACTGAGCTCAAGGATGCCATGGACAAGGTGCTCTCTGCCCTCAATGAGGAACAGTTCAATGCACTCATGGATCAGGCCATTGCCAACCAGCCTGCGATCTAAGCAGACCGACGGGAGTTTAGCCCTATCGGAAGCCTTATCTGTAGAAAATAAACATATCAGGTATACCCTCCGGTCCCGAAAGGGGCCGGAGGGTGTGACCTGTTCAGAAAGGAGTACCTCTCATGGACCTCTTCGCTAAGCTGGGCAATGATATGGCCCGGCTTTGGGAAGCCTATGGCTCAGCTTACTTAGATGGGATCAGAAGCACCCTGATCCTGGCAGTGGTTGCCACGGTGATCGGCTGTATCATCGGTTTGATCTGCGGCATCCTCAATACCATCCCCTATACCAAAAACGATCCCCTGCCCAAGCGATTTGTGCTCAAACTAATTCGGGTGCTGGTCCGCATTTATGTGGAGGTCTTTCGGGGTACCCCCATGGTGCTTCAGGCGGTGTTCATTTACTACGGCCTGCCGTATTTCAGCAACAACACCATGCGGTTTGACAGTATTTGGATGGCAGCTATCCTCATTGTCTCCATCAACACAGGCGCCTATATGGCGGAAACCGTCCGGGGCGGCATTATCTCCGTGGACCCTGGCCAGACCGAAGGGGCCAAGGCCATCGGCATGACGCACGTGCAGATTATGACCAATGTTATTCTGCCCCAGGCTTTCCGTAACATCATTCCTCAGATCGGCAACAACTTTATCATCAATATCAAGGATACCTCTGTTATGTTTATCATCGGGTTTACAGAGTTCTTTGCTTTCCACCGATATATCACAGGTGTCAATAACCTCTATTTCCCGTCCGCTGCCATTGAGATGATTGGCTATCTGTGCATGACCCTCATTGCCTCCTTCCTGCTGCGCTGGCTGGAGAAGCATATGGATGGCAACGACAGCTATGAATTGGTCCAGGATGATTCCCTGGCCCTTAGTGCCGGTACCTATCAGCATCCCGACAGAGGCACCCCCTTTGACGAGCGCAACCCGGAGGCCCAGAAGAGCATGCTCCGGGAGGAACTGCGCCGCCAGGCCGAGCGGGACGCTGCGGTCCGGGAGGGGCAAAAGGCGGAGACCCGCCGGGCCCACGGCAACGAAACCAGAAACCAGGACGGAGGGGACCAGTGACATGGATGAGATGATTTTACAGGTGCGCCACCTGTCCAAATCCTTTGGCAAGCATGAGGTTCTCCGGGACATTGATTTTACGGTGAACCGGGGGGATGTGACCTCCATCATCGGGGCTTCCGGCTCGGGCAAGTCCACCCTGCTGCGGTGTGTCAACCTTCTGGAGACCCCCACCAGCGGGGAGATCACCTTCCACGGGGAGAACATCCTCACCCGGAAGGGCGGGGCTGCGGCCTACCGGACGAAGGTGGGTATGGTCTTCCAGTCCTTCAACCTCTTTAACAATATGTCGGTGCTGGACAACTGCACCGTGGGCCAGATCAAGGTGCTCAAGAAGAGCGCCGCCGAGGCCAAGGAGCTGGCCATGAAGTACCTGACCAAGGTGGGCATGGCCCCCTACATCAACGCCAAGCCCAGGCAGCTCTCCGGCGGCCAGAAGCAGCGGGTGGCCATCGCCCGGGCCTTGGCCATGGACCCGGAGGTCCTCCTCTTTGACGAGCCCACCTCCGCCCTGGACCCGGAGATGGTGGGGGAGGTGCTCTCCGTCATGCGGGACCTGGCCGCGGAGGGGCTGACCATGCTGGTGGTCACCCATGAGATGGCCTTTGCCCGGGACGTGTCCAACCATGTGGTCTTTATGCGGGACGGTGTCATCTGGGAAGAGGGCACCCCCCAGCAGATTTTTGAGAACCCCCAGAAGGCGGAGACCCAGGAGTTCCTCTCCCGCTTTCGTGCACACTGAAAAACAGAGGCAAAAGGACCTGCCGGCGGGCAGGTCCTTTTTTATTCGCTCTGGGGGACAGGGGGCACCCAGGGCAGGGCGCCCTCCTCCAGCAGCAGGCGCATGAGCTCCCAGCGGGAGGTCACGCCGAATTTTCGAAACATGTTCTGAAAATGCTTCTGTAAGGTGGAGGCCCGCACCGACAGGGCCTCCGCGATCTCCTGGTTGTTCCGAAACCGGGTCAATTCCTCCAACAGCTGGCGCTCCCGGAGGGTGAGGCCGTGGCGGGCGGCCACGGCGGCCAGGCTGTGGTCAGGGGACCCGCCCGCAGGGGGGGGCCCGCCAGCAGAGCGGCCATCTGCTGGTTGAGGTGCGTGCCCACGGACCGGAGCAGGAAGAGCTCGTGGTCGGAGAAAGGCCCGTCCTCCCGGCAGCGGAACAGGCTCAGAGCCCCCAAGGGCTGACCGTTGCAGACAATGCCGTACTGGAGGGAGTCATAGACCTCAAAGGGCTGATAGCACTCCTGGTAGATGGTGGAGCGCAGCCGCTGCTGTTCCCCCACCAGGTCGCTCTCCCGGAAGAGGGTGGCCTCCCGGCAGCAGCTCAACCAGGCGGTGTAGTCGTCGGCGGCAAAGCGCATGTACCGGCGCTCGGCCTCGGCAAAGGCGGCGGGGACGCAGAGGGGGTCCACCAGGTGGATGGAGGGCCCGGCCTCCGCCCGGCGCATGATGCTGGCGTAGCGGTAGGGAATGAGCATCCGCAGCATCGGCAGAAAGGCGTCCCCCAGGTCCTGATAGGTCCGGCATCGGTACAGCTCAGACAGTACATGATTGAAGATCAAAAATTGGTTTTTCTCCAGCAATGAAACGCCTGCTCCTTTCTCCGGATGGTTTGCTTTTTTTAGTTTAATATGAAATAACAGGAAACACCATACCTCAAAATAGGAATTTATACTTTTTTTCCCGTAAAAAGAGGGGGAAAGAAAGAATTTCAAAATGGAGCGCCGCCCCTTATAATGGAGCCAAAGCCGCCCAGTTCCTTTGTGAGAGCTGGGGACACAGGGGCCCTTTCGCGTTGGCACGGGGCCCACAGGGAACGCAATGCCATTGAAGGAGGTAACTATGAAGCGCTGCAAGAATTATATCAACGGGGCATGGACCGAGAGCGTGAGCGGAAACGCCGCCCCTACGTTCAATCCCGCCACCGGGGAGGAACTGGCCCAGGTGGTGGTCAGCACGCCGGAGGACGTGGACCGGGCGGTGGCCGCGGCCCATACCTCGTTTTATGAGACCCGGGAATGGCGGGATATGGACAGCCAGACCAGGGGAGATTTCCTGCTGCGGATCGCTGACCTGATTGCAGAGGCCCGGGAGGAGCTGGCCTACCTGGACGCGGTGGACATGGGAAAGCCCCTGCGGGAGGCGGAGGGGGATGTGGACGACGCCATCCACTGCTACCGCTACTATGCGGGCCTCATCAAAATGCCCCAGGGGGGCAGCTATGGCGTGAACGCCGGCTTTGGGGAGATGCATTCCTACACCATCCATGAGCCGGTGGGGGTTGTGGGGCTCATTACCCCCTGGAACTACCCCTTCCTCATGGGGGCCTGGAAGCTGGCCCCGGCGCTGGCCGCAGGGAACAGCGTGATTTTCAAACCCAGCTCCAACTGCGTTTTATCCACGGTGAAGATGTTTGAGATTTTTGAAAAGGCCGGCATGCCCAAGGGCTCGGTCAACCTGATCCTGGGGCCTGGCGGCTCTGTGGGCAGCGCCATCGCCGCCCATCCCGGCATCAGCATGGTGACCTTCACCGGGTCCACGGCGGTGGGACAGGACATTATGCGCTGCGCGGCGGCAAATGTCAAGAAGATCGGCCTGGAGCTGGGGGGAAAATCCCCCAACATCATCTTTGCCGACGCCGACCTGGAAGGGGCCGTGGAGTGGGCCATGATCGGGATTTTCTTCAACCAGGGGGAGGTCTGCTCCGCCGGGTCCCGGATCCTCATTGAGGAGAGCTTCAAGGAGACCTTCCTGCGGCGCCTGGTGGAACGGACCAACGCCATTACCCTGGGCAATCCCCTGAACAACCCCGACATGGGGCCCATGGTCAGCGAGAGCCAGATGAACGACGTTCTGGGCTTTATCCGCAAGGGGGTGGAAGAGGGGGCAACCCTGGTCTGCGGCGGTGCGCGGTACACCGAGGGCGAGTGCGCCAAGGGATACTTTGTGCAGCCCACCATCTTTGACAACTGCACCTCGGAGATGACCATTGTCCGGGAGGAGATTTTCGGCCCGGTGGTCACCATCCAGACCTTCCGAACTGAGGAGGAGGCCGTGGCCCTGGCCAACGACACCATCTACGGTCTGGCCGGTGGGGTGTTCACCGCGGACGGGGCCCGGGCGCTGCGGGTCATCAAGGAGATCCGGGCGGGGATCACCTGGGTCAACTGCTACAACCCCACCTTCAATGAGGCCCCGTGGGGGGGCTATAAGATGTCCGGCATCGGACGGGAGCTGGGTGTCCACGGCCTGGAGGAGTACCAGGAGGTCAAGCAAATCAACATCAATCTCAACCCCGGCCCGGTGGGCTGGTATGAACACTGACCGGATGGGCCGCTGCCCTGCCGGGGAAAAAGCCCCGAACCCAAGTGGGTTCGGGGCTTTTCTGTCAGAAATGGGACAAGGGCGCCGGAATTACTCCGCGGTGTACCGCATGAGAATGGTGGCGACCTGTGCCCGGGTGGCGGTTGCCTTGGGGGAGAGGGTGGTCTCGGTGGTGCCGGAGATCAGGCCCTCGCCAATGGCCCACTTCATGGCGTCGGTGGCATAGGAGGCCACCTGGCCCGCATCGGTGAAGCCGGTCAGATCGCCGGTGATCTCGATGGGATCGGGATTCTCAAAGTCGGCGAACCGATAGAAGAAGGTGGCCAGCTGCTCCCGGGTCAGGGAATTGGTGGGGGAGAAGGTGGTATCGGAGGTGCCGGCGGTGATGCCGTTCTCGGAAGCCCAGATCACTGCGTCGGTGTACCAAGTGTCCGCCGGCACATCGGTGAAGGGATTCTCCGCGGTGACTTCGGGGGAACCGGCCATCCGATAGAGGACGGTGACCATCATGCCCCGGTTAATGGCCAGGTTGGGGGAGAAGCCGTCCCCGGTGCCGTTCATGAGACCGGTGAGGGTCACATAGTTCACGGCATTGGCATACCAGTCGCCGGCCTTCACATCGTTGTAGGAGATGGTGTGGATGCGGTTGTCGGTCTCGCCGTACTGCGCCTTGGAGACCACGCCCTTGAGCTCGGAGGTGATGTAGTCCATGACCACTTCGTCCAGGGGCACGCCGGAGTCATAGCCGCTGGAGGCAGCCTTGAAGGCATAGTAGGTGTCGCCGCCGGCGCCCATAAAGTCGTTGGTGACGATGGTGTAGGTCTCTTCGGGGTTGAATGCCTCGCCGCCCACGGTCTGGATCATGACCCGGTTGATGGAGGCGGGCTTGCCATAGGTGGAGCCGGGATAGAGCTCCTTGGTGTCAAACTGGGCGCCGGTGTTCACGGTGAACTCAATGCCGGCCACCTGGGGGAAGCCGCCAATGGCCTCGGGGGTGCAGTAGGTGGAGGCCTCCAGAGCTTCCAGCAGCTCTGCGCCGGTCACCTTTACCACGTACAGGGTGTTGCCGAAGGGGAGGACGGTGTTGATGTCCTTCTTGGTGATGTCCCCGGCGGCGATGCTGGCGCGGATGCCGCCGCCGTTGGTGACGGCCACGTCCACCCCTTCATCCAGGAGGCCGGCCTGCCACAGCATGGCGTCGGCGATCAGGTCGCCCAGATTGGTCTCGCCGGTGCGGACGTTGGCTTTCTCGCCGTCCAGAGCAACCTCGGTCTTGGCAAAGACCGTGCCGTAGTCGGCGTCGATTTCCTTCTGGATTTCCTCGGCCCGGGCGGCGACCTTGGCGTCGGGGGTGACGGTCAGCTCGCTGGTGGCCAGGCTGGAGGTGGAGATGGTGCCGTCGGGGGAAATATCCACCATGCCCACGTTGGCCAGCTTGGTACCGGTGGAGGTGAGCACGGTGTCACCCACCTTGCCAGTGCCGTTGGTGGCTTCCTTGATCTCTTCCAGGGTGGAGTGGGAGTGGCCGTCGATGAAGACGTCAATGCCGGTGACCTTCTCCAGCAGGTCGATGGAGCGGTTGCCGGTGGACTCAGCGTCAATGCCCAGGTGGCCCAGGCAGATGATGTAGTCGCAGCCGTCGGCCTTCAGGGCATCCACCTGGGCCTGGGCGCAGTCGAACATCTCCTGGGCGGCCAGGAAGGAGACTCCCTTGATCTTGTCCGGGTGGGCCTTGGTGGCGGTCTCAGGGGTGTCCAGGCCGAAAATGCCGATCTTTTTGCCGTCGGTGGTGGTGAAGGTGGTCTGATCCCCCAGGGCGGCGGCGTTGTCATACCGTACGTTGGCGGCCAGGATGGGGAAGTCCGCTTCCCCGGCCAGGGTCTTCAGATTGGGGTAGCCGTAGTCAAACTCGTGGTTGCCGGGGGCGGCCACGTCGTAGCCGGCCAGGTTCATAAGCTCAATGGCGGTCTTTCCCTGGGAGGCGCTCACGGTGGGGTCTCCCTGGATAAAGTCGCCGGCATCCGCCAGCAGCACATAGGCGCCGGCCGCTTGGTAGGCCTGCTTCAAGGCGGCGACTTTGGCATACTCGCCGATGGCCCCGTGGACATCGTTGGTGTGCAGAATAACGATGTGACCGGTCAGGTCCTGTTCCGTCTCTGTGGCTCCGGCGGGAATGGCCAGGGCCAGCACCATGACCAGTGCCAGGAAGAGCGCGGAAAACTTCTTCCATAGTTTCATGTTGGACAATCCTCCATATCTTCAAATTTCCCGGGGACGAGAGAGGGACCTCTCACCCGCGGTGGTAGGGATAGTATAGCGTATTTTTGCGTACATTGCCACCATTTCCAACGAAAATTTTGGGAAAAATATGCAGGAAACGGAAACCCGTCTCCCCCGTTGCCGGGCGGGGGAGACGGGCTGTCACTGGGCGGCGGGGTTGCTGAAGAAGCCGCCGGTTTTGTCGTATTGATATTCCAATGCCTCGGTGATCCGCTCCACCAGATAGAGGAACCGGGCAAACTTTTTCCGGGGGTCCAGACTGATTTGGTGGACGTAGTAGGTGGCCAGCGGCAGATGCCAGGTGCCGTCGGGGCGGGGCTTCTGACCGGCCAGGAGGGCGTCGGTGGGGAGGAAATAGAGGGCCTTCATAAAGGAGGTTCCCTCCGGGGTCACGCCGTAGCCCAGAATGGCGGCGTAGTCAAAGTTCACCTGGGTGAAGTCGTTGGCGTCGGATTCCTCCCAGGGACTTTTGGCCATGGGGAGAAAGAAGGGACGGATCACCAGGGTCTGGTCCTTCAGATGGGCCAGCTTTTGGTCAATGGGGTTGGCGCTTTGGGCCAGGGGCTGGCCGTCGGTCCGTTCCAGCCGGGCGGTGAGCCAGCCGTTCTCCGCAGTCTGAAAGGTGACCCGGCGCTCGGCGGCGTAAGGGGTGTAGCGGTTGAGAATTTCCGCGGCTTCCCGGACCAGACCGGCCCGGTGGATGAGTTTGTTTTCTTCCATAGAGAAATACCTCCTTTGTAAGATCGAGAATGCGTGGGGGAGAACTGCGGTCTACCGACGGTAGAGCAGGTTCCGCTCCACGGCGGTGTACTGTTCCAGTATGGCCTGGTCCTCCTGGGACGGGGAATAGGTGCCCTTCCCGTCCTGGTCCACAAAGAGGGTGCGGCGGGAGAGGAGCATGTGGGAGGCTACCTCCCGGTCCAGCCAGGAGAAATACTGGTTCAGAGGAATGCCCGCCCGCTGTAAGGTGTGCAGCCCCAGGAAGGTACAGCTCTCCATCCGGTCCGGGGCGGCCTGGGCCTCGTAATTGGTCCAGATCAGGTAGTCGGTGGACAGGATGTTCTCCAGGGTCTCCGGGTCCCAGTCCGCAGCCTCTTCCGTGGGGGAGTACCCCAGGTGGGTGTAGAGGGAGACCCCGTCGGACAGGTTCAAGGAGGGGAGATGGTCCCCCACAAAGACCAGCATCACCGGACGGTCCACCTGGGAGAAGTAGTCGGTGAGCAGCCCCAGGGAGGCATCCGCGTGGTGCAGCCCCATGACCAGCGCGTCCAGAATGGCCAGGTCCTCCTGGGACAGCTTGTCGCACTGGGCGGGAAAGCCCGAGGGCTGGCCGTACTTTTCTGGGGTGTAGGTCTGGTGGTTCTCCATGGACATGCCGTACAGAAAGACCGGCTGGCTGGGGTCCCGGGCTTCATACCGGGCGATGAGTTCCCGGGCGAAGGAGTCGTCGGAGGCGTACTTGCCTGCGATCTCCACGGGGGTGAGGAAGTCGTCCAGAAAGGCCACCGTGTCAAAGCCGATGGCCGGATAGATGGTCTCCCGGTTGTACAGCTCACTGGTGTGGGCGTGGAGGGCGGTGGTGGCGTATCCCGCCTTTTGCAGCAGCCGGACGGTGGTGGGCAGGTCCTGATAGACTGCGGTGTGAAGGGTATTCAGGGTATCCCCCTCCTTGAGCAGGGAGGAGGTCAGGCCGGTAAACATCTCCATCTCCACGTGGCCGGTTCCGCCGCCGTAGGTGTTGGAGAGAAAGGGGCCGTTGGTGCAGGTCTCCGACAGACGGTGGAAATTGGGCAGGGGGTCCTGGGAAAAGGTGAGACCCGGCAGACGGGTTACGTCAAAAAAGCTCTCGGAGGTGACAAAGATAATGTCCGGGGCGGCGGCAGGCGCGGGGGTGCCTGGCCCCATGGCGTCCGCCCGCAGCTGGTCCACCAGACGGGTGGTCTCCGGGTCGGCGGTGCCGGTCTCCACCTGGAGACGCTGGGCCCAGGCGGTGTAGAGGCCCAGCACCACCCCCATCCGTTCGTTGCGGGTTTCCTGGTCCGGGCTGTTCTGGTCCAGGCGAAGGGCGGCGGACTGAAGGGCGCCGGGGTACAGCGCCGAGAGGAACAGCGTCAGGCACAGACTGCCCAGGACGAAGCCCTGGGTGAGGGAGGGACGCCAGGTCTCCTTGCGGCGGAGGGTTTCCGTGAGAACGGCCGCCACGCCGATGGCCAGCAGGGTAGTCAAGGTGGGAATGAGCTGAGCAGCGGCATACCCGGTGATGTCGCCCAGGTTGCCCACGAAGGCAAAATCACTTAACTGAAGGGGTGCGCCGTTGATGTCCAGCTTATACCGGCTGGTGACGGCCACCCCCATAAAGACGGCCACTTCCGGCAGATAGGCGGGAAACAGCCGGCGGAAAAAGCCGTAGAGGGTGAGGCTCAGACTGGAGAAGAGCACCCAAAACAGCACGGTTGCACCGCCATGCGAGGCCATCCAGGGCAGGGGCGCCCACAGGCTCTGGAGCCACACGGCTTGGGTGGCATACAGGGTGACAAGAGGAGCCAGCAGCAGGCTGCCCAGCAGGAAAACCAGCTGCCGGCGGGTGGGAGATGCAGTCATAAAAAGGAGTTCCTTTCCATCTTTCCCAAACAGTTTGGGAGGAAATCCCTTTTATTATACAGGAAAACACCCTGGGACGCAATGGAAAGGGAAGGAGAACCCGCCTGCTTCACCTTGCGTCCGGGCAGAAAATATGGTACAGTCATGGAAGAACCCCCGTGGTTCCCCGCCGGTCCCCGGCGGGGCCCGGGAGAAGGAAAGGAGCCTGCCGATGGGAATCCGATTGGGATTGTGCCAGATGCGTGTGACACCGGACAAACAGGAGAACCTCCGCCGGGCGGAGAGCTGCCTCCGTCAGGCCGCCGCCCAGGGCGCCAATTTGGCCCTGCTGCCGGAGATGTTCAACTGTCCCTATGAGAATGCCTGCTTTCCGGTCTACGGGGAGCCCGCCGGAGGAGAGACCTGGCAATTTCTTTCCGGCATGGCCCGGGAGCTGGGGATTTACCTGGCGGGAGGGTCGGTGCCGGAGATCGAGGGGGAGGCCATTTACAACACCTGTTACCTCTTCTCTCCCCAGGGGGAGGAGCTGGCCCGCCACCGCAAGGTTCACCTCTTTGACATTGATGTGCCGGGGGGCCAGCGGTTTATGGAGTCGGACACCCTCACCGCCGGCAGCCAGATCACGGTGGTGGACACAGCGCTGGGAAAACTGGGGCTGGCCATCTGCTTTGATATCCGCTTTGCCGAGTTTTTCCGGGTCATGGGGGACCTGGGGGCCCAGCTGATCCTGGTGCCCGCCGCCTTCAACATGACCACGGGCCCCCTGCATTGGGACCTGGCTTTCCGGATGCGGGCGTTGGATCAGCAGTGCTTTGTGGCCGGCTGTTCCCCGGCCCGGGACAGGTCGGCCTCCTATGTGGCCTATGGCCACTCCTTGGTGTGCAATCCCTGGGGGGAGATCCTCACGGACTGTGGCGAGGGGGAGGCGGTCCGGGTGGTGGACCTTGACCTGGGGGACCTGGCCCGCTACCGGGCCCAGATTCCCATTCTCTCTGGCCGCCGGACCGATCTGTACCGCACGAAGCAACAAACATAACGGCCCCGTTGGAGCCCCACAGACAAAGAAAGGGATGCTGCCATGTATTATTACGGTTATCAAAATTATGCCGCCGGTGTCATTGGAATCCTGGTGCTGGCGGTGGCGCTGACCGCCCTGCTGGTGGTGCTGGTGCTACCCAAGGAGAAGGACGGCCATCTGCCGTCGGTGTTTCAGATGCTCTATGATCTCTTCAGCCCCAAGACCCTGGTGATGGAGAAGCTGCTGCAAATTCTCTACGTGTTTCTCACCTGCCTGGCGGTGCTGTACGGGATTGTGGTCTTTTTCAGCGGGTTCTTCTCAGGGTTTCAGAACCTGGCCCTGGGCCTGGTGATCCTGGCGGTGGGGCCCATCCTGCTGCGGGTGGGGTATGAGCTGATCCTGCTGCTGGTGATGCAGGTGAAGACCACCCGGGAAATCCACCAGAAGCTGACCCAGATGACAGAGGAGAGGGGACCGGCCGCTGCCCCTGGACGTCCGCAGCCCGCCCCGGAGACCGCCGCCCCGGCGGCGGAAAAGTCTGCGGTACCCTGCCGGGAGAACCAAGCCATGTCCCACTGTCCTGCCTGCGGAACCTGGTACCGGGCTGCCTCGGACCGCTGCCCCGTCTGCGGCAGACAGCCGGAAGGAAAAGAATAACCGTCCCCAACGCGCGGCGTAGGCCGCGCGTTTTTTTGTTCGGGCAGGGACAAAGCCTGTACCGGTCGAACCATGGCGCGGTGAATTTGACAGCGCCGGATTGCAAGAGGGGAAGCGGCACGGAAGCCATCGTGATTTAAGAAAAAATTTCGCAAACCTTAACGCTTTTTTCAAAGATCCATGGTAGATTGGATGGGTAAGTGGAAGGGGGAGCGGAAAGAATGCTTTTGATGCTGATGATCCCAATTCTTTTGACCATAGTGCCGGGTATGCTCTATCAGAGCATGAGGCTGCTGGCACGAAAAAAGTCTACACTGACCCACTATGTGTGGACATACACGATGATGCTTTATATATGGCTTGTTTTTTCTGTGACGGGAATCGGCTCTATATGGGATGTCATTGCCAAAGGCGGATGGGCTGCCACGGTTCAGCAGGCAAACATAAGCTGGGTCCCCTTTCAATCGGAGGGGATATTCACCTATTGCATGAATGTGATCATGCTGATGCCGTTGGGATTTTTGCTCCCCTATATATGGAAGAACTTTAGAAATCCCTTCAAAGTGGCATTCACAGGTTTCTTGCTGTCTGTCTTTATTGAGTTTGCCCAAGTACCGACGAATCGGCTGGTGGATGTGGATGATGTAATGATGAATACGTTGGGGACCATGTTAGGATATCTGGTGTGGAAGATGGTGGGAAAGCATTTTTTCGGGGGGAAGGAGGCACAACGGACGGTTTCACTGGGCAGCTGTGAACCGGTAATCTATTTGACACTGGCCTGTGCCTGCAATTTTCTGTTATATAATTGGACCTGGTTTCTATAAAATGCAAAGATAGTCACGCTTTGAAAAGGGGTTAAGCTCTATGAAAAAATAAGTCCTCCAATGCAGTAGGCATTGGAGGACTTATTTGACATTAGGACTTTGTCTCAAACCGAGAGGCGCAGGACCGGCAGGTGATCTCCACCTTGCCCAGTCCCCGGGGCAGGCGCATGGACTGGCCGCAGGTGGGACACTTGAAATAGTAATACTCTTTGTCGGTCTGGAGCACCATCCGCCCCCGGAACCACCGGAAGATGGACCGGAACAGGGCGATAAAACGGGCATTTTCCACCTGCCGCTTCTGCTGATTTTTGGAGAACAGCCGGATGAGGAGGTAGACCAGAACCACGGCGGCTGGGAGGAACAGGGGGAGATAAAACCGCCCCAGCGCCGCCAGGATCAGAAAGAGAACCAGCCAGAACAGGCTGTAAACGTCAAAGCCAGGGTGCCGCTGCCAAAATGTTTTTGTGGGCTCCGCCAAGGAATCATCCCCCTTTGCAGATAGTAAAGAATATTATACCCCAGGGGGAGGGACAGTCAAGGGAGGAATCGTAAAAAATGTGTGAACTCAACCATGAGCCGGCCGGACCCGAACCTCCCCGGAGGATAGGGTATGGATGGTGCCGTCGGTTTCCCGGACCCGGAGGGAGAAATCCCGTTCCAGGTCCAGGGCAAAGGCGGTGCGGGTCTGCCCGCCCTCTAAGACGGTGATCTCCTGGCCCAGAACCAGGGAGCGGCGCCGGTAATCTGCAAAGAAGGTTTTATCTTTTAGGTGGGGATAGAAAGAGAAGAAGTGGTTGAGAATGGACCCTGCCAGCTGGCTGCGCCCCTCCAGCCCCTGAGGACGGGTGGGGAAAACCGCGCCGGCCTCCGGCAGCTCCGGAGGGAAGCCCCCCTTCGGGGGGAAGAGGTTCACCCCAATGCCCACAATGGCGTACTGCAGGCCGCCGGTCTCTAAATCCAAGGCGGCCTCAGTGAGAATGCCGCAGACCTTTTTCCCATGACAAAACACATCGTTGACCCACTTGATCTTGGTGTCCACTCCGGCGCACTCCTCAATGGCCAGGGCCACCGAGGCGGCGGCGCAGGTGGTCAGAGAGAGGGCATCCCGGGCGGAGAGATCGGGGCGGAGAAGAAAGCTCAGGTAAAGGCCGGAATCTGGGGGGGAGAAGAAACTGTGATCCCGCCGGCCCCGACCGGCGGTCTGGGTAACAGCCACCAGAGCCAGTCCCTCATGGGCCCCCTCCTCCGCTCGCTGGCGTAAAACCTGATTCGTGGAGGTGACCACGGGCTGGACCTCCACCTGCAGGCCGGGAACGGTGAGGAAGGGGGCGATGCTCTGGGGGGAGAGCATGGCGCTGTCCGGGGCCAGAGAATACCCCCGGTTGGAGACTGCGTGGATGGGATACCCCTGGTCCCGAAGCTGACGGATAGCCTTCCAGACGGCGTTCCGGCTGACCTGGAGCTCTTTGGCCAGGGCTTCGCCAGAGAAATAGGTTCCCCGGTGGCCCTCCAGGGCTTCCAGGACACGGTCTTTGACTTGCATCGGGAAATCAACTCCTTGGAAAACAGAGGTTATAGGGCCAGGTGTTTTTTCACCCGGGAGACCAGCACCAGGACGAGGAAAATCTTCCCCAGGTCAGGCAGAACATAGGGGAACACACACAGGGTCAGGGCGCCCAGCAGGGTCTCCCCGCTGCCGCCGGTGTAGACGGTGAGAAACCAGAAGGTGCCGAAGGCATAGCAGAGCACCAGCCCCAGCACCATGGCCGAGGCCATCACCGGAAGGGTTTGCCCCAGCTTGGCGGTGAGGCCCCAGAAGAGGAGCGCGGCGGCCAGATAGCCCAGCAGATATCCGCCCGTGGCGCCGAACAGTACCCCCGCCCCGGCGGAAAAGCCGGAGAAGACAGGCAGGCCCACGATGCCCAGCAATAGATAGATCAGAAAGGCCAAGGTTCCCCGCCGGCCCCCCCAGCAGCCCCAGAGCGGCGAAGATGCCAAAGGTCTGCATGGTAAAAGGGACCGGCCCCAAGGGGACAGAGATCCAGGCACACAGGGCGATCAGGGCGGCCATCAGGGCAATATACGCCAGGTCCAGGGCTTTGGTGTGGGTAGGTACAGACATCAGCATTCGCCTCATTTCGGAAGGGATGCGTCAGTATACCACGAAAAAGAGATATTTGTCAACTTAATCTTTTGGACTGGTTGACGATTCTGCGGTGTGCTTCAGCTTGTCTAAATGATTCAGCACCGCCTGGGTGCATTGGCCGGTGAAGAAACCGGTGACAATCCCCGCCAGCAGAAGAACCGGTGCGTAAAAGGCCAGGGCGGGGGTGCCGGAGACCCAGACAGCCACAGCCAGCTGGCCGGCATTGTGGCCCAAGGCGCCGAAGACGCTCATCACCCAGATCTGCTTCCGGCCCACGTGGGGCTTGAGCAGGCACATGACGAGCCAGCACAGCACCCCGCCGGCCAGACTGTACAGCATGCCCATGACATTGCCGATGATGAGATTGCCCAGGACGATCCGCACCATGAGAATGGCGCCGGCCTCCCGGCGGCCCAGGGTCCAGATGGCAAAGAGGGTAATCACGTTGGCGATGCCCAGCTTCACGCCGGGGATGGCGATGGGGAGAGGGATCTGGGCCTCAATGAGAAAGACGATCATGGAGATGGCCGTGAGCATGGCCATGGTGGTGAGTTTTCTGATATTCATTACGACACTCCGTCCAGCTGGGACGACGTCCCATTGTCAATGACCTGGATGACCAGGCGGTTGGGAAGGCAGGCGATGGGGGAAGCGGTTTGGTCTGTGGGACCGGTGCGGACACAGACCTGGTCCGGGCAGCTGGCCTCGGAGACCCGCACCTTGCCGTCTGCAATGACCACGATATTGTACCCGCCGTCCTGACTCTCATAGCGCAGGGTGCGGGGCTGCTGCAGGGAATAGGTCCCCACCACCTGGCCATCCTGGGTGATCTGCACCATGGCGCCGGACTGGCGGTGGAGGGAAAGGGCGACCAGGCCGGCCACACACGCCAGGGCGATGAGGCCGATGAGCAGAAGCCAGAAACGAAGGGGTTTGCCTGAGGAAGCTTGGGGCATGTGCCCACCTCCAAACGAGGGGATAAGATACAAATATCTTACTGCATTCGGGGAAGAATAGCAAGAGTTTTTGCGGGAGGCGGGCCTGGAGGGGAGGGCCCCTTTTCCGGGGAAAGACCGGGGATTCCTCTTGACAAACCCTGCAAAATAGGATATGATGCCCCGTAGAAAAAGGGAGTAGCTGGCACAAGGGATTGTGGAGCCGCGGCGTCAATGCACGGGCCAAAGGGCCCCGCTTCGGTTTGAAATGGCGAGACTTTTGAATCCATACGCGAAGGTGTGGGGGCAAAAGGGCTCGTCTTTTTTGCGTGCCCAGGCTGTCGCGGAACAGAAAGGAAGAAGAAGGCATGAAAACACCCGATCAGATCTGGCAGCGGTCCGGCAAGGACCTGCTGGACACCCTGGAAAGCGGCCCTGGCGGCCTGACCAGCCACGAGGCCGCCCGGCGGCTGGAGCGGTACGGCCCCAATGAGCTGCGGGAAGGGGGAAAAAAATCCACATTTCGGATTTTTTTGGAGCAGTTCGCGGACTTTTTGGTGATCATTCTGATTCTGGCCGCGGTGGTCTCCGCCGTGCTGGGAGATGTGGAGAGTACGGTGGTCATCCTGGCGGTGATCACCATGAACGCGGTTCTGGGCACGGTCCAGACGGTGAAGGCGGAGGCCTCCCTGGACAGCCTGAAACAGATGTCGGCCCCCACGGCGAAGGTTCTGCGGGATGGTACAGTGGTCCAAATTCCCGGCCGGGAGGTTGTCCCGGGGGATATCGTGGTGCTGGAGGCAGGCGACGCCGTCTGTGCCGACGGCCGCCTGCTGGAATGTGCCAGCCTGAAGACCGCCGAGAGCGCCCTGACCGGGGAGAGCCTGCCGGTGGAGAAGGCCGCGGAGGTCATTGACGGGGAGGTTCCCCTGGGAGACCGGAAGAACATGGTGTTCTCTGGCACCTTTGTCACCTATGGCCGGGGCCGGTTTTTGGTCACCGGCACGGGGATGGACACCGAGATGGGCAAGATTGCGGCCCTGCTGAAGTCCACCTCGGAGAAGAAGACCCCCCTCCAGGTGAGCCTGGATCAGTTTGGCAAAAAACTCTCCATCGGCATTTTGATCCTGTGCGGCCTTTTGTTTGCCGTGAGTGTTCTGCTCCGCGGGGAAAATGTGATGAGCGCTTTCCTCTTCGCCGTGGCCCTGGCGGTGGCGGCCATCCCTGAGGCGCTGAGCTCCATTGTCACCATTGTCCTCTCCTTCGGCACCCGGAAGATGGCCAAGGAGCACGCGGTGATCCGAAAGCTCCAGGCGGTGGAAGGGTTGGGGAGTGTGTCGGTGATCTGCTCGGATAAGACTGGCACCCTGACCCAGAACAAGATGACCGTCCGGCAGCTCTATGTGGGCGGGCGGATCATACCCGCTCAGGAGGCCAACTTCAAGGACCCTGTGCAGGAGCCCCTTCTCCGGGCGGCTCTGCTGTGCAGCGACGCCACAGTGAATGAGAAAGGGGAGATCGGGGACCCCACGGAGACCGCCCTGGTCCGCCTGGGAGAGGACTTTGGCTTTGATGAGCTGGATGTCCGGGACCAGTGGCCCCGGCTGGGGGAACTGCCCTTTGACTCGGACCGGAAGCTCATGTCCACGGTCCATCGGTTTGCCGGCGGCTATATGCTGGTGACCAAGGGCGCGGTGGACGTGATGCTGGACCGGACGGTGCTGGGGCCCGGGGAACGGGAGGAGATCGAGCGGGTCAACCAGACCTTTTCCAACCAGGGCCTTCGGGTACTGGCCTTTGCCTGCCGGCGGCTGGAGTCCACGGAGGTCTCCCTGGAGGAGGAGAACAACATGCTCTTCCTGGGTCTGATCGCCATGATGGACCCCCCCAGGGCGGAGTCCAAGGAGGCGGTGGCCCACTGCATCGCCGCAGGCATCCGCCCCATTATGATTACAGGGGACCATGTGGTAACCGCCTCGGCCATTGCCCGGGAAATCGGGATTCTGACCCCGGGCACCCAGGCGGTGGAGGGCGCGGTCATCGAGTCCATGACCGACCAGGAACTCCAGGACTTTGTGCCCCAGGTGTCGGTCTATGCCCGGGTGTCGCCGGAACATAAGATTCGGATTGTCCGGGCCTGGCAGGAGCGGGGGGCCCTGGTGGCCATGACCGGAGACGGGGTCAACGACGCCCCCGCCCTGAAGCAGGCGGACATCGGTGTGGCCATGGGCATCACCGGCACCGAGGTGGCCAAGGACGCCGCCGGCATGGTGCTCACCGACGACAACTTCGCCACCATTGTGCAGGCGGTGAAGAACGGCCGGAACGTCTATGCCAACATCCGCCGGTCCATTCAGTTTTTGCTGTCGGGGAATATGGCGGGGATTCTCACGGTGCTGTATGCCTCCCTGCTGGCTCTGCCGGTGCCCTTCGCGGCGGTCCATCTGCTGTTTATCAACCTGCTCACCGATTCCCTGCCCGCCATCGCCCTGGGGCTGGAGCCCCACACCGAGCAGGTGATGCACGAGAAACCCCGGCCCCGGAAGGAGGGAATTCTCACCAAGCCCTTCCTGGCCAGCGTGGGTCTGGAGGGGCTGGTCATCGCGGTGGGGACCATTGTGGCCTTCCATTTGGGCCTGCGCTACGGCGGAGAGGCGGCGGGGGCCACCATGGCCTTTGCGACCCTATGTCTGTCTCGGCTGTTCCACGGCTTCAACTGCAAGGCCGCGGAGCCCGTTCTCTTCACCCGGCGGTTCTGGAACAACAAGCCCCTGTTGGGGGCCTTCCTGGTGGGGGCGCTCCTGCTGTCGGCGGTGCTGGTGATCCCCCCCCTGGAGGAGCTGATGCAGGCTGTGGCCCTGCCCTGGCAGCTGGGGCTGGCCATCCCGGCGCTGGCTGTGGGGAGCATGGTGGTGATCCAGCTGCTCAAGGCCATTCGGGTTCGTTTGCGGAAAGCCTCCTGACCCATGT
>OLRE01001799.1_pt1 | contig 19446 bp, 7 predicted proteins | sample 1672461 | NCBI WGS metagenome assembly OLRE01 (sample SAMEA3136688, study PRJEB25190) | human gut metagenome | biome: human gut; feature: human-associated habitat; material: faeces | place: Austria | collected 2013
CCGACCAATACCGGTCGGTTCCGCCTTTCGCTATATCTATATGTCGTGGGATTGCGAGGTTGTGGATTAATCGCGGGGGAGGGTTTCGCAGTCGTCTTTTGACGTTACTTGATCTTCTCCGAAAGCGTGGTTTCCAGATCCTTCAACGAACCGCTGAGATCGGCCTCCTTCGCGGCCTTTTGCAAATCGGACTGATCCAGGGTCGGCGAATCGATGTCGGACATCTTCGCATGAAGATCCTGAAGCTTTTCGTAATCGGCGGACCCATACTCGATATCGTTGAGATTCAGATCGGCCATCTGATCCACAATGTCCTTCTTCTTGCTGACGCTTTCCTGCATATCCGCGCCATACTCGGCATAGGACTTGATGGGAACCTTGGCCAGATCGCCGGCGTCGGCGGCACAGCTTTCGAGCGCCTTGGAAAGATCGCGATAGTACGAAGACATGTCGGCGGAGTCGAATTTCGGCAGCTTCGTGCAGGTATGCGTCATCTTCATGAGCGCGGGCATGGTCTGGGCCAGATCGTTCATGTACCTCTCGTATTTCGCACGGTCCCGCTCGAACGTCTCGTACTTCTCCTTGACGTCCTTGTCTTTTTTCACGGCCTTCATGGCAGCCAGCTTGTCGCTGTCCTGCTTGAAGGTCTTCAACTTCTTCTTGCCCTCGTCATAAGCGGAGGATGAATCGTTGTCCGTTGCGCTCGCCGCCGAGCTGAATTCCTCATTGATGGCTGTATAGCTGCTTTCCAACGCCTGCGTTTGGACCAGCGCTTCCTCGTAATCGGAACGGCTGACGCGATTCGTAAGGAAGAACACCGCTGCCAGCGCGATGACGACGACTGCGGCCACCGCGCCGATGATAATGGCGACCGGCGGCTTATTTTTGGCCGCGGCGCCGGCTTGCTGGGAAGGAAAGTTGCCGGGCATTGGCGGTTGCGGCTGACCGTATTGTTGCGATTGGGCATATTGTGGCATCGCAGGCTGTGGAACCGCCGGTTGAGACGCGGTGGGCTGGGGCATGGCGGGCTGACCGTACGGCATCGGCCGCGGCTGACCATACTGCGGCATCGGCGGCTGAGGCTGTCCATAAGGTTGCGGTTGTCCGTATTGCTGCGGCTGGCCGTACGGCATGGGTTGCGGCTGTCCGTATTGAGGCCCGCCCGGCTGTGGCTGACTGTAGTTTGGCGCCTGCGGCTGCGGAGGCTGGTTATACTGCGGTTGCCCATTCTGCGGTTGACCATACGGAGGAGTGTTCGCCATGTGAAAAGTCCTTCTTATCCTTTTTCCTTTTTTTGAATGTCGAATCCGTGAACACGGAGGGAAACATCGACGTGTCCGTCTCTTTTGACGAGTTACAGCATAATATTTTGAGACGGAATATGCGAGCATCGTATTGCAGAATGAGTATCGTCAGACGGCATGGACGTCACCTTCCTACAATGGGAATATGAGTTTTCTACCTTACCCGCCGCCGCCCGAACCAGGGTGGTATGACGATGACGTCACGGTGATGGCGCAACCCACAGCCGAACCCGTCGACAATGCCGCCGATTCCTTGGAAACACGCGAACGGCTCGCCGCACAGAACGAGTCGGGCGACCACGATATGCAGGATGTTTCCGTTGCGAAGGGCGACGCTGCCGTTTCGGACGAGGACGATATCGACTGGGACGGCACCGTGCTTTCCGAAGCCTTCACCATGAAGCAGCCGAAGCACACGTACGTGCTGGACAACGAGCAGACCGGACAGCAGGTGATCGTGGATATGGGCGTGCTCCTTGGCCGCAAGCCTTCGGCCGAAGTGCCCGCCGGCGCCAAATCGGTCAAGCTGGAGGATCCGACGCGCACAATCTCACGCAACCATGCGGCGATCAGCTTCGACCAGGATGGCACGCTGTGGATAGAGGATTACGGTTCGCTCAACGGCACGTACATCATCCAAGACGATGTCGAAACCAAAGTGGAACACAAGCCGATGCAGCTGGAGGCGCCATGCACGGTGCGTATCGGCGACCAGTTCTTCCAATTCCGCAAACAGTGAGGGCGTTTGTCAGTGAAGACACGATTACGCTGACGGACTGCGTTGACGATTTGTGTTGACAGCGTCGGCGCGGACGGTTAGCGGTAAGACGATAAGGGGTTGTCACGGAGATTCCCGCGACAACCCCTTATGTTTCAAATGGTCTGATAATCGGCGTTAGCTCACTGCTGGCGCAGACGAATGGCCGCGTTGATGGCCGAATCGTTCAACTGGCCAAGCCAGGCAAGCAATTCCGGATAGATGTACGGATTGCGCGCAAGACACGGACGAAGCTCCGGCGCTTCGCTGGCGATACGGGCCATCAACATCTGATCGGTGGTGGTCATGGCCAGTTCCGCGGTGAACCCCGCGTCTGCCGGCGATTCCTGGGCCGCGGCATACTGCTGTTCGGCATACTGCTGTTCCGGTTCGTTCTGCGGCTGGCTCGATGAATAATCGGCCACTTCGGACAAATCGGCGGGATGTATGGGTCGACATACTCGGTCGAAGCCTCGTTGGACGCCGCATAGGCAGCGTCCTGACCGTATTGCTGGTTCACCGGCTGTTCCGGCTGATACTGCTGCTCCTGCTGGAACTGTTCCGCCACTGCCGGCTGATACTGCTGCTCCGGCTGGACCTGTTCGGCAACCGGTTCGGCCATTGGCTGGGCCGTCGGCTCGGCAATCAGATGCGGCTGCACGCCATTTTGCGGAACCGGCCAGCCCATCGCCACCAGCTGCTGGCGGGCGCGCTCATCGCCGAATTCGGCGACCCAACGCTTCAGACCCGGGTACGCTCGCGGATTGGCAACGACATTCGCACCGAATTCCGGATTCTCGTACGCGATTTTCGCCAGGAACACGGGATCGGCGTTCGGATCCTGCACGGCCGCCACCGCGGCATCGAAATCGACCATCATGATCTCCTTGTCTCGTGGTCTGTAACCATCTTATTGAATGACTCGTAACGTTTGCAACGTACCGTCCAGCACATCGTCGATATCCTCGTCATCGCCGATCTTGCTGACGTTCCAATCCTCGTCGCACGGCATATCGGAACGCATATCCACCACGATGACGGTGATGTTGTCGCGGCCACCGGCGTTCAGCGCGGCGCGTACCAGCATGTCCGCGGCCATCTGCGGGTCGGCGTACGCCGCCGCGATCTCGGCAAGCTGCTCACGGCCGATCTGCGCATGCAGCCCATCGGAACAGATGATGAACCGTCCGTCCGCACGCGCGGCGTACCAGTCAGGCTGGATGCCGGCAGGCGCGCCGACACATTGCGTGATGATGTTGCGCGGAATGCAACGGCTCGCCTCATCGGGCAGCATCTGCCCCGAATCGATGGCGTTCTGCCGTTCCGAATGGTCGCGGGTGATGCACGTCAGCGAATCCGCCAGCCACGCGCCATTGCCGTCGGCGCGCATATGGTACGTGCGGGAATCGCCCACATTGACGATGTAACACCGTTCGTCGGAACATATCGCGTCATCGCCGACACGCGTCGGCAGCAGCACGCCGCTGATGGTAGTGCCCGCAACGCCGCCGAGCTGCTCACCCAGACGGAGCACCTCCTGCTGGGCAAGGATCAGCGTTTCGTCAATCGCGTCAAGATCGCGCGTCGGCAGTTCGGCCAAACGCGCGAACCGTTCCGCAACATCGGAACTGGCCTGCTTGCCGCCCTTGCCGCCACCCATGCCGTCGCACACCACATACACGCCGTTGCCTGCGCAGGCGCTGTCCTGGTTGTCTTTCCTACGCAAGCCGATATTGCTGTTCAGACCGACCTCAATATGTTTGACGTTCATGAGTCCCGCCCTTTCACACCGATTTTCCGCAAGCGGATTTTCCGGAAGTGGAACACGTCCGCAAGCGATAGTTTCGCCCGCCACCTGCGGAACGTCGGCAGCGAGCCGAGCATGAACTTTCGTTCTTCGGCGATGTCATGCCAGTAGCGTTCCGCATGCTCCTGCGTGACATCGCCTCCGGAGAAGGCCGCGTAATCAGCCTCCCTGCCCAGCTCGAGCAGTGTATTGGCATCGAAGCCCATCTGTTCGGCGATGGCCTGCGCCTGCTCGTTTCTGGTGCCTTGGACGTCAAGGCCGCTTTGCCGGGCAAGCGCCGCGACCGCCTGCCATCCGGCAGCGACGCGTTGCGATGCGCTGCCATGCCTGCGAGCCCGAGCCAGGGCGATCGCCTTGATGGCGAGCAGCAGGCCGCAGACGATGAGCACCGTCCACAGAGGGCTGCCGTAGATGGCGACTTTTCTGACGATTCTGCCGAAACGCTGCCAGAACAGGCTCGTCGGCGTCTCGTCGGCCATGCTGCCGCCAAGCGACGTTTTGCCCTTGGCTTGGTTGTCGTCACGCAGCGGATCGGTAAGCGGCACCGGAGGCTGACGCACCAAGGTCTGCGGATTGGGCGGAGTGAGATTCTGGTTCTCGTCGGGAACCTTCGTTTCCTTCGGTGTCGGGTAGAACGCCACCCATCCGTAACCGTCCAGCTTGATCTCCACCCAAGCGGTCACATCGTTGCCGGTGAATTTCGTGGTGGTGGTTTTGCCATGCTTCTCGGTGCGGCTGTCACTGATCTCGCCCTCGTCGTTCTTCGGCAGGAAGCCCAGCACCACGCGGCTCGGCAAGCCGAGACTGCGGGCCATAAGCGCCATCGCGGAAGCGTATTGCTCGCTGTCTCCAACCATCGCACTGCCGGCGAGCAGCTGGTCGATACGATAGTTGCCGTGACCGGCTCTGGATGGGTAATCGCCATTCAAACCATGGGAGAACCAGCCGGATTCCCTGAGCTTGTCGGCAAGAGACTGCGCGGCCTCGCCGCCCTTGGACTGGCCGCCCGCAATCGCGGTGGCCAGCTTATCCACGCAATCGGGCACATCCTCCGCCTTGGGCTGGCTGATGGAGGAAGCATTCGCCTTGGCGATCTCCTTATCCGTCGGCGTCCGTGGAATGACGCCGGTTTCCGTATAGGACAATCCCGGAGAGGTGCGCGAAGGGTAGATCGCCGACATGGTGTCGGTGTTGTAGTAGAACGAATCGGCGTCCGACGATGTGGCGAACTTCACGCTGGAAGCCGCGCCGGCCATCGGCAGCCAATAGTCGCTCAAACCGTCATCGACCGTGAATTTCGCGGTGAACCGCTTGCCGGTGGCGTTGTTTGTGATGGAATCGCCCACACGATGGTAGTTGGAGGAATCCGAAGCCATGGTGGAATCGGACAGGTTCCACACATTGCCGTCGAAACGGTCCATAACCGCCAAACGCACCGTGGAACCGGCCGGCAGATCGTCGACGGTCAGCAGCACATCGTCCTTATGGTTCTTGATATACGAACGCATGCCGCTCAACGGGCTGGTGTAATCGTACGGGCTCAGCGGCGGATCATAATGGTCGCGCAGAATGGTGCGGTTTTGCCCGACCACCAAGCATCCGCCGATCGCCACAGCCGAAGCCAGCAGCACGATGACTACGGAACTGAGCCAACGGCCCAATTCCAACAGTTTCCAACGCGCGCTGACCCAAACCACCAGCACGACCGCCATAATCGTGCCGATCGCCATACGGTAGAAGCCGCTCGACGTGCCAAGCAGCGCGCAGATCGCAAGATTCGCCACGACGGGAACGACCGCGACCATCGTAAGCCGGCCATCCTCCGCAACCGCGAAGATACCGGCCAGCAGCGCGGCCCACAGGCAGATCGTCCACACGGCGAGCAGCGAGCCGTCGCCGGTGCCGGTCGGCGGGTCGATGGCCAGCAGGTATTTGAACGAGCCGAGCATCCGCATCCACCCCTGCGTCAACGTGCGCAATGTGGGAATGACATGGGCGATGGTGGTGCCATTCAGGAAGATGACCGGGCCGACCACCAGCTGCGCACACGCCATGAACAGCATCTGCCACCACAGGCGCAACGCGGGAACGAGACCGGCAAGCGCCACGAGCGAGCCGATGATGGTGGCGGGGATTGCGGCGCTCGTCCAAGACAGGGCGGAGCCGTATACGTCGATGAGGTTGCTGGCTGCGGCGATGGTCAGCAGGGCGGCGACCGTGAGGCTTGCGTATTGCGCGGCGTGTGGCTGGTTGGTGTTGGGCATGGCTGGGGACTTGCCGCTGCGGGACATCCAGATGACGGAGTGGGTGGAGTTCGCCCATGAGCCGGTGCCTGTGCCGGTCGCCATGCCAGTGTTGGTGTTGGCGGAGTTGGTGCCTGTGCCGGTGAGGTTGCCGGTGAAATTGCCGGTGTTGGTGAATGTGGTGCTCATGCCAGCACCCCCATGATCATGGGGAGGTCGTTGAGGTCTCCCACGGTTGCCAAGGTGAAGTCGGAGTAGCGTTTGATGGCGCGCGGTTGGCCGGTTGCGGCTTGAAGCACCACGCAGGTTGCGGAGCGGGGGAGTGCGAGGACCATGTGTTTGATGTCGTCGATGGTTTTGAGCCTGCCGACGGTGAAGAAGTAGAAGGATGCGTCGGGGGCATGTTCGAGAGTGGTTTGCGCGAGGTTGGGATTGTCGTCGATGTCAGGGTCGATGCCGCTGCAGCCATCGAGAAATTCCGTGGCGTTGCGCGGAATGGCGTGCGTGGAACCGGCATGCGCGGTGACTGGCCGGTTCTGCTGCAGGCATTGCACGCCGATGGAGGCGTGGACGGATACGGCCAGTTCGAATTCCTGGGAATCGATGTAATCATCCGGGTTCACGCTGATGGTCAGAGCGGTGTCGGTACGGCGGGTGGCTTCGTATTGGCGGATCATAAGCGATCCGGTTTTCGCGGAGCTGAGCCAATGCACGTTGCGTACGTCATCGCCGGGCTCGTATTCGCGCAGGCCGTAGAAGTCGAGGTCGTCGTCGACGATTTCGCCGCTTGGCTGACCTTCCAAATCGCGTGGAATGCCGGCGTTCAGGGTGCTGAGCAGCACGGTCTGCGGATGAATGAACACGTTGATCTGGTCCACGAGTTTCTTTTCGTGGCGGATCAGACCGAACGGGTCGCCTTTGCGGATGGATAGCGGGCCGATGGGCAGCACCGCGCGGCTGACGGCGGTGAATTCCACAGTCGTCTGGCGTGACTGGCCTGCGGCGAGCATGGGAATGGCGAACCGTTCGTGGTTGTCTCCGATGGGCAGGTCGCCGCGCGCCGACGTGGTGGGGGTGCGGCCCGGATTGTCCACGCAGACGTCGACTTTCACCGTGTCTGACACCGTGACGCGTCTGCTGGACACGTCGATGGTGGCTTGGAACGAGGTGTTGCCAAGGGAAAGCATGACCGCCGCGGCCAGCATGACCGCGAACACCACCGCCATGGCCAGCAGCTCATGCCACCCCAGCAGGACGAACGCCACCAGCGAGGCGACGGCGAGCGCCGCCACCGCCCAGCCAAGCGGCGACACGTATGAGGTGGCCAGTCGCTTGATGCGATGTTTGAGGCGGCGTAGGGATCGTTGGATGGTCCGTCTGCGCTGCACTGTGTGCGAATGCCGCATTCCTTGACCTTTCGGATTGTGTGGTGCGTATGCCGGGGGCGGATTGTGTTTCAGGCGTTGGCGCCCAGGGTCGGGGCCGGCACGTCTTCGAGGATCTGGCCGATCATCTGTTCGGGGGTGTTTCCGGCGAAGGTGGCTTCGGCGGTGAGGGTGATGCGGTGCGCGAGCACGGGTACGGCGAGGTTTTTGACGTCGTCAGGCACTACGTAGCCGCGGTTGTCGGAGGCGGCCCATACGCGCGCGCAGCGGGTCAAGGCGAGCGCGCCTCGCATGGAGGAGCCGACTTGGATGCGTTCGTTGTGGCGGGTGGCTTCCACCAGTCGCACGATGTATTCGAGGATCGCGTCGTCGAGATGCACGGTTTCGCTGATGTTGCGCATGCGCAGCACGTCTTCGCTGGTGAGCACCGGATGCACGGTGGCGGCGCGGTCGGTGACGTTGACCTGTTTCAGGATGTTGACGCTCACGTCGTGGCTTGGATAGCCGATGGTGGTTTTGATGAGGAAACGGTCCATCTGCGCTTCCAGCAGCTTGTAGGTGCCGAGCTGTTCGATCGGGTTCTGGGTGGCGATGACCATGAACGGCTGCGGCACTTCATGGGTGACGCCGTCGACGGTGACCTTCTGCTCCTCCATGACCTCGAGCAGCGCGGACTGAGTCTTCGGCGAGGCGCGGTTGATCTCGTCGGCGAGCACGATGGACGCGAAAATCGGTCCTTCGCGGTATTCGAATTCGCCCTTCTTCTGGTCGTAGAAGGTGACGCCGACCACGTCGGACGGGAGCAGATCCGGGGTGAACTGGATACGCTTGAAGGATATGGCGATGGAGTTGGCGAGGCCTCGGGCCAGCTGGGTTTTGCCGGTTCCCGGGTTGTCTTCGAGCAGGATGTGCCCGCCGACCACCATGGCTGTGGCGCATTGGCGGATGGGTGCTTCCTTGCCGACCACGACCTGGGAGACGTTGTCTACGAGCTTGGCGAACTTCTCATGGAATTCGGTGATGTCTTTGCTGGGTGCGGTCATCATGGACGTGTCGACGACCGGCTGGGATTGTTTGACGGGCTGTACAGGCTGGCTGGGCTGTACAGGCTGGCTGGGCTGGACGGGTTGGGTTGGCTGGACGGGCTGCTGCGCGGGCATTGCGACTGCCGGATTGGCGGCCGGTTGGCGAAGGTTCTGCGGCATCGGCTGACGGAACCGCGGCTGGTTCGGCGTTGCCGGGGCGGACTGTTGCGGCAACGCCGGTTGGGTGGTGCCGTGCGCGCTCAGCAGCGTGCCCTCCGGATCCTCATCGGCTTGCGGCTGCTCCGGCAGATTCGGCGTGTGGAACGCCGGCTGCTGCTGGCCGGGTTGGCTGGGAACGTTTGGATTATGGCCGATGGAACCCAGCTGGGTGGCGTCATCGAAATCGTTGCTCATGGGTTGCTCCTTGCTTGTTGTGTTGCTCGTGTGGATGGTTCGTTGTGTTTGCGATTGCTGTGATCGTCCGTTTCACCATCTGGCGTAGTAGGCCAGGCCGCGGATCCAAGGCTTGGATGCGCCGTCGACGGTGGACAGGGCGACGGAGGATGCCACAGGCCGGTCATTCCGCGTGGCCGCTTCGCCTTCCGTGGACGCGTCAGAATCCGATGGCTCCGACGGTTTTGATGGTTCTGAAGGTTCCGACGGTTCGGGTTTCGGCGTGGGAGTCTTGTACCTGTCATGGTCCAGCAGTGTGCCGCCATTGTCCTCGTTGTTGAGCGCGGTGTCGGTGCCCACCACCTTCGCCTTCCACGCGTAATCGGCTCCGGTCGGCAGCACGTCCTTGACGTTCAGTTTGTCGGAGCCCAATGCCCAGGCGACGTCATAGGATTTGCCGTCCGCGGTGAAGGTGATCACGGTTTTGCCGGGCTGGCCGTACATGTTCACCGATCCGCCGCTGACCTTGATGATGTTCGGATCATTGGCGTCCCACGTCAGCATCGGCGCCTTGACGGCGGCCTTCACCTTGCGGACGTATGCCGGATCGGCCCTGCCGGACTTGGAGGTGCTTGCCGCGCCATTGAAATGCTGCGTGACGGAGCCCGAGGAACAGGACTGCCATTCCTTGAGCGGGAAATCGTGCGATCGTTCGGAAGCACCGGCATGGTAGGAGCCGAGTCCGTCCGCGCTCACCGTGAACCCGTCGGCGTGGCCGTTCTCCTTCCAATTGACTACGCACACGTCGTCATGCCCCTTGACGCTGACCGATTCGGGCGCCTTCACCGCGTATTTCGGTGTGAAACGCACGGTCGAATCGTCGCTGGTCGTTTTCTCCTTGCCGACCACCGCCGCCTTGATGGTGTATTCCCTGGTGTTGAGATCATGGTCCGGAATCTTGAAATCGTAGGATCCGGAACATCCGTCGATGCTTGCGCTGACATCTCCGGAAATCTCGACGGCCTTGCATCCCGCGTTGCGGGTGTTGCCCACGGATTCGACGGTGACGGTTCCCGTGGCGTCGTCGTTCGTCACGGAGATCTTCGGCGCATCGGGCTTGCCCCACGGCTTGACCGCGTCGGACGCCTTGGACGGTTGGCTCCAATTCACCTTGTTGTGGGCGCGTACCGTCGCCGTGTACGAGTCGCCGTCGGAAATCGCGTTGTTATCGAAAACAAAATCGATTCCGGTGGAATTTGTCGTCTGCTTGGACGGCGCGTTCCTGCCGGACAAAGTCACCTCGTAATTGTCCACCGACGAGAAATTGCCGTCCGGAGCCTTCCACGTGACGCTCACCGTGTTCCCCTTCACACTGGCCGTCACATCCGTCGGCGCATCAGGCAGCTTGTCTGGCGTGCCCTCGACGGCGTTGGAATCCTTGGACCAGCCGACCTCGTTCCTAGCCTGCACCTTGAACGAGTAGGTCTTGCCGTTCTTCAACCCGTCGATGAGACAGGAGGTTTTCTGCCCGCACGAGCGCTCGCCGGACGCGTCTCCGCCCCACATCACCTTGTATTCGGTGATCGGGCTGCCGTTGGCCGAACCGGCCGTCCAGCTCAGATTCACGGCGCCATCCTGCGGGTCGCCGGACACCGCGGAAAGCAGCGGCGCATCAGGTTTGTCCATCACCGAAACGCTGATGGTGCCGGTCACCTCACGTTCTTTTGTTTTGGTGGCGTCGCGCACGGTGACGACCACCTTGTTGGTGTTCGCGCCGATGTCGGAAGCCGCCCTGATGGACACCACGCCGTTGGATGGGCAATCCACCGTCAGCTTCGACGTGCCATCGGACGTGCATCCGGTCACCGTCAGCGGAGTGTCGGGGAACGGATTGTACGCGTCGGACAGCAGATTCACCTGCTCGCTGGAACCGGCCTTGATTTTCACGGTCTTCTCGGTGACACGGGCGAGTGGCCTGTTGGACGCGGTGACGCGCACGGTCATACCGGCGCTCACCGTACCCTTCGCATATTTGATCGAGACGGGCACGCTCACTGTGGTGTCCGGCGTGGCCGTCTTGTCCGCGGACACGGTCAACGTGCCGGAGGGAGACACTCTGGCATCCACACTGCCGGAATTCACGCCGCCGGAATACGAGTACTGCTTCTCATCCTCGTACAGGCCCGACGCCGAATGGGTCAGCGCCGTCAGATCGATGGTAGTGGCCTTCTCGCCGGCCACCACATCGACGGTGGAGGATGAGAACGTCGGCGGCGGAACCTCACGTCCGATCACCGTGATCGGAAGCGTGAGCACCGCCGAATTGACGATCTTCACCTTGTCGTTCTTGTCTCGCTTGCCGTCCACCGCGGTGAAGGTGATGGACGCGGGACCCGCGTAATCCTTCGGCGCGGTGAACCTCAACGTCTGGTCGTTGACGTACAGGTCGCCGTCCGCGGCCTTCGTAGCGCTCACCGAATCGGCGCCGTCCACATACGCGGTCTTGCCCGCGCCCACACGCACGTAGTCGGCGATGTTGATGGTGATGGTCTCACGCGCATTGACCTTCAACGCCGGCGCCTTCGGACGTAGAACCGGCGGAAACACGCCATATGCGGGCACTTGGATGAACGCGGTGGAGGTGATGCCGTACGTCGTGTTCGTGACGGTGTACGGCACCGCGCGCGCCTCGTCGGTCAGATCAACGGTGATGATGGTGGAATCCTTGCCGCCCTTGACATGCGCATGGTCGGTCGCGGAAGGATCCACGCCCACCTGAAGCTCGTCGGCGGTGCCGGACGGATTGGCGATCCACTGCGAAACGTCCACGTCCACGGATTTCTTGTCGATCGTGGCGGCGGCCGGAACACGGTAATCGTACGCGGTCGGCGGGTCGATGGCGGCGTTCTCGTCGACATTCACCGTCAACGTCGCCGAATCGGACAGGCCGGCCTTGTCCTTGACGGTGTAGACCACGTAATACGTGCCCGCCTGCTTCGGCGTGGTGAACGACAGCATGTTGTCAACGACCTGAATGCCGCCGATGCCTTGCGATTCCACGTCCTTGGCCACGGTCAGATCAGTATTGTCCCCGGAAATGTCGTTCTGCGCCACCGGCACGGTGGCCGCGGTGTTCGGACGCAGCGTGATCTCGTCGTCGCGCGCGTACACACCCGAATCGGCTCCGGATTTGAACACGCCCACACGCACCTGCGCGGTGGCCCTCTGACCGGTCCAATCCTCCACGGCGTAGGAGAACGTGTCCGTTCCGGACGAATCGGCATACGCCTCATACACCAGATACGTGGCGCCCACCTCGCTGATACGGCCCAGTTTCGGCGCTTTGTTGCCCAAGCCGAGCAGCTGCACGTCATCGCCGTCAGCGTCGATGCCGGTGAGCGTGATCGGAATCTGCACCTTCTGACCGGCCGCCACCTGCGCCTCGACGTCGGACGGTGTCGGAGCCGCCTTGTTGGACGCGTCCTTCTGATGCACGTTGATGGTGATGGTGGCCGAGGCCGCGTTGCCGAGATTGTCCTTCACCGTGTAGGTGACGGGGAAGGAGCCGGTTTGTCTGGTGGCCTGATAGCGCACGGTGTCGCCGGACACGAACACCAGACCCTTGAACGTGTTCTTGTCATACTGCAAATCGTTCTGCAGGCTCACCGTGGTGCCGTCGGAATACGTGACATGGTCGAGCACGTCCACGGACACGATGCCTTCGGTGCGCACCTGTGTGGTGATGTTCTCGGCCTTCGGCACGGAATTCGACGTGGTCAGCGCCGGCGGCTGCAGGACGATGACGCCGGTCGACGATCCGGCCGCGTTGGCCACGGTGTAGGAGATCCGCACCGGCTCGGTAGGCACCTGACGCGCGGTGATATAGACGCGCTTGTTGCTCACCACACCGGTTTTGATGCCGCTTTGCGCGTCCGCGGTGACGCTGGTCACCGACAGCACGCCGCCCATCGGGTCGACGTCGTTGGCAAGCGGCTCCACGATCGCGGTATTGTCCGCACCTAGCAGCGCCACGTCGTTCGCCGCGATTGGCTTGGCGGCGTCTCCGGCCACCGCCTGCACCTCCACACGAGCCAGACCGGTCGACGGAATGGAACCCTGCGTGATGGTGTACGGCACATAGTAGGTGCCGGGATTGGAGGCGGTGAATGTGATCGACATGTCGGTGGCGTTCATGGTGGTGGCCGCGCCGGACGGCGTCTCCACCGCGGTCAATTCGGCCGGTTCGACGGACGTGCCGTGCACGTACGGTTTGAGCGCGATGGTGGTGCGGGTGTCGGGCGTGGTCTGTTTGACCACGGGGTCGATGACCGCGCCCAGCGTGTTCGCCGGCTTCACGGAGAAGTAGATCATGCCGATGCCGGTCTGCTGGCCGTCGGACACCGTGACCTCGATGCCCGCCCTGCCGGACGACATCGAACCGGCGTTGAAGACCAATTGTCCGTCGGCTCGCGTGGACACCGTCACCTGATCGGTGTTCTGCGGCGATGCCGACACCAAGGTCAGCGGATCGCCGTCGGGGTCGGAGAAGCTGCCCAACGCGTTCGCGGTGTACGAAGCACCCTGCTCCACGTCGATTTCCGGCGGAGTGTCGCTCTGCAGCGGCGCATGGTCGTCGCCGCCGGCCAGCGTGAGCGACACGGTGGCGCTGGACGTCTGCCCGCGCCCGTCGGAAATCTCATAGCTGAAGGACACGTTGCCCGCGGCGGCACCGGAGGCGTCGAGCTGCAGATACCGGCCGTCATAGACGGGGGAGACGGTGATGTTCGCGCCATCCGGAGCGCTCACCGACGTGATGCGCAGCACGGAACAGTCGGTCTGCTCGTCGTTGCGCAACACGTCGAGAATCTGCTGCGATCCCACGCGCGCGCCGAACGAATCGTCCACGGCCTTGATCTGCCCCGACTGCGCCGAACAGTTCTTGCTGAAATTGTGCTGGTTGTTGGCGCTGTCGTTGTTCTGCTGCTGTTGCTTCGACTGCTTGGTCTCCACCTTGTTCCACTGGATTTTGATGACCTTGGTGGACTCCTGCGGATTCCACACATTGCCGTTGACCACGTCGTTGAGCACCACCAGACGATGGTTGGTGCGGAACACGAGCTGCGAGGTGGGATTGACATCTTCCAACGAGGAAAACTGTGCGTCCTTGTCGTTCGCCGCGCACACCCTGATGTAATTGTTGGCCTTCTGCGCCCACGCGGCGAACACGCAGCCATTGGTGGACACCGGCTGCGCGGCATCGCCCTTGCCGGCGTTCGGCAGCTGCGTGACCTTTTTACTGCCCAAATCGACCATGGCGATGCCCCGCGGCGTGGAAACCGCCACCCAGCCAGTCTGCCTGCCATCCGTGGACGGCGCCTGCAACGTCGCCTGACCCTGCAGGCCGATATCCGCGCTGCCCTTCGGCCAGAACACCTTGCCGGCACCGGCTACGACCGGCGTCTTGCCGACCACGGTGAACGATTCGACATTCGTGGCGCCCTTGATCGTCGCATCCTTGCCGGGCGTTCCCTGAGGTCCGTCGACACTGAGCACCGCGCCGTCGGACGTGCGGTAGCCGTAGACGACACCGTCATGCGTCACCGCGATACGGCCACCCGACCCCAGCTTCATCTTCGGCGAATCGGTGGTCGGATTCATGGATTTCACATCATCGGCGGACCCGACCCACACATTGCCCGTCTTGACGTTGATGAACGCCGCGGTGTTGCCTCCGACGACGGTCCGCATATCCGATTTGATGGTGGTGTTGCCGCTTTCGCTGACGGTGGAGGCCTCGATGTTGCTGGCCTTCGTACCTTCGGAGATCACGGTGGAGCCATCATGCTGGGCCACGTCGAACCGGGCCGCAGTGGAGGCGACGCCCGCGTCGGCGTCCCGGTTGCGCACGTTGAAACGGGCGGCCTTGCGGTCCTTGAGCGAAGTGACCCACACGGTGCCATCGTCGAGCTGCACGTGACGTTGCGTCACCGAACTGACGATGACGGCCCCGGCGACGATGCCCAGCAACAGCAGCAGCATGACGATCGGCGTGATCCACCGGCGACTGCCGGAAGGCAGCAGCTTGCGCAGCATCGACCCGAATCGCAACTGCCGTTCGTACGATTGCGCCGACTGGTTCTCGGCGTTCCTATGCTTGCTCATCGACTGGCTCTTCCCTGATTGTGCCCAAACTTTGCTTGACCGCGCATCCGACCGCATGCGCCTACCTGTTTGCCCGCATGCATGCCGGGCTGTATTGGTTCGTATCGGTTCATGTCACCCGCATCCGGCCGCAAACTCACGGCTTGGCCGCGCACGCGATCATGGGATTCTCGGACATCTGCCGGTCCGCGCGAACCAGACTCACCTGCACGCACGTCTGCGCGCCGTCGGCCGGATCGATTTCGATACTCGTCGACTCCGTGGTGGTGCCCTGCGCGTTCGGGTCGGTTCCCGAATCGCCGACCAGCGACCACGCGTACGAATCGCCATCCTTCGGCGAAGGATTGACCCATGTGAACCGCACTTTGCCGTCGGCGGTGTATTCGCCCGTAAGATCCTGCACGCTCGGCACACTGCCCGACGTGATCGCCGAATCGGGATCGTCCTCGGCATGGTTCTGGGCGCCATGGTTCTGCACCTGCACCTTGCTGTTGTCGGAGGACGCATCCATATTCGGCATGACGACGGTGACGAACGCCAACGCCATCACGACCACGGCGGCCGCCGCAGCAACCGTGACGGCCAACGGCTTCACCCACCGGGCATGCTGTTTCGCAACCGGGGCGGACTGGTCGAATGTGGAAGTCTGCGCGTACATGTTCTGCGGATAATCCGGCACACCCTCGACGGTGGTCTGCACGGCACGGCCATACAAGGCCTGTTGCACGCGCTGCATGTCGCGCGCGAGCTCCAACGCGGAATAGTAACGATCCTCGGGCGTACGGCTCAAGGCCTTACGCAACACCCGTTCCACTTCGGCCGGCACGTCGGGACGGTTGAGCTTGGGCAGCGGATTGTTGAGAATGACGGACTTGAGCCGTTCGGCCCGCACCTGCCGTTGGGAATCGCCCAGCACATCGGCGTAGAAATACTCGTACGGCGATTGGCCGATCAGCATGGCGAACAGCGTGGCGCCAAGCGAATAGATATCGGACGATTCATTACCGCCACCGCCTTGGGCAAGCACCTCCGGCGCGGCCCACGCGATGGTGAAGCCGACACCCGGACGCCCATAGACGGTCCCGGCGATGCCGAAATCGGCGAGCATGGGCATATTGTGCGCGTTGATGAGAATATTGCTGGGCTTGATGTCTCGATGGATGATGCCTTTGCGATGCGCGGTGAACAGCGCGCTCGCCAGATCGATGCCGACGGTGAGCATCTGGTCGGCGGTGAGACGGCCATGCTCGAGGAACGTCTTGTAATTGCCGCCCGGAGCGTATTCGAACACGGTGTAGCCGCGCCCGTTGACGGTCACGCCGTTTTCATAGACGGAAAGAATGTAGGGGTGTGTGGAGATCTGCCCCATGAAATTCGCTTCGGAACGGAAGCGGACCGCGGCACGTGGGTCGAGCGTGTTCTTGCTGATTTTGATGGCCACCTGACGGGCCGGGGAAAGCTGCTGGTACAGGTACACGTCGGCTTCGGAACCGGAGCCCAGCCGTTTGATCAGTGTGTAGCCGGGAATCTGAGGGGGAATGCTCCTTGAGGCTTCCATGCTTCCTCTTTCCTGTAGTTCCTGCCCGGTTCCGTGCGTTGCGTCTATGCTTCGACCGTACTCGTCGTCATGGGCAGGCCGTCTGTTCGCTGTTGAACCTTCCCGGGCTGCGCCGCTAGTCAATCTTATTGGTGGCGGTGTCCGAAAAACTTTGTAGAGGGTATCGATGTCCATATATAAAGATGGCGGTGTCCACGATGACGTTTTCAGGACGGCTTCGGACGATGATATGCGATTCGTGGCCGGACCGTTCGGCTAAGCTGGGGAGACATGATGGATGTGGACGATCTCGATGACGCGACATTGGTTGCGGGGGCACCCCGCAGCGGCAAGACCCGGTTCGCGCTGGACATGCTGGTCGCCGCGATGAAGCGGCATGGCGACGCGTACGCCGTGATGACGGTCTCCGGCAGACAGGTGGCCGACCGGCTCGGCGACACCGTGATCCGCGAACTGTCCGCGATTTCGCAGGCGCGCCCCGTCACCACCCTGCCAGCCGTCGCGTTCCGCATCATGACCGCCGTGCGATCGCATGCCGGACAACCCCTGCCGAAACTGCTCAACGGGGCCGAACAGGACGTGGTCATCCGCCGTGTGCTCGCCAAGCATGCCGAACATGCCGAGCACGGCGACGAATGCTCCACCTGCGCGCTATTGCGCACCTACTTCGTGGTCGCCGACTGGTCGGGCATGGTGGTGGACGACGCCACCGACGCCTTCGCCAACCAGCTGCGCGACATGCTTGCCCGCATGAACGAGATCGGCGCGAAACCGGAACTCGAAGACATGCTGATCGCCCGCGCTGCCGACGAGCACGGCACGCTCGACGAACGACGCGAACGACTGCGCGTGCAATGGCGGCTCGCCTTCGCGCTGCGCGCCGAATACAACCAGGCCATCAACGAGGCATATCCGGACCAATACCGTCTCGACGCCTCGCAGCTCATGATCGACGCCGCGGCCGCCGTGAACGAAGCCAAAACGTCCGACCTGCCGAAACTCGTCATCGTCGACGATTTCCAGGACGCCACACTCGCCGGCTTCGACTTTCTCACCGCATTGCGCAACCGTGGCGTGCGACTGTTGCTCGTCGGCAACCCCGACGAGGCGGTGCAGACGTTCCGCGGATCGTACCCTGAATATTTGTTCAACATGGCGCAATCGCGATTGGGCGCGCGACTGGTACGGCTGGAACCGTCCCATATGGCCGAAGGCACGGACCTGGCCGCGGTGACGAGCCGCGTGAGCCTGACCATCGCCAGCACGGAATCGACCGACGACGCGCTGGCGAACCGCCCCGGCAAAATGCCGGCCATCGCCATACCGGAGACGCACGACGGCAGTCTTGAAGCCGCGATGTACCGTTCCACCGTCGAAGAACTCGACGACGTGGTGTGGAAAATCAAAACCGAACATCTCGAACACGGCCGCGACTGGAACGACATGGCCGTGATCGCCCACGACAACGCCACCGTGCGCACGTTCGGCGAACGGCTACGCGCCGACGGCGTGCCCGTACGCTATTCGAGCGTGACCCGCCCCCTCAAGGACGAACCGTTCGTGCAGGGCCTGTTCTCCATGATCGAACTGGCCGAACTGAAACGGCAAGGCATCGCCACCTCGTCCATGAACCTCGACACGGCCGGCGCATACGTGCGCTCACGCGTCGCATCAATCATGAACTCGCCGCTGATCACCACCCCCGGCGAACGTCCGGCTCGGCTGTGCGTGGTCGAATCGGCGATGAACGCGCTCGGCTCGCTGGCCACGGTTTTGCATGACGATACAGCCGATCCGACCACGTCCGACACGTCCGGACGCGCGCTGCTGCCACAGCTGATCGACGATTGGAACGATTACGTCGAAGCCTTCCACACCGCACGCGCGGCGGCATCGGCGTCGGACGCGGAAAACGCTGCCGACATGGGCCTGCCGGCAATCGACACCGACGACCGGCTGATGACGGGAGAGCGTGCCGCTGAGGACGCGGACGAACCATCCTTCGGCATGAACGCGCTGTACATCCTGCTATTGGAAGGCGACACCGACCGCGTGCTCGACGCGATCGCCTCCGTACTGGGCCGCAAAGACCCCCAAGCGCAAGCCTTCGCACGCCTGTGGAAAGCGCTCGACGATACCCTGCGGTCGGAGGCACGCCTGACATCCCACGAACCGCAATACATGCTCGACTGTGCATGGCAGGCGTTCGGCAAAGCCGAAATCTGGCAGAAAACGGCGTTGCGCAACAACGCCGAAGGCCGCGCGGCCAACGACCGGCTCGACACCGCGATGCGCCTGTTCAGCTACGCGTCCGGCGGCGAATCGAACGGCGTGACGGCAGCGCACACCATCGACGCGTTCATCGAACAGGTCCGCGCGCTCGCCATCGAAGCCGACTCCCTGGCGCACACCGCGCCGATCGATCAGGCCGTGACGCTCACCACGCCCGCCGGAGCTGCCGGAAAACATTGGAAACTAGTATTCATGCCTGCGTTCCAACAAGGCCAATGGCCGAACCTCTCACCGCGCAACACCCTGTTTGGCGGGGAGGAGCTCGCCGACATCATGCTGCATGGACGACTGTCCGACGACATCGTCACTTCCGCAGGCCGCGAAAACGCGCAGCTCGCCGCGGTGCTCGCCTCCGAACAGAAAAGCCTCCTTGTGGCGCTCACCCGCGCCGATGAGCGCGTGACGGTAAGCGCGGTCCTCAACGAAGACCATGTGCCGTCCGACTTCCTCTACGGCTACCTGCCGGAATGGTTCGACCGCGACCGGGATGCCGATGCGGAAACACGCGTGTACACGGCGG
>OLRE01001812.1_pt1 | contig 19338 bp, 9 predicted proteins | sample 1672461 | NCBI WGS metagenome assembly OLRE01 (sample SAMEA3136688, study PRJEB25190) | human gut metagenome | biome: human gut; feature: human-associated habitat; material: faeces | place: Austria | collected 2013
GTAGAGAAAGAAACCGTGACCCGCTAACCACAAATCTTGTTGTAGCCGATCCGAGTCGGACGGAGAAAACAATCTGTCTTGCTGTGTCTCCGTCGCTCAAAAAATACGGATTATCGGGACGAGCAAGATTATTTGAAATCATACAAAAAGTTAAGGCTGCAAATAATATACGAAAGATTAAAGCACCAAACCACGTTTTTTGCGGTTTTTCTGACGACAGCCTTGAACTTCAGAAAAATCCGTCACTCAAGATAGATTACATAACCGCTCCGCCGCGTATGGCACGCTATATGGAATACAGTACAAAGATTTATAATATCTATCTTAAATATATCGCACCGGAGGATATTCACATTTATTCGATTGATGAGGTATTTATAGATGTAACGCATTACCTTTCGACATACAATATGACTGCTCGTGAACTTGCAATGACAATGATACAAGATATTTTATCTACAACAGGAATAACCGCAACAGCCGGAATCGGAACAAATCTGTATCTTTGCAAAATAGCAATGGATATAGTCGCAAAACACATTGAACCGGATAAAAACGGTGTACGAATCGCCGAACTTGACGAAATGTCATACCGAAGATTGTTATGGAATCACAGACCTCTTACTGATTTTTGGAGAGTCGGTCGTGGTTATTCAAAGAAATTAGAAAAAATCGGACTTTACACTATGGGTGACATTGCAAGATGTTCTATCGGTAAACCGACTGATTACTATAACGAAGAACTGTTATACAAACTTTTCGGTATAAATGCCGAACTTCTCATTGACCATGCTTGGGGGTATGAGCCTTGCACAATGGAAGATGTCAAAGCATACCAACCCGAAACAAACAGTATATCCTCGGGACAAGTATTACATTGTCCGTATGAGTTTGACAAGGCAAGATTAGTTGTAAAAGAAATGACCGACCTTATGGTGCTTGATTTGGTGAATAAAGGACTTGTGACAAATCAAATCGTGCTTACAATCGGCTATGATATTGAAAATATTACAGATAAAAACAGAAGTCGGAATTATAAAGGTACAGTTACAACGAACTATTACGGTAAAAAAGTTCCGAAGCCTGCTCACGGAACAACAAATCTTCCAAAGCAAACATCGTCCACTACACTTATCACAAATGCAGTTATGGAATTGTACGATAAAATTGTAAACAAGAAATTGCTTATCAGAAGAATTAATATTGTGGCTAACAAGCTTGTCGATGAACACAGTGTAAAAAACGCAAACAAATATGAACAGCTTGACCTTTTTACCGATTATGAGATTTTAAAGAAACAACGCGAAAAAGAAAATGCAGAATCAGAGCGAGAAAAACGTATGCAAAATACAATACTTGATATAAAAAAGAAATTCGGCAAAAATGCCATTCTTAAAGGAATGAATCTTCAAGAAGGTGCAACCGCCAAAGACCGCAACAATCAAATAGGCGGTCACAAGGCATAATTTTTAAGGAGAATTACCATATGGAAAACATTAGTCATAAATATGATGACATAATCAATCTGCCCCACCATGTTTCAAAAAAGCACCCACAAATGTCGCTTCATGACCGTGCGGCACAATTTTCACCGTTTGCAGCTCTTACGGGACACAAAGCGGCAATTAATGAAACCGCCCGTTTGACTGATGAAAAGCAGATATTAAGCGAAGATGTCATTGCCAAACTCAATGAACAGTTAAATTTAATTAAAGAGAATATCGGCACAAATCAAACCGTGACAATAACATACTTCGTTCCCGATGATAAAAAATCAGGCGGTGCATACATATCACATACCGGTGTTGTAAAGAAAATAGACGAATACAATCACACGGTTATTTTGACCGACAAAACAGTTATTCCAATCGAGCAAATTAGCGAAATGCAAAGCGATATTTTCAGCGAAATATATTAATGATTTTGCAATTTATGCGATGAAGAGTAAATCGGCAGTGATACAAAAATTAAAAATACCGTGTATATCCATATAATTCTTACACCGCACACGCCTATAACGCTAAAGTACAGACATAGCCTCGGATTATCAGCATAAAATAGTCCAAGAATATGTCCGCCCCAGCTCCAAAAAACAAGAGTAGACAAAATCTTTATGATTTTGTCTACTCTTTAATATTATCTCCAAACTTCTTCTGCGATTTCTTTTACAAGCTGCAATTTTGCCCACTGTTCTTCTTCTGTAAGTTTATTACCTATTTCGCATGACGCAAAACCGCATTGTGGACTTAGGCACAATCTGTCAAGAGAAATATATTTTTGTGCCTCTTTTATTCTCGCGATTACGTCGGCTTGATTTTCAAGTTTCGGTGACTTTGTTGTTATAAGTCCCAACACGACTTTCTTATCGCCGTTGACGTGTTCCAAAGGCTCAAAGCCTCCCGAACGTTCGTCATCAAATTCAAGATAATATGCATCTACATTTTCCTTTTCAAACAATGCCTCTGCAACCGAATCATATGCACCTGCACTTGCGTATGTTGAATGGAAGTTTCCTCTGCAAACGTGAGTAGTAATTGTCATATCGTTTGGTTTGTCCTCTATTGCAAGGTTATTTATCTCTACCAAAAGTTCTTGAATATCCTTCAATCCCTTTTTATCCGTACCGAACAATTCTTCTGCTCTCGGATCTACAAGCATTCCCCATGAGCAGTCGTCAAGCTGTAAATTGCGACAGCCTGCATCATACAAATCCGCGATTACCTTTTTATATCCGTTTGCAATATCCTCTGCCAACTTATGAGTGCTGTCATAATACTTTGACGTGTTTTCCAACGCAAACGGCATTATCATTTGTTCAATAAACTGTGCCGGTGCTGGAATTGTCTGCTTTGCAACAGTATTTTCATCTTCAAATTGCTTTACAAATTTAAAATGCTCCACAAAGGGATGTACTTTTGAAAGTCCTACTTTTCCGCAAAGGTATGTATCATCAATCATTGCGTCTTCGCCGTGAAACGGTAAACCTGTTTTCGTTTTTTCATGTGCCACACCGTCAAATCCCCACATAAAATCCAAGTGCCATGTCGCACGTCTGAATTCTCCATCCGTAATGACGTGATAGCCTAATTCTTTTTGTTTATTGATAAGTCTTTCGATTTCCTTATCTTCAACTGCTTTTAATTCGTAAGCCGAAATTTTTCCGTTTTCAAACCCCTCTCTTGCCGCTTTTAAATTTGCAGGTCTTAAAAAGCTGCCTACAAAGTCATATCTGAATGGTATTTGTTTGCTCATTTCTGTTACCTCCTGTGTTTTAATTTACATTAAGTATAACAGAAAATACGGAAATAGAAAAATATATATTATCATCATTTATCCATAGTTTTAATCTATGGATAAATGATTTTTCAATACATTCAAATATGAAACTCCGTATCGGCTAAGAACAGAATTTTTGCGTGTTAAAATTCCGATACGCATACTGCAATCTGAATCTAACGGTTTTGAAATAATGTTTTCACCGTTTAATTCCGTATCTATAATACCCGAACAAACCGTAAAACCGTTAAGACCGATAAGCAGATTAAATAATGTTGCTCTGTCACGCACCATAATATTTTTAGGGAATTCAAGCGAACTCAAAAATTCCTCCGAAAAGTAAAATGAATTGTGTTTCCCTTGTTCAAACACCAAATACGGATACGGCATTAAGTCTTGAATTGTTATTTCCTCTTTGTCTGCAAGAGGGTGATTGTTTGATATGAAAACGTGCGGTTTTGCAATATATAATTCTTCAAAATTCAAGTCATTTTTATTAATAAGTTTGCTCAAAACTGCCTCATTATGCTCACTCAAATACAATATTCCTATTTCACTTCGTCCGACTGCCACATCATCTATAATTTCATACGTCTGTGTTTCACGCAAAATAAAGCTGTATGCGTCCGCATCATATTCCCTTATAACGTCCACAAACGCATTAACCGCAAATGAATAGTGCTGACATGAAACAGAAAATCTCGGTTTCTGATTTCTCTCACCTTTAAAATGCTCCGTCATAACGTCCGTCTGCTCCAAAATCTGACGTGCATATGAAAGCAATGTTTCTCCGTCCCTTGTAAGCTCTACGCCCTTATTGGAACGAATGAATGCCGTTATTCCCATTTCTTCTTCAATATTGTGAATTGCAGAGGTAAGGCTCGGCTGTGCTATAAATAACTTTTCAGCCGCCTCCGTTATATTACCGCACTCTGCTACCGTTACTATGTATTTTAATTGTTGCAGTGTCATTGTATATCCCTCATTCTATACTGAATATGCTTATTATATCATATTCACGTAAAAATACAATAAGAGTCTATCATAAAGATAAACTCTTATTAAAACCATTATTTATATAATCTCATAAATACCGATGCGGCTTGTGCTCTTGTTGTACCGGCTTTAGGATTAAAGTTTCCGTTTTCGTCACCTGTCATTATTCCTGCACAATATGCCCATTTAACAGAATCAATCGCATACTCAGCAATATCTTTTACATCAGAATATGTAATTTCATCACTGTCTGAATTATATCCCTTAGTTTTTGCATAGCGATATAATATAACTGCCATTTGTTCACGAGTTATATCACTGTTAGGATCAAATTCCGTTTCTGTTTTACCGCTTATAATATCATTGTTATAAGCCCATAAAACAGCTTTAGCATACCAAGAATCATCAGCTACATCACTGAAATTCAATTCACCGTCTGCTGTCGGTTCATTTTCTATACGATACAATGCCGAAACGAACATTGCACGGGTTAATGTAATGTCAGGAGCAAATTCACTGTCGCTTACACCTGTCATAAAACCTTTGTCATATGCATATTTGACAGCTTGATAGAACCACATATTTTCCGTTACATCAGTAAACCACACTGTTTGAGTAGTATCCTTTTCAGGTGCAGTCGTAGGTATAACAGTAGGTGCTGTTGTCGGTTTTGATGTTGATGTACTGCCACCCGAACCGGAGCCACCGCTTTGAGGCTGTTTTGTGGCAGTCGGAGTGACTGTCGGAGTCGGTTTAGGTGTTGAATCTGTATCTTTTGCATCTAGCCACCTATTATAAAGTGAACCGTCACCTGTTTTATCCGATTCACTCCAATCGGCAACTTCTTGACGGTAATCGTCAACGTAATGCCATACGATTTCTTCATCACCAATCAATTTATACTCATTCAATCCCAATGAAGGGTGACTGCCGTTTACAGTATACATCCAACCGGAATATTTACCGTTTGTAAATTCACCGAGCCAATATCCTTCCGGTGATTGAATTGTACTGATATATCCGTTTTCCCAACCACGATATTTTAAGCCGTTATCGTCAAGTGCTTGTTTGAATACATCTCCCACTGTACTTCCTAATTTTACTTCATACTCTTTTTCAGGAATCCATGTTTGATATGTATTCTTCGTATCTTTTGTCAAGACAAAGTCACTTCCGAGATTTTCTTCGCCGATAAGTCTGAAACTTACATTTATCTTTTCAACATTATCAGGATTTTCTTCTACATTCATCAATACAGCCACATATGTATAAGGACTTGATTTTGCATACAAATATGCCTGACCTATTCCATGTCCGACTGCAACGCCGTTTTCTATTGAAACAATGTTTTCGTCACTGCTCTTTACTTCTGAATTTGACGAAACATTTGCAGTACCGTTTACAATTATATCGCTGTTATCTACTTGCAAATTAACTGTTTCGGCAGAATATTTGTCTAATTCTGCTTTTGTGATTGCATTGATACCGTCAATATCACCTTTACAGCTGTCGTTTGCATTATTTTTATCATCACTCAACCAATAATTTTCGCAAACAACGCTGTTTATATCATAATTTGAATTAACATCACCCAAAACACCGTATTCGCTCTTTCCGCCATTGTAATTATATCTTGTATAACACTTACCGCTTTCGTCCTGATAATAACCGCAGATGCCTGCTGACGTTTTAGCTGTTACAGTTCCGTAGTTATTTGAGAAATCAACAGCTGATTCCCCTAAAACTGTCGAACTGTAATTACGTCCGACAATACCGCCGGCATAGTTTTCACCGTTTACATCACTTGTATTTTCGCAGAAATATACCAAGCCGTTTATAAGTTCACCGACTATACCACCGCCGTATGAACCTTGTGCTGTGATATTACCGCTGTTTTGACAATTTTTGATACCGCTTTTTTTATAACACCCTGACGCACGACCTGCGACACCGCCCGTCATACTTCCCGACACTTCTGCCGTATTAGCACAATTTTCTATTTTACCGCAGCTATAATTTTCAGCTACAATTCCTCCGACGTCATATTTACCGCTTATTGCACCGTTATTGACACATTCGGAAATTTCTCCGTTTACGGATAAGTCTGCATAATCATCAATAAACAATAGCGCCTGACCTTTGCCGTTTCTGTTTTCTATCGTAATACCGCCGACATTACCGCTGTTCGATAAGTAACCGTTATTTTCAGATTTTCTTACAGTACCGTAATTTTCGCCGACTATTCCCGACTTACTGTTACCGGCAGATATCATATTGCTGTTATTCACACAACCTGTTACAATTCCGTAATTTTCGCCGACTATTCCTGCAAGATATGTTACGTTTGAGGCGGTAAATCCGAAATCAGCACTGTTAGTACAATTTTCTATTGTACCAAGATTTATTCCGGCTAAAGCGGCAATTTTTCTTACGTTATTATGAGCGGTCAATCTATTAGTAGAATCTATATTAAGATTTTTAACAACACCATTCTTTCCTATGTATGAGAACAATCCGAAATAATTGTTTTCGGCATACAGAATCGCGTTCTTTACAGAAAAACCTTTTCCGTCAAACACACCTTCAAACGCGCGATTCTTCTCTGACTCCCACCATTCTCCGTTATCGTTTGACTTTAATCCATCCCAATAACCGATTGAACTAAATTCTTTGCTATCGCTTAAATCAATATCGCTTGAAAGTTTAAAGTATACACCTTTATATGAATTTCCGTCTGCAACGCTTTCCGAAAGACTGTTCATATCTTCCAACGATTTTATAATATACGGTTCTTCTTCCGTACCTTTACCGCTCCATTTAGGTTCTGAAACTTTTACGGAAACAGCACTTGATATTCCGCCAATTTCACATTTAACAGTTATATCCTTTGCATTGCCAAGCTTAGCGGAATCTATAATAATACTTGCATTTAGTGTCCCTACGCCATTTGTAATTGTAATATCGCCGCTTTGTTCAACTGTAACGGCACTGTTGTCACTGCTCCATTTTGCAGTTATATTTTTGTTTAAATTCTTACCGTATATCTTTGCTGTAAATGTATGAGAAGTATCTGTTTCAAGACTTTCGCCCGATGATACAAGATTTATCGAAATAATTTTGCTTTCCTTGTATTCGTTATTAAGTACCGGATATTTACTTCCAACATAAAATATCGGTGCTACTTCTACTGTTTTGCCGTCAACTTCTTGTTCTTTAACACACCACAAATCATACACAAATGCGTCGCTTTGCATATATTCGTCTGTTCTGCCTGTGGCAATATTCGTGTTTGTTGATGCATTTTCGCCATACGGCATTTTATCGCCGATAATTCTGTAATATAAATTTTCTGCCGATACACCGTTTGTAAATGCTCCGAATAATGTACCTGCTTTTTTTGCTTTTACTGTCCCCGTTGCGTAACAATTTGTCACTTTACTGCCGCTTAAAAGCTGTCCTACCAGTCCGCCGACATATTCATCTGCCAAAACAGCAGTATTTGAATAGCAATTTTCTATTTTAGTGTCCCTTGCTATACCGACAATACCGCCTCCAATATCTTCACCGCTTACAAGTCCGTCTACTCCAAGCAATGTAATTTCTGCATTTGCGGTATATCCGAATAATCCGCTTACTTTTTGATTTTCGGTATTTAGTTTTACTTCATATCCATTACCGTTAAAATGACCCGAAAATGCTTTATCTTCCGCATTGCCTATTGAAATCCAATACTTTTCTGTTAAATCAATATTATTATTTAATTTAAAGTATGCGTCTTTATATGATTCACCTTTATTTACATTTTTCGCAAGTAATGCAAGTTCGGACGCTGTTTTTATAACATACGGATTTTCTTTACTTCCGTTTCCGATGTCAAATGTTTCAGCCACACTGTCTGACCATTTTCCTTGTGATGAATATGACGGTATTTTCTCTTCAATTTTAGGTGTTGAAGCAGGTGTTACTGACGGTGTAGGTTTTGTTGATGTGTCTATATCATCGGAACCGTTTACCTCCCATGCCAAAACAGGGAATTTATCCGATTTCACAAACGCACTACCTAAAGTTTCAGTCATATCTGCAAGCTGATTTTCCGTTTTCACTTCAAGTCCTGTACCCGAATTTTCCGCATACGGCATAGATGCGGTATCTTTAAGAAAATAGCAGTTTTTAACTGAATATCCGCTTACTGTATATCCAAGTATTCCGCCGTTGGTATTGTTTTGCGATGAAATTTTACCGCTGTTATATGAATTTGAAATATCACAGTTGTATGATTTACCCGAAATACCACCCGAATATGCTGACGCACTTACTTCACCGCTGTTATAACAACTGTCAAGAAGTATACTGCCCTCATAATTGTAACCGACAATACCGCCGGCATATCCGCCGGTTGCAGTTACAGTGGCTTTATTAGTACATTCTTTTACAGTTCCCGAACTGTAAGCGGCAATACCGCCAACTTCGTCCTTACCTGTAATAGTTCCCTTATTCTCACACTGAGCTATAACACAGCTTGTAACCGTTTTGTTAACCGCACCGTTATAACCTACTATACCGCCGACTCTGTTTTCGCCTTTTATTTCGGCATAGTTGATACAATGAGATATTAAACCATAGTTCACGGCACATATACCTGCCGCAATTCCATATGTATCATTCGTGTTTTCTATATTTCCGTATACATAAAGATTTTTTATTACCGCATTTTCTTCCGTAACTCCGAAAAGTGCCGAAAGATAGCTGCCCGAAGATATATTTATTTCCCTTATACTGCAATCTTGACCGTTAAAATTACCGTTAAAAGCATTGCCTTGATATTTATTTGATATGTATTTATCGGATACACCTATCGGCGTCCATTCCTTGCCTGATAGGTCTATATCATTTTTCAAGACAAAATACTTGTCTGACATATCATTGCCCTTTTCTACTTCATACGAAAGCAAAGCGAGTTCTCCTGCATTTGCAATAACATACGGATTATCTTTATCACCGTTACCGCTGTCAAATTCTTCTGCGCGATAATCTATCCAGTAATTTGACGTATCCGTTATAATCTGCTTTTCAATTCCGTTTACCGAAATTTTAAGCGTCTTTTCGGCATTTACTTTGTCAAATGTGATGTCTATGGCTGTTTTTTCGTCTGATATGTATTGAGATAACTGAACATTTTTAAGTTCGACTTCTTTATCATCAACAAATGATTTTATTTCAAAATCATTTAACGTAGGATTTGTTCCTACAAGTTTTTTGTTTAACAATACAGTTATCTTACCGTTTTCGATATTAATACTTTCAATATCAAATGTTTCGTCTTCCCCTGTCGGCGCATTGCTCCAATCAATAACAGGAAGATTATCACTGTCTGTAAATGCGTCTGACAAATCACTTGCTGAAACAGTGTCAACGGCATATACCGTACTTATATCACCCCCGTTTTCAAGTGCCACAAGTTTAGTGCTGTCACCTATGTTATACAAGTTATTTACTGTCGTATTTTTCATTGAACCGATTAGTTGATATTCCGTATGAGTATTCACCTCACCGCTGTTGTACGCATTTTCTATCGTACCGCCAAGCTTGTAGCCTACTAATCCGCCACTGTAATTGTAACCGATTACCTTACCGGTATTATATACGTTAGTTATGTCACACGCATAGTTGCAACCGATAATACCGCCGAAATAATTACCGTCTTCAGTACCTATTTGACCGTCATTATATGCTCTGTCAATCTTTCCGCATTCGCTTACACTTATATCCTTGCCAACAATTCCACCTACCGCAACTCCTCTTAAATAACTGTACATATCGTCATCTTTAAAAGGTGCAGATACATTTCCGTGGTTTGCGGCATATGTAATGTCGCCGTATGCAAGCTGACCGACAATTCCGCCTGCCTCTGCAAAGCTCTTGGAAGTAGCTGTAACCGTTCCGTTATTTGTAACATTTATAAGATTTCCGCTTACTCTGTTACTTCCCTTAAATTGAGCTCCAAGCTGACCTGTTATACCGCCCACATAAGCAAGACCTGTTATATCGGCGTTGTTTGTACAATTTATAATCAATCCGGCATTTATACCGGCGATTCCGCCGATATATTTTGCCGCATTAATGTATTCATTACCCTCAGCCTGTGCGTTTATTTGTCCGTTTACCGTAACATTTCTGACAGTTCCTTCTTTTCCTATAATTCCAAAAAGACCTTGACAATAAGTTTCGTAATGATTGTCGCCTTGCTTATTGTACTTTTTGGTTTCTATGAAAAGTCTGGAAATGCTGTGACCTTTTCCGTCAAATATACCGTTATATGCGGTGTCGTCATCTATACCGTAACCGTTATTATTGATATAATTATATCCGTTACCGATTGGTGTCCAATTTTTGTTTTCCAAGTCAATATCACTGTTTAATACTGCATTTGCTGTTCTGTCACCACCGTTTACTTTTTCGGCAAACCAAACCAACTCTTCCGCACTTTCAATCTGATAAGCACCGTTTATAAGTTTCGGTTCATCAATTGCAAATGCAGTGAAATTTACAGGTACAAAACTCGCAAGCATACATAAAGACAACAATATACTTGTAAATTTATTTTTTACGCTCATTTTTTTCTCCAATCTTTATACTATTTTATACTTAAATCAAGAGTATTTGAAATAGGTGCCAATGATGATATATTTCCGTTCCATGTTAAAATCTTGATTGTATATTCATCAGCTGAATCGGCAGATATTTCTTTAAATTCAACTTGATTTTCATTACCGGGCTTTAAAGAAATTTCTTTAGGTTGTATTCCTATCAATTTGCCGTTTGAATCATATACGGCAGCCATAACACTTACTTTCTTTTCTTCTGTAAGATTACTGTTAAGTTTTACCGTTAATGTACCTGTTAGTTTTCCGTTTTCAACTTCTAATGTGTTTTGTTCTGTTGCAGATTGTACAGGTAAAGGTGTTGAAGTTACTGTTGGTGTCACTGTTGGTGTTGCTGTTGGTGTTGCTGTTGGTGTCGCTGTTGGTGTTGCTGTTGGTGTTGCCGTCGGTGTCGCTGTTGGTGTTGCTGTTGGTGTTGCTGTTGGTGTTGTCGTCGGTGTCGCTGTTGGTGTTGCCGTCGGTGTCGCCGTCGGTGTCGCTGTCGGTGTCGCTGTTGGTGTTGCTGTTGGTGTTGTTTTCGGTTCTTCGCTCGGTACCAATGCGTTAATCAGATTATCTTCAAGTTCTGTTTGTATATTTTCATCAAAGAAATTCTCTAAAGCCGCTTGATATGCCGATTCTGCTTTTTTAGCGGTCTTTGGATCAGTTGCCAATGTTTCATAATAATCTGCTACCGCACCTACAAGCACGTCCTCAGCCGGTGATGTTAGATCTGAATTCCATCCGCCTTCATTAAAAACTAATCTTAAAACATCTCCTCTTACGAGGCTAGCCGACTCATAGGTGTATGAACTCAATCCGTTACCCATAGCATCATTATATAATGCTGACGGATAATCAAACGAAACTTCTTTGACGGAATTATCTATTTTAAAATCACTGAAAAATCCACTGCTGTTTGTATACTCCAATAGTGTAGTTGTAGGAGTCCAATCACTCATACACTCACCGTTATTCATATAATAATCAAGTACATATCCTATTGCGTCTGCTGCACTCTTAAATCCACTTTCAAAAGTTTTAAATTCTCCGCTGTAATCATAAAATCCGTTTGTATAAATCTTAATCGGGGTCATATATATCTCTTTTGTAGTGTCTTCAGCAAAGTGTTCAATATCAAAATAGAAATAATCTCCCTCTCCGTCTGTATCAGCCTGTACAACAAACGTTACAACACTGAATAACATCGCCACTGCTACAATTAAACTTAAAAATTTTTTCTTCATTAGTCTTTCACCTCATGTTTTATTTTTGACTTATTCTATAAGTCCGTATTTTATTTTAATTCTCTCAAGCTTTTCGAGCATAGGCTCTGCGGCCAAAAAGAGAAAAAACACTGTTGATACTGCGTGAATAAAATCAAACGGCATTCCCATTACGTATGATGACAGCACCATATTTATATTTATATTCGACTGCCACATTATAACAGACGCAGGATTCATTATTCCTCCGTATATAACAAATGTCGCTACAAAACCAAACAGGCACATATCTGTTTTTGTCTTGCGTAAAATGCCTTTTTGAAACATTATTCCCGCTAAGAAACCTATAATTCCGAATGAAAACATTTGCCATGGTGTCCACGGTCCTTGCCCGAAAAAGAAATTCGATACAAATGCCGTAATTGCTCCGACAAGAAATCCTGTTTCACCGCCGAATGCCACACCCGAAATTATCACTATTGCCGCAACAGGCTTGAACTGCGGCAGCATAAAAAACGCAGTACGTCCCGCTACGCCTATTGCACACAATGCACTTATTATAACCAATTCCCTTGCTTTAGGTTTGCGGTTTTCAAACGCAAATCCCAAAGGAATCATCGTTTCCAATATAATAAGCAAGCTTATAAAATAATATTTTTTATCGCCGAGATAATATATCCCGATAAAAATTGTAAGCGGAATAAGAAATAATATTAACAATGTTGCTATTTTTGTTCTTTTTGATATTTTTCTTTTGCTCTTTTTGTTCTGTATTAATTCTTTTCCGAGTTTTTTTCGCGGTATTAAATTAAACATTGCTGCGGCAATAAATAATATACTTATCGTTTGTGCAACATAGTTCTTCCAATTATCGTAACGTCCGCAAAACAGGCATTGTGTCATCACAAATAAAATTACAAATACTATCCCTAATACAACATTGTGTACATTAAGTTTTTTATACTCTTTTTTGCCCTGCTTTATAACCGTTTTCTTTGGCAGTATATAATTCAGTTCATCATTCGTTTCAGTTAAATCTTCTGCTTCACCGTCCAAAGCTCTTATTACGTCTTTGTCTAATACAGCATTTTCGATTAGACCGTCAGCCATGCGTTTTGCCGAAGTGGTATAGAAATTATTTTCCGCAAAGAACTTCCTCGGAGGAGCTTCACTGACAATCTTACCGTCAAAAAACATCGCACATATATCGGCATATTCAGCACAAAATTCTATGTCATGTGTTACCATTAACACAGTCATACCGTTCTTTTGCAAACTTTTGAGTATCATTGCAAGTTTTCGTTTAAAGCAAGCGTCAAGTCCCTTTGTCGGTTCATCAAGCACCAACAAATCAGGTTTTCTCAAAAGCATTTTTGCAAGTGCCACTCTCTGCTGTTCACCACCTGACAAATCGTAAGGGTGATTTTCAAGTAAATTATCAAATTCACAAAGTTTTATTACATACTCAATCTCATTTTCCCTTTTTTCTTTTTCCACATCAAATACCGCGTCATACAATTCCTCAAGTACACTCTTTTTCAAAAATAAGCTCTGTGGATTTTGCGGCATCACCGCCACTTTGGTATCATCGTTTATAAACACCTTACCTCTATACGGCTTATTAATCTTTGAAATAACAGACAACGCAGTACTCTTTCCGACACCGTTACCGCCTACTATCGCATAAAATTCATTTTCGTGAACTTTAAATGACAAGCCTTTTAAAATATCATCCGAATTTTTCTCATATCTAAACCATACATCTTTTAATTCTAAAATCGGTTCGGTATTAATTCTGTTTTTTTCCGACTTGAATTCAAAATGCTCGTTAATCTGTTGTTTTTCCAACCATTTATGACCGTCACAAATTGTTATAGGGCAATTACCCGAATTATTTCCCAAGGAATAATATATTTTTGTCGGTGTGGGTAATGCTGCAAACATACTGTTTTGCTTTAATTCCTCACCTATTTTATACGGTGTGTTTTCAGCTGTAATCTTGCCGTCTTCCATAACCACAACCTTATCGGATAAAGGAAATACTTCGCTCAAATTGTGTTCACTCAATATTATCGTCACGCCAAGTTCTGTATTAATCCTCTCAAGCATTGTAAAAAAGTCATGTGCCGATATTGGGTCTAATTGACTTGACGGTTCGTCAAGCAACAACAATGTCGGATTCATTATCATAACCGACGCTAAATTGAGAATTTGTTTTTGTCCTCCCGACAGATTGGCTACATTTTCGTAAAACCAATTTTGTATTCCGAAAAATGACGCCATCTCCGCAGCTTTCGATCGAATTTCAGCTGAATTAATACCCAAACTTTCCAATCCGAATACAAGTTCGTGCCAAACCTTATCCGTAACAATTTGATTATCAGGATTTTGCATTACAAATCCGATATTTTCGGCTTGCTCCCTGTCCGACAAATCATATATACTCTTTCCGTCAAAGTATATTTCCCCACTTGTTTTACCGTGCGGTGTTAAAATCGGTTTTAAATGTCGTAGAAGTGTCGATTTTCCACATCCGGATTTACCGCAAATCGTCACAAATTCACCTTGATTTATCGTTAAATTTATATCGTTCAATGCCGTTTTTTCGCTATTGGGATATGAAAATATTAAATTTTTGATTTTAATTTTCTCCACTTTAATTCCTCCCATATCTCAATAATTATCGGCATTATACAAATCATAATATACGATATAAAAATGCTTGTGCTGTAAAACGACATATCCGTACCACGCATAGACGGAAAATATCTGTAATTAATTTTCCCAAGCAAAGCACCTATCAAAAAATATGTAATCGTAACCGCCAAATAAATTAAAGCAGTTACATCTCTTTTGTCAAATACATAATTTGAGTAAGCCGTTCTGCCTGTCAAACCGTAACCGCGACTTTTCATACTGTCGGAAGTATCTATTGCATTTTCCAAGCTCCATGTTATAACCGCCGACAAAATTCTTATGCTGTTTTTAACTCTTACAAATACAGACCCCTCTGACGTATCTCTCCCCATACTTTTCTGTGCATTTGAAACTTCTTGTACCTGTTCTTTAAATTTCGGAACAAATCTGAATGTCATAGACAATATCAGCGAAAGTGACGGAATTATTCGTCCAAAAAGATAAATAAACTTATCACTTGTCATAATTTTATTAAAACAAGAAAACCAACAAATGACCGTTGCAACCATACTTGCCGCGACAATTCCGTATAGTATGGATTCCAACGTCAACGGATTTCCGCTCGGTAAATATGCAATTACAGTTACACCCTCGTGATTGAACGCAGGATTTATCAGTGCTGAAATCAACATAAGCGGTAATAACATCTCAATAAATTTCAACGCTTTTTTACCGTTTAAAATTATCGAATACATCACACTGCACAAAAGCGATGTCACAAGGCATATAGGATGTACGAATATCATTGAAAACACAATTACGGCTGTAAAATATATAAAATTAATCAACGGATGATATTTTGCAAATTCATTCATTATCTGTCTTATCTCCTATTCTCCGCCTGTTGCGGAATATCCGCCGACATCTATTCCTAAGTTGCAAGTATATACCCATTCGACTTTATCGCCTTGTTTCAGCTGGTAACGCGAACAGCCGTAATTTGGGAACCAGTCATTTACTTTATACATCCACCCCGATAATTCACCGCAGTCAAACTCATACAAATTGCCTATTCCCTCGATATATGCACTGTTATACATAGGAGTATTTTCAAATTCCATATGTATTTTGCTGTTTTTCATTTCGCGTTGCAATAGGTCAAATACACTTTCGCCGTCATAAAATTCAACTGTCTGTTCTTTAAATATAACTCCGTCCGACGGCACTAATTCCCACTTTTCTTTATCAAGCCACGACATATTGTCGAGTATCGTATCACATCGTACCGCCAACGTGCACGTCAGTTCTTTGCTCTCTATTACTGCATCTTGCGGTTCGACAGGTACAGGTTTTCCCTCAGGTACAGGTTCTGTTTTATATTCGTCTGTCCCTGTTGTTTCGTCAATATTCATTCCGTTGTTTTCGGAATATTCCAAATCAGGAGTATATATTTCTTCGTATGGTTCCCCTGCAATCTCTTCGGCTAATTCTATTTTTTCCTCTGCCGTCATTGGTTTGTCGGCTGTAGGCTTGTTTTGAATTTTTTCTGTGTTTTCGGCTGTCGGAGATGATGTGGGTGAAATTGTTGGCTCTACAGTCGGTGTAGGACTTTCATCATTGTCATATACCTCATCAATTATAACCCTTTCCGTTACTTTCGGCGTCGGCTCAACATTCCAACCGCGCAGTGACGGTGCATCTCCGCCCCACCAAAACGCAAATACCAATACAGCAATAATTATACTTCCTATAATTATGTGTCTTTTATATTTTTTCATTCAATATCTCCTGAAAATTATTACTTTCTAAGCAAAATCAAATTCATCATTACAAACTGTAAACTGTTTTTTATCACATTAATTTCATTTTGTGATATATTTCTGACATCGCTCATATCATAAAGCGAATTATCGCCGTTCATAAATCGTTTTAGCGACACCAAGCTGTAAAAACATTGTTCTGTTGCCATTTGATTTGAACCGTCACCGTCGTATGTATGTTTAAAACCGTCGCCTATTGTATAGTACGACATTAAATTATCCGCTAAATTCTTGCCATTCTTTTCAAAGCGTTCATCAAAAGGCGATATTCCGAGTTCACAAAGTGCAACAATGACTTGTGCGCAACTTTCGGAATTTTCCGTACCCCAACTTGAATATCCTCCGTTTTCATTTTGACTTGCCGATAAAAAAGGAATTGCCTTGTTCACACAATTTGACACTTCGGAATTATCCGTATAATTTGAAAGTGCTTGCAGAGCCATTGCCGTAACATCTACATCACTCTCTCCACTGCCCAAAAGTGACCATCCACCGTCATCAAGCTGACTGTTTATAATCTTTTCAACATACATTTCTCTTGTTGCATGAATTTGTGCATCGGCATTGTACGGCATATCATACTGTCCGCAGTCAAGTGCAATCAATGCCCATATTGCACCGTTTATACCTTGCCAAGTAGTTTTTTCAAAATCTCCTAAAGGAAGTAATAAATTATATCCACCGACATTTTTAGGGTCTTTTCCGATTGATGTGAGTGCAATTATAACTCTTGAATATTCGGTATATTTTTTGTTATGCAATACACCGCCACATTCTTTTACATAATTGACAACATTGTTGTAATAATTCTCGTAATAGCCGACAGGTATATCACCGTCATTTCTGCTCAGTCCCATTATCAGCCACTCACCGCCTATCGATGATACGGCAGGAGTTTTCGAATTATCATATAAATATTTTTCCGTATCACTTATGACGCTGTTTATATCGTCAATACTTACCGCAAAAGCATTTGCAGATGAAATCAAAACAAACGATAAAATTAAAGATATTATTTTTTTCATTAATACGCTCCGTTTCTGTAAAATCAAATAAAAAAAGCTGTGATAATTTTTTCAAATTATCACAGCAGAGTTTTCCTGTGTATATCACATATCGGCACGCAAACAACACGCTTAATACATTTATATAAGCGTACGATACTACTGCTCCTATATTGACAATATCAATAAGTACGGAGCAGTATCAAAGCAGGTCTTCTGACTCGTATTATATAAAGCAAGCTTAACATTTTTATATTCGCCTTCTCAGTTTCCCAATGACTGACTTTCATCAAAAAATATAAAAACTTCAATACATACAGCGACTGTTATCGTTCGGAATTCTCACCCGATTCCCTTTTCACCGACTATACCCATACAATATAGCCGACACTTTGTGTGATTATTCATTTTTTAGTATTATATCATCAAAAATATGTACCGTCAATGTGCTATATTACTAAAGTTACACTTGACATTCACATATTTTATACCTTATAACACAAAAAATGCGACACCTAAAAGCATCGCATTTTGAATTACATTATGAATTTTGTTTTGTATAGTTAAGAAGTCCGCCTGCGTAAAGCATTTCTTTTTGACGGTCTGACAAATCTGCATTAACCTCAAAATCAAAGCCTTTTGTTACGTTTGTCACCTTAATAACTTTACCGTTGGCAATTTGCTTACCGATATTTTCAATCTTCAATTCGTCCATTTGGTCAATCTTATCGTAATCCGATTCATTTGCAAATGTTAGCGGCACGATACCGGCATTAATAAGATTAGCCATATGAATTCTTGCAAATGACTTAACGATAACTGCCTTAACACCCAAATACAACGGTGCAAGTGCAGCGTGTTCTCTTGAAGAACCCTGTCCGTAGTTTGAACCGCCGACTATTATACTCTTACCAAGTTCAAGTGCTCTGTCGTGGAACTTTTCGTCACATACAGCGAAACAGAATTCCGAAATCTTAGGAATATTTGAACGCAACGGCAAAATCTTTGCACCGGCAGGCATAATATGGTCTGTTGTGATATTATCGCCGACCTTTAGCGAGCATTTTGCATCTATTGTTTCAGCTAACGGCTCTGATACAGGGAAAGGCTTAATATTAGGACCTCTAAGCACTTCAATACTGTCCATATCCTTTTCATCTGCCGGAGGAACTATCATATTATCGTTTATAGTGAACTTTTCAGGCAATGTTATATCAGCCGCGTCACCAAGTGTTCTTGGATCTGTAAATACACCTGTAATAGCTGAAATAGCAGCTGTTTCAGGTGATACAAGATAAATCTGACCGTCTTTTGTACCACTTCTGCCTTCAAAGTTTCTGTTAAACGTTCTTAGTGAAATACCCTTTGAATTAGGTGACTGTCCCATACCTATACAAGGACCGCAAGCACTTTCCAGTATTCTTGCACCTGCGTCAATCATAATAGCCAAAGCACCGTTATTTGCAAGCATATTCAAAACCTGCTTTGAACCCGGAGCAATTGCAAGAGAAACATCAGGATTAACAGTCTTACCTTTTAGAATATGTGCAACTTTCATCATATCAAGAAGTGATGAGTTTGTGCATGAACCGATACAAACTTGGTCGATCTTCATACCGCTAAGTTCACTTACCGACTTAACATTATCAGGTGAATGAGGGCAAGCTGCAAGCGGTTCAAGTTTGCTAAGGTCTATATTAACTTCTTCGTCATATACAGCGTCTGCGTCTGCACATAG
>OLRE01001820.1_pt1 | contig 19250 bp, 18 predicted proteins | sample 1672461 | NCBI WGS metagenome assembly OLRE01 (sample SAMEA3136688, study PRJEB25190) | human gut metagenome | biome: human gut; feature: human-associated habitat; material: faeces | place: Austria | collected 2013
GGATATGGCGACGTATGGAAGTTATGCCAGACAGGTCATGGAACAGTGTGAGATTCCCTGCTTTATCGATGAAAAACATTCTATTCTGATGAATCCGTTTGTGGAGTATATCCGGGCGGCTGTAAATCTGGTGGTAGAGTATTTTTCCTATGAGAGTATGTTTCGCTATCTTCGCTGTGGGCTGTCCGGAATCCCGGTTTATCAGGTGGATCAACTGGAAAATTACTGTATCGCTGTGGGAATCCGCGGGGAAAAACAGTGGAAGGATCACTGGGTAAGACGGTACCGGGGGATGGAAGAAGGCAGTATCGAAGGAATCAACCAGATCCGGGAACAGGTCTGGGAAAAGATCGGTCCTTTTGCGGAGTATATGAAAGAAAAAGAGCACACAGTGGAAGAACGGACACGGATGCTCTATGAGATGATCGTAAAAGATGATATTCAGGAACGGTTATCTGAGAAAGAACAGGAATTCGCTACACAGGGCGATCAGGCGATGGTGAAAGAATACAGCCAGATTTACGGAATGATCATGGAACTTCTTGATAAGATGGTGCAGATGCTTGGCAGCGAGACGATCACGGCGAAGGAGTACGGACAGCTTCTCGATGTGGGATTTCAGGAGATGCGGGTGGGCATCATTCCACCGACGGCAGATCAGGTACTGATCGGTGAGATGGAGCGTACCAGACTGAAAGACATCAAAGTACTGTTCTTTGCTGGCGTCAACGACGGAATCATCCCGAAACACGGAGGGAAGGCAGGTCTGCTGTCTGAGTCAGATCGGGAATTTCTCGACAGCCGTCAGGTAGCACTGGCACCTACAGCAAGAGAATCCATGTATATCCAGCGTCTCTATCTGTATCTGAATCTGACGAAACCTTCCCGGTGTCTGTATCTTTCTTACGCTCAGTCAAATGCACAGGGGCAGGCACAGAGCCCGGCGTATCTGATCGCGCTGATTCTTCGGATGTATCCGAAACTGGTGATCCAGGATAATCCGAAAGACGAGATCAGCCAGATGCAGATGGCACAGCAGGCAACGGAGATTCTTCTGGAAGGACTTCGAAAGGATGGAGAACAGCAGCAGAACGATGGCTGGAAGGAACTGTTTTCCTGGTATCTGCGGTCAAAAGAGTGGAAGGAGCAGTGTCTTCGCTGGATCCAGGTGGCATACGAGGGCGCACCGGAGAGCAGCATCGGAAAAGCGGCGGCGGTGGCACTTTATGGGAAAGAACTGGAAAACAGTGCGACGGAACTAGAACGGTTTGCAGCCTGTGCCTTTGCACATTTTCTGCAGTATGGTCTGAAGATCGAGGAACGACAGGAATACGAATTTCGTCAGGCGGATCTGGGCAATGTAATCCATCAGGCACTGGAACAGTTTTCACGAAATCTCAAAAAAAACCAGCTGACATGGCGTAGTCTGACGGATCAGGAACGGGATCAGCTGATTGATACGAGTGTGGAGGAAACCATTCACGACTATGGCAATACGATTCTGGAGAGCAGTGCAAGAAACCAGTATATGATCCTGCGTGTAAAACGGATCCTGCGGCGGACGGTTTGGGCACTGCAGCAACAGCTGAAAGCAGGAAAATATGAACCAAGTCGGTTTGAAATCTCTTTTTCTATGGAGGAAGATCTGAAAGCATCGAATTTTCAGTTATCGGAGGATGAGCGTCTGCGCCTGCGGGGGCGGATTGACCGGGTGGACCGCTATGAGGAGGACGATACGATCTATGTGAAAGTCATTGATTATAAGTCCGGCAATACGGCTCTGGATCTTACTTCGGTGTATCACGGACTGCAATTGCAGCTTATCGTATATCTGAATGCAGCACTGGAGCTGGAAGAAAAGAATCATCCGGGAAAACATGCAGAACCGGCGGGGATGTTTTATTATCATGTCAAAGATCCACTGGTGGATGGAAAACCTGGGGATGAGGAAGAGGAGATTGAACGGAAACTGCTGGAAAAATTAAAGGTAGACGGGCTGGTTCGGGCAGAAGAAAAGATCTTAAAGGATCTGGATAGGGAACTGGAAGCAGGGAAAAAATCGCTGGTGATCCCGGCAGCTTACAATAAAAACGGCAGCCTTTCAAGTCGTTCCAAAACGGCAAGCAAAGAACAGTTCGAAGAACTCTGTGCCTATGTCAACGATAAGATCCGTGAAAATGGAACACGGATCCTTGGCGGGGATATGGAGAAAAATCCATATAAATTAAAACAACGGACCGCCTGCGACTATTGCAGCTTTAAGGAAATCTGCGGATTTGATGAAAAGCAGGAGGGAAACAGTTTCCGGAGACTTCCGACATTTTCCGATGAGGAACTGTGGAAGAAAATGAGAGAGAAAGGGGAGAAGGAAGATGGAAATGAAGTGGACACCGGAACAGCAGAAGGTCATTGAACTGCGGGACAGAAATATCCTGGTCAGTGCGGCGGCAGGATCCGGTAAGACTGCTGTTCTGGTAGAACGAATCCTGGGAAAACTGACCAGAAAAGATCATCCCATCGATATCGATCAGCTGCTGATTGTGACATTTACCCGGGCAGCAGCCGGAGAGATGAGGGAGAGACTGACGGAAGCTGTGGAGAATTATCTGGAACAGGATCCGGAAAATGAACATCTGCAAAGACAGCAGACGTTGATCCACAACGCACAGATCACGACGATCGACGGATTCTGCTCTTATGTGATCCGGAACTATTTTCACACCATCGATCTGGATCCCGGATTTCGCACAGCGAATGAGGGAGAGATCAAACTGCTAAAACAGGATGTGGCAAAAGAGGTGCTTGAGAGCAGTTACCAGGAGAGAACCGAAAGTTTTGACCGTTTTGTGGAGAGTTTTGCCACCGGAAAAAGCGATGAGGTGCTGACGGAACTGATTCTCCGGATGTATGAGTTTGCCATGAGTAATCCCTGGCCGCTGGAATGGCTGGACAGCTGTACGAAGACATACGAGATCCGGACAAAGGAAGAGCTGGTGTCCTGTATATGGATGAAAAAACTGTGGGAGGATGCCGGACACCTGTTAGATCAGATCACTTATCTTCAGGAACGGTGCAAAGAAGTGATCTACAGTCCCGGCGGACCATATATGTACGGAGAAGCGTTGGAACAGGATCTTTTGTTTCGAAGAGATCTGGAAGAGGCTTTCGCAACACAGGATTTTGACGGATGCAGAGTCCTGCTGGATAGCTGGAAGCCAAAAGCACTGTCACGAAAGAAAGATGACAGTGTGCAGGAGGATAAGCGGGAGCTGGCGAAGAACCTGCGGGATCAGGCAAAAGATGCTGTGAAAAAACTGCGGGAGAATTATTTTTATGAGACAACGGAGGAAGTGCTGGAAGAACTGGAACTTTGCAGGGAGCCGGTGCAGGAACTGATTCGTCTGACCCGGCAGTTTATTGAGACATTTTCGGAAAAAAAGCGGCAGAAAAATATCGTTGATTTTACAGATATGGAACACTTTGCGCTGGAGATCCTGGTCAAAAAAGAAGACGGGGAGATCCGGTATACCCAGGCAGCGGATGAGTTTTCCGATCGTTTTGAGGAAATCCTGATCGATGAGTACCAGGACAGCAATCTGGTGCAGGAGACTTTGTTGCAGAGTGTGTCACAGCTTCGCTTCGGGCGGCATAATCTGTTCATGGTGGGCGATGTGAAGCAGAGCATCTACCGGTTCCGCCTTGCCAGACCGGAACTTTTTATGGAAAAATACGAAACCTACAGTCTGGAAGAAAGTGTATGTCAGAGGATCGACCTACACAAAAACTTCCGAAGCAGAGCCGGAGTGCTCAAAGGCGTCAATCAGATCTTTTACCGGATCATGGGAAAAGATCTGGGAGCGGTGGAATACGATGCAGATGCGGCCTTGTATCCGGGTGCTGTTTTTGAAGAAAAGCCGGAGGGAACACCGGAAGAACCGGCGTGCCAGGTGCTTGTGGCACAGACCGGCACGGACGGTATGGATGAGAAGTTGCAGGAACAGAGTGATCAGGAGCTGGAAGCACGGATGATCGGAGAAAAGATCCGCAGCATGGTGGGAACAGAACTGGTCTGGGATAAGAAAGAAAAACAGTATCGTCCCGCACGTTATCAGGACTGTGTGATCCTGCTTCGGACGATCACCGGCTGGGCGGAGAACTTTGTCAATGTGCTGATGGACATGGGAATCCCTGCCTATGCTACCTCAAAAACAGGATATTTTTCCACGACAGAAGTACAGACGATCCTGAACTATCTGCGGATCCTGGATAATCCGATGCAGGAGATTCCATTTACCGGTGTCCTGTTATCGCCGTTAGGCGGGTGCAGTGCGAGAGAGCTGGCACTGTTAAAAGCCTGCTATCCGCAGGAGAAAATCTATGGCTGTGTCTGGAACTATCTGCAGGAGGGACAGGACGGGGAGTTGTGTGAAAAACTTGGCAATTTCTGGTCTGTCTATGAAAAACTCCGTGAAAAGGTTACTTATACGCCGATCCATGAACTGATCGGAGAGATTCTGACAAAGACCGGGTATGGGTTATACGCAGGTGCGATGCCCGGCGGTGCACAACGGCGGGCAAATCTGCAGATGCTGGTGGAAAAAGCCATGGAATATGAGAGCACCAGTTACCGTGGGTTGTTTAATTTTATCCGGTATGTGGAACAATTGCAGAAATATCAGGTGGATTTTGGTGAGGTCAATATCCGTGGAGAACAGGAAGATACGGTGCGGATCATGAGCATCCACAAAAGTAAGGGACTGGAGTTTCCGATTGTCTTTGCGGCAGGGATGGGGAAACGGTTTAATATGTCCGATGCCAGCACCGGTCTGGTGATCCATCAGGATCTGGGAATCGGGATGCAGGCGGTAGACCCCAAGGAGCGGACACAGGCATCGTCACTGGTGCGGCAGGTGATCCAGAAACAGATCCGGCTGGAGAGTCTGGGTGAGGAACTGCGTGTATTATATGTGGCACTCACAAGAGCAAAAGAAAAACTGATCCTTACCGGAACCGTGAAAAAAATAGAGGATTATCAGGCAGTACAGGCGGAGGCGCAGGACTGGCAGGAAGAGAAACTTCCTTACGGCATGCGGGAAGGCGCGCGCTGCTACTGGGACTGGATTTTTCCAGCACTTGCCGGAGCAAACGAAGAGTTTCCGGTGCAGATCCTTGAGATGGAACATCTGATCACGGATCAGGTAACAGACCGGGAAGACCGGGTACGTCAGAGAGCCGCATACGAAACCTGGGATCCGCAGGAGGTGTTTGATGCGACGATCCGAAAAGATCTGGAAGAGAAATTTTCCTATGTGTATCCGTATGGATATCTGCAGGACATTCCGGCGAAAGTCAGTGTATCCGAACTGAAAAAACAGGGAAGAGAAGAGCCGGAGGAAGAAACTGTCTATCTGTACGTGGAGAAAGAACAGGAGCCAATCATTCCTGATTTTATGAAAGAAGAACAGGAGCCACTGTTACAGGGGGCTGCAAGGGGAACGGTATATCACCGGATCCTGGAATGCCTGGACTACGCAAGAGTCGACTCACAGCAGGCGATCGAGAAGCAGATTGAAGAACTGTTGCAGGAAGAAAAGATCAGCAAAGAGGCGGCCAAAGTGGTACGTTCCAGTCAGATCAGCTGGTTTGTGCGTTCAGCTGTGGGAAAACGGATGAAAGAAGCTTCTGCCCTTGGCACGCTGCACCGGGAACAGCAGTTTGTGATGAGTATCGATGCCAGTGAGAGAAATCCTGCGTGGGATCAGGGGGAGCAGATCCTGGTACAGGGAATCATCGACGCCTTCTGGGAAGAGGCGGACGGCCTGGTGCTGGTGGATTATAAAACTGACCATGTAAAAGAGGGACAGGAACTGATCGAACGGTATCAGAGACAGATGCATTATTACAGTCAGGCGTTGGAGCGCGCGTATGGAAAAAAGGTAAAAGAGTGTTATTTATATTCATTTGCGCTTGGAAAAGCGGTTGCTGTGGAGGTGTAACCTCCGCGGCAGCCGCTTTTTGTAGATATTTAGAAGAAGTCTTAAGATATTTTAAAGATTCCCAGGATTTGTTGACATCTAATATTATACGATGTATAGTATTAAATGCAAAACAACATACGGTCCGGGAAACCGGGGGAAAGGTATGAGCGGAGTCTTTTCGTGAAAACAGATCGGGAAAGGGTTCGAACATACAGAAAAAAGAAAAAGGGGTGCGATATGGTATTTAATACAGGAGCGGCTCTTTTGGATGCCATTGTTCTTGCCGTTGTCTCGAGAGAGAAGGAAGGCACTTACGGATATAAGATCACACAGGATGTGCGGAAGGTTATCGACATTTCCGATTCCACCCTGTATCCGGTGCTTCGCAGGCTGCAGAAAGATCAGTGCCTGATGGTCTATGATCTGGAATGTGCGGGGCGCAACCGGAGATATTATAAAGTAACCGAGCAGGGACTGGCCCAATTGGGGTTATACAAAGAGGAGTGGAAGAGATATTCATCCAATATTTCCATGGTTTTTGAGGGAGGAATCAACAATGAATCGTGAGCAGTTTATTGCACAATTAGCGAGACTTCTGCAGGATCTGCCGCCGGCAGAACGGCAGGAAGCCATTCGCTATTATCAGGAATATTTTGACGATGCCGGGGAGGAAAACGAGGATGCCGTGATCCAGGAACTGGGAAGTCCGGGAAAAGTAGTAGCAAGCATCAAGGCAAACCTGCAGTATGGCGGATCGACATTCGGAGCGAATGATACCGATATGGAAAATACAGGGACAGAAAGTCAGACGAAGGACGATGGCTGGCAGAATGCAGATACGCAGGGACAGAACGGTCAGCAGGGAACCTGGCAGAATGCGGATACGCAGGGACAGAGCGGTCAGCAGCAGACCTGGCAGAATAGAAGTACGCAAAGCCCGTATGCGATGCAGGCGAGAAAACCGAAACGCGGTGTTGGCGGATGGGCACTGCTCATCATTATACTGGTCTTTGCATCTCCGATGCTTCTCGGCGTTGGCGGTGGAGCACTTGGCATTTTTATCGGAATCCTGGCAACCGTATTTGCCCTGTGGATCAGCTTTTTCGCCGTAGCGATTGGAATGATCGGAGGCGGGATCGCCGTTCTGATCAAAGGGATCCTTCATGCGATCAGTTCACCGGCAGCCGGACTGGTAAGCATGGGCGGCGGTCTGATCTGCATCGCACTGGGAATCTTATGCGCAGTATTTTTCCTGTGGTTTACCTTTCAGCTGTGTCCGCGTGTATTACGTACCACGTTGAATTTTATCTCAAGAATCGTACATAAAGGAAAGGAGGCAAGGGCAGAATGAAGCGTTTGAACAAAGGGTTACTTGTAACCAGCGGAATCTGCGGGGGACTCGGGCTTGCCCTTCTGATCTGCGGGATGCTTCTCGGAGGAATCCGGGGAGGAAATGATCTGGTGGATGCACTTTCCATCAACAGCGGGGATTTTCAGGAGATGAAAGATGAGGTTATGAGTGAAATCAGTGACCATACCAATTTTGATCCGATTAACTGGTTTGTGGAATGGGTAACGGATATATTTTAAGCGTGGGTCCGAAAAAATAACAGAGAGTAAAAATTTACATGATAAAAGGAGAATCAGAATATGGAAAATAAGAGATTATATCGTTCCTCAACCAATTATATGATCTGTGGAGTCTGCGGCGGAATCGGAGAATATTTTAACATCGATCCGACGCTGGTGAGACTGGCATGGGTGATCTTTTCCTTTATGGGAGGATCCGGAATCCTTGCGTACATCATCGCATCGATCATCATTCCGAAATAAAGAACAACGTGAATAGAAAGAGAAAAAAAGGTCATACTTCAAGAGAAAAGGAGTGTGACTTTTTTTATGGGAAAAGAGAAAAAGATAAGCCGGGAGGATATCGCAAAGATGAGCCGGGAAGAGCAGATGAAATATGAGATCGCGCAGGAACTAGGACTTCTCGATCAGGTGCTTGAAGAAGGGTGGAAGACTCTGTCTGCAAAAGAGACAGGAAGAATCGGTGGGATCATGAACCGGAGACGAAAGCAGAAAGAAAAAGAAGGCGGGGTCAGTCATGGAAAAGAGCAGTAAACGCCTGATGCCAGAGATCAGCAAGGAGTGTGTTGCCATGTGGCGTCAGATGAATCCCGTCGGTCGTGATCGCATCGACTCCTTCCTGGCGAGCTGCCTGTCGGAGGATTGAGTCCGTCGTGATAAAATGAGCAGAATAAGAGAGTGCCAGATCGTGGATGATCTGGCTTTCTTTTTCGATATACGGATGCCAGGCGGAGTATTCTGCCGGTTCATCAAAAAGAAACGGTTCCAGTAACAGGATGGTGGAAGTATGCTGGCATAAAAGATCCAGCACTTCCCGGTAAAAAGCAGAAAACTCCAGAGGAATCCTGGAGTGAGAAGTAAAAAGTTCCACGGGGATATCATTGACTCCGGCAAGGAGGGTGATCGCATCCCAATGACCGCCGATCCCGTCCCGACGGAGCATCTGTAACACCCGTTCAATGGTAAATCCTTCATGTCCCCGATTTACAAATCTGGCGTCTACATATTTCGGTCTGCGGGCAAGGAGAGAGACATAGCCGTATCCAAGATTGGCAGGATCAAAAAGATGATCCGCATCGGTGATGCTGTCGCCCAGAAAAAGATACTGCTTCATATAATCCCTCCTTTGGTCATAATATTAGTTCGTGCTGTTTGTCAGCAGGGTATTCAGATTTAATTTTAAGATCCGGTCAAACTGTGTCAGCGAAGTATAGCGATAGCCATATGCAGCGGATTCAAACAGTACATAGAGATCGTCACCATCCACATAGATCTGTTCGAGTTTTGACGGAAAACGGATCTTCTGCAGCATGGTGTCTTCTTCAAGAAGCATCTGCAGAGAGTTCGGAAATACTTTCAGAGATCCCGGGAGCACCCCGTAAGAATGAGAGGTGAGGATCCTGTTTTTATAAAATGCCACACCCTGTGCCCGTTCTGTGATCACGCGCATCCCGGATGGCAGGGCAAGTGGTGTCAGCGAATCCACACCCAGCTGACCGGTTGTTATCGTGTCATCATCGACGGTACTGGTCTGTAAGGTTCCATCTTCGGTGATATCATATTCTTCCAGTACGCTTGCAGAATTGGAAGTATAATAACCGATATATAATGCATTATTATGATAGGTCAGAAAAGAATTCCGTGTAATTGCATACAGATCGTAAGACTGCGAGTAGGAAATCGGCTGATGGCTATTCTGAAAACAATAGTTTTTCAGCTGTTCCAATGTGATTGCATTGACCTGTGGAATACCACGGGACATACAGGAGATCCAGATGTTGTTATGAATCGTATCGTATGCGATCCCGCCGACATGGGATTTATTTCGAAGAACAATTTCTTTTACAAATTCATGGGTCTTTTTATCGATGACATAGATGACAGAGTTATGCGTATTGGTATGACAGTAAGCAGTGACCAGAAGGTAATCTTCGGTAACGGCAAGTCCCTGGGGAGTCATGGAAGTACAGATGGAAGAAGTATTTTTTTCTCCGAAAACCTGTGTTTCTGTAGTATTAAGTCCAGGAATAATATAGGTACCATAATCAATTTCGGTAGCACGTCCGTATAAAGCTGCCCGTTTGACTTCCGGTGTCAGGGAAAGCAGATCCCGTCGGCTCTTAAAACTGTAGATTTCTTCCTGCACGGTGCCGGTAGCCATTGCCTCACGTTCCACCCGTCTGGTATATGCAGAAAAAAGGAGAATATATGAGGTGACTCCGATTCCGACCACAAGGAAAAAGACGAATATCCAGAAAATCCGGCGATGCTTTTTTGTGGATTTATTTTCTTTTTTGTGCCTGTTTTTCATAAGTTGTCTCCCAAGATGTGATGATACTGTCAATCTAACTGTTCAGTAGGTTATATTCCGCGAGATGATTTTAAATGCATGTTGGCTTATAACTGTGAAGGTACTGAAAAGTTACCTGTTAATCATATCTTATTTTAAGAAAAAATACAATTAAATATATAATATTCCTGAGTGGTTTAAAAATCTCCGGATAAAATGAGGAAGGGCCGATACCCTTTCGGATACCGGCCAATATGAAAAAGGAAATCTAAAAATAACTGTTACCACTTAATGAGGGGGAGGGTGTCACAACAGGCGATGTTGTGACATCCTTTAACAAAGTGTGGTTCGCTTTGTTGAGTATTATATTACATGGAAAATGTGATAAAAATGTGTCTATGTAATGAAGACTTTATAAAATTTCAAAAAAAAACAGAAAGAAATTCTTTAGATTTTCAAACCGCGATATCGGTTGATGCATGCATAGACTTCCTGGATTCGTGGCATGGCGAGGTTCGGAGCAAGCCGACCGCCCTCGGAGAGAATCTCGAGTCCTCTGTCGGATAATTCTGTATCAAGTCGATCTATGATCTGCTGCAGTGTGTCTTTCCCATTAAAAAGCCGACGTTCCGCATAGCAGAGAATAGCTGAAAGTGCCTGGATCTGTTCCTGGTCAGCCAGCTGTTCGAGACGCGCAGATCGATGGTATCGTGATTGACGGAGATACTGTCCATACCGAGTACCTTCATCTTCAGACGGCGATCCGGACGGAAAGCGGGATCAGGCTGAATCACACGGCGATAGTCTGCAACAGCACCTGCAGGAGCGGAGGGCTGAATAGAAGGGAAAGCTTCCGCTTCTTTTTTGGCAAATGCTGTGATATCCACCGGTTTGTAATGATCCATCTGTAAAATCGTATCTGCCACATGAAAATAAGATCCCGAACTACCGGCAACCAGAATCGAGGAGATTCTCTGTGTATCACTCAACCATTGCACACGCTCAATGAATGGTGTGATCGGTTCCTGATTGCGGTTGACTACCCGTTGCATCAGTTCATCGCGAATCATAAAGTTTGTGGCACTGGTATCCTCATCAATCAGAAGCAGGTGACTTCCCGTTTCCAGTGCTTCGATGACATTAGCGGCCTGAGAAGTACTTCCACTGGCATCTTCCGAATAAAAGGAATGGGTATCCTTGTGGTTCGGCAGATCATTGATAAAGAAAGAAATGTCTGTGTGTTTGATGCTTCGACCGTCCTCGGCACGGATCTTTACTGCGTCATCTCTGGTGATCACATATTCTCTTCCGTCTCCCGCAATATGGTTATAGACACCCAGTTCGAGCGCTTCAAGCAGAGTGGATTTGCCGTGATAACCGCCACCCACGATCAGCGTGATACCACACGGGATCCCCATACCGGTCAGCGGACCGTGGTTTGGAAGATGCAGTGTGACTGCCATGGAATCCGGTGAGACAAAGGAAATTCCGTCTTTCATCGGAAGAGGAGACACGCCGGATTCCCGCGGAAGAACAGCACCGTTTGCGACAAAAGCGGTAAGATTTCGTGCAGCCAGTTCTTTTCGGATAAAGGTCTGATCTTCGGCAAGTGCCCGCACCTGTTCCAGCTTCCGTGCATCCAGATTGCGGTAAAAAAGAGAAGCTTTCACACAGACCGGAAGAAAATTAAAGAGAATCTTGATCAGTTCTCCGGAATTGACCGTACGTCCGTTTGCAGGAAAACCGACCTCCAGACGAAGAGTCAGATCACCGTTTTTTGCATCCATCGTGCAGGCGGAACGCTCCAGGATTTCCTGTCCGGGTCTTGAGATGGAGATCAGACCGCTTTTTCCGGAACCTTTGGCGCGAAAACTGTATTTTTCAATGTGCGCAGCAAATCCACGGATCAGCTGATCCTGAAGCGCGATCCGCATCTCGCGTGTCGCATACAGAGCCTCCGGGAAACCTGCCTGAGCACCCTTGATATGAAGGCTGAGCTTCGACGGTGCGGCAAATGGATCGCCCTGTACATGGTCGATAGAGAGTACATAGCCCGGAAAACGGTAACTGCCCTTTGTGTCTTTATACGCCGGATAACTTTTACGGTTGATCCGGAAAAGAAGATCTTTCAGATCCTGAGAAGTATTTATCATGGTATTCATCCTTTCTGGAAAATTCCTTTGATACCGGATTGTTCCGTACGTCGTACTCCTTTAATCCCGGTATCATTCCATAAAACAGTATAACAATATTGTAAAATACAGACAAGCGGGAAGAAGGACTTTTGTTTACGGGATTTTGCAGTTATAATAAAGAACAGAAAGCGTTCAAAAATGAGCAGAAGGAGAAATGGGATGGAGATCGAAAGAAAATATCTGATCAAAAAATTGCCGGAAGATCTGGCACAATATCCGCATATGGAGATGGAACAGGCGTACCTTTGCACGGAACCGGTGGTGCGGGTGAGAAAAGAAGGAGAGGATTATGTGCTGACCTACAAGTCCAAAGGACTGATGGTGCGGGAAGAATATAATCTGCCACTGACAAAAGAGTCTTATGAACATCTACTGGAAAAAGCGGACGGAACGGTGATCACAAAAACCCGTTATCGCATCCCGGAGAAGAACGGACTGACGATTGAACTGGATGTTTTTCACGGAAGATATGGAGGACTGCTTCTTGCAGAAGTGGAGTTTGCAACCGAGGAGGAGGCAAACAGCTACTGTCCACCGGAGTGGTTCGGAGAGGACGTTACGATGTCCAGTGCGTACCATAACAGCACGCTGAGTCAGAAAAAATAAAGAACAGAACGAAAAAGAGACTATTTTGTGATGCTTTCAAGGGGATACCTCAGTTTTCACAAAACAGTCTCTTTTTTATAAGAGCAACGGGTCAAAGTCTGTGCTTTTACAAAAACGTATCGACTGTCGCGATTCGTCAGGTATCACGAAAATCAAACAGATCTTTCACCGGAACTTCCAGAACATCTGCAATATCAAAAAGTTTATTCAGAGAAATTGATGTTTTTCCATTTGGTGCCTCAATATTGCTGATATGTGTACGGCTGAGGTTTGTTGCCTCTGCCAGTTCTGCCTGTGTAAGTCCACGAAGTTTGCGATAATAAGCAATGGTCAGACCGAGAAGCCGAAACTCATTGATGCGTTTATAGTCCATATTCCTGTTCCTTTCTCCATACAAACAGACGTATCGCCTGTGTTTCTCTTAGCGTACAGCAGAATATATTGAAAAGAAACAATGTGAGAATTTGCAAATATAAAGTAAAATATTGCAAAATAGAGAAGGAATTTTAAAAATGCAAGAAAAGGACAGGCAGGTACACAGTTTCAGACTATTTTTCTTCTGTATCAGGAGAAGAGTTCATTCTGGGAGGACGGTAATGATAGACATCCTCATAAGATTCGAGTTCCGCTTCACTGACCGGCGCGGACGGAATCAGTCCGGTGCAGTCATGCGTGGATGCCGCATTGGACAGATAATCATAGGAATCGATCAGTTTCTGGTTTTCTTTCTCTTTCATGGGCAGTGACCTCCGTAAAGGTAATTATAGGATTAAAATATGCGAAAAAATATTTTTTATACAGAAGGGAAAGATCTGGTGGGATAAAAGCCTTTTTCAGACACGCTATAGAATATAAAAAGAGAAGAACATTTCAGAGAATCGCTCCCTAAATATTCTTCTCTTTTCTACATTATTTTACAGACGCTGCAGATTTCTGCTTTATTTTAATTCCATGTTTCTGACGGAAAGCATCAATCGTAGCAAGTCCCGGTCCGGATACCGGGCGGATCCATTTGCCGGAATAAAGATGATGCTGCATCAGAGTATACCGGATCGGTTCGTCGATATAGCAGAAGGCAAAAACGAGAAGGAACGGCGCATGAAAATAAAAGTTCGAGAGATATACGAAAGGCAGAACCATCAGATACATAAACGTAATCTCAAGAATCGATCCAAATGCCGCATCGCCGGCGGAACGGTAGGTATCATTCTGCGTCCAGTTTCCCATACGGATGATCGCTGCCATACTATAGATGATCAGCATACCGGTACCGATCCGATAGGATTCACCGGAAAGCCCCAGTGTATGTAACAGTGGGTTGTGGATCAGTAACAGGGTAAGACAGGCAACTGCGATGATGCCGCTGCACAGATAGACCAGACGCTTTGCTCTCTGATAAGCGACTTCGTGATTACCTGCGCCAACCTCTTTTCCGACGAGAACGGAGGCAGCATTGGAAAATCCGCTGAAAAAGGCGATGATCAGTCCTTCCAGGGTACGGAAGACGGCGACAGCAGCGATAGCCTGTTCGCTTTGACGACCGAGAACTATATTGATCAGCATATTTCCGACACCGATAAATACTTCATTACAGATGATCGGGAAACATTTTTCCAGGTACTGTTTTACATAGACCTTACTCCAGCGAAAATGTCTGGAAAACTCCAGGACATACGGGATTCTCTTATACAGAATGCAGATGACCAGAATCAGAACATTTACGATACCCGCCATAACAGTTCCGACGGCAGCTCCTGCTGCACCCATTTTCGGAAGACCGAACTTTCCGAAAATGAACAGGTAGTTGAAGAAACAGTTAGCGACAACGGAAGCGATACCACCGTAGAGCGGAATCTTCACCTGTTCGATGGAACGGAGCAGAGCACTGGCAGCCATCGCGATGACCTGAAGCGGATAGGCAAATCCGACGATACGCAGATACGAAATCCCGATTTTCTGGATCTCCGGCTTGTCCGTGTACACACCCATGACAAATTCCGGTGCGAAGATGGCAAGACAGGCGAAAAGAACACCTACCGTCATCATAAAAAGCAGTGTCATTCCATAGGAACGGGTGATGCCGTCATGATCCCTGGCTCCCCAGTACTGGGAGAAAAACAGCATACCGCCGCCGACAAATCCCCAGTACCCTGCAAACATCAGGCTGGAAAACTGTGCACACAGACCAACGGCTCCCACAGCTTTTTCACCGATCGAAGCAAGCATGATCGTATCCACCATACTGCCTGTTGTGGTAAGCAGGTTCTGAAGTGCTACCGGTACTGCGATGATCGCAATGTGCTTTAGAAAGTAGCCCCAGTCAAAGTTTTTGTGATTCATTTGTAAAAACCTCCAATAACATATAATATAGCATTATGCTCCCAGTGTAACAGTTTTTGAAACGGAAGTCATTAAAAGAAGTCAGAAAAATAGCACAAAAAAATCCTAACGTTTTCATGATTTTGTACAGGAAAACAGCTGTCAGGAAATGCCCTGTCCTGTTAGAGCGTGTCTGAAAAATCATTTCCGCAATCTACAAGCCCCACTTTGCGGCATATTTTACCCTCATTCGGTTGCCGTAGCCCGCTACGCCGCCCTCATTCGGATAAAATCTCCCACAAACTGGGACTCGCAGCTCACGAAAAGCCTTTTTCAGACACGCTCTAGCCCGGATGAACCTGAAGAGTTACTGTTTACTGGTAATATTCCGCGAGGCGTGTTGCTGGCACGGAATGAACCGTAATCCTGAATATGATGAATCCTGCAACTGCAAAATGTAAATTGTCAACAATACCATTATCTGGTATACTGAGCATATTAAATGAAAATTTGGAGGAAAGATTAATGAGTATAAAAGAAGAAATCCATGCTTTGACAGACGAGATGCTGACGAATCTGGGAAGACTGGTTGCCATTGATTCTCAGCTTGGGACACCGGCAGAGGGAATGCCTTTTGGAGAAGGACCTGCAAAAGCACTGAAAGTAGGACTGAAAATCGCGGAAGAACTGGGATTTAAGACCGTGAATCTGGATAACTACTGCGGATATGCAGAGATGGGCGAGGGGGACGAGATCGTTGGTATCGCCGGTCATCTGGATATCGTGCCGGCAGGCGGTGACTGGACACATGATCCATTCACACTGACACGTGACGGTGACTATGTGTACGGCCGCGGAACCACCGATGATAAAGGACCGATTCTTGAAGCTCTGTATGCGATGAAACTGCTGCGTGATTCCGGTGTGAAATTAAACAAACGTGTCCGCCTGATCATGGGATGTAACGAGGAAAACGGTTCCAAATGTATGGAACACTATAATGAGGTTGCAGAAGATTTGTCCTGCGGTTTTACACCGGATGCAAGCTATCCATGTATTCACGGAGAAAAAGGCGGCGTGCATATGATGGCCTATTCCAAAAACACAAAGATCATCTCCATGAACGGAGGATTTGTGGTCAATGCGGTCTGCGACTCCTGTAATACCGTGATCCCTGCAGAAGCGGGACTGAAAGAAAGACTGGAAACAGCACTTTCCGAGACAAAACTGCAGGAATATAAAGTGACCGAAGAAAAGGGAACTCTGAACATCTATGCCAAAGGTGTTCCGGCACATGCAAGTACACCGACACTGGGTGTCAATGCAGCAGGGGTTACCTTCGAATGCCTGGAAAAAGCAGGATTTGAAGATGATTTTGTTACCTTCTATAATACCCATCTGGGAACTTCCTGCGATGGTGCAGGAATCGGACTGAAGTTTGCCGATGCTTACGGAGATCTTACTTTCTGTAACGGTATCGTAAAGACTGAGGACGGTGTAATCTCCTGTACGATCGATATCCGTGTTCCGGTTACTCTGAAAGAAGAGGAGCTTCGCAGCATGTGTGAAGGAAAACTGGAAGACGAAAATGGCCGTATTGAGATCCGGAGCGTAGGGGAATCCCTGTTCTTCCCGGCAGATTCACCGCTGGTGACTGCTTTATACAAAGCCTATGTCGATGTAACCGGAGATACCGAGAACAAACCGATGGTAATCGGCGGTGGAACATACGCAAAATCCCTGAAAAATATCATCGCCTTCGGTCCGGAGATGCCGGGCATCGATTATCGGATCCACAGCGCGGATGAGTATATTCTGGTGTCAGGCATGGAAGAGTCTGTGCTGATTTATATGGAAGCAATCAAAAATCTGCTGGCTATCTGATGAGAGTCGGAGAAAAACTACTGTCAACATCCGGGGTAGAAGTTGACGGTAGTTTTTCTTTTATGGTATTTGATTTCCGTGTGCAACGAGTCAAAGTCTGTGTTTATATGAGAGTTGATCAGTGCCGGATAACCGGAGATAAATAAAGAGAGCATGCGCAGAAGGAGAAAAATATGGATGAGAGATTAAAACAACAGCTGGAATTTGTTCTGGAAATTGATAAAGAAAAGAATATTTTCCGCCAGACCCATCTGTCCGGTCAGGGCAGAAACGAAAACGATGCGGAACACGCATGGCATATGGCGATCATGGCGTATCTGCTGCGGGAATACTCCAACGAGCCGGTGGATATCGGACGGGTGATGCTGATGTGCCTGATACACGATATCGTGGAGATCGATGCCGGAGATACCTATGCATATGACGCAGACGGTCTGAAAACGCAGAAAGCCAGAGAAGATGCAGCAAAAGAGCGGATTTTTTCCCTGCTCCCGGAAGATCAGAAGCAGGAACTGGTTCGGATTTTCGATGAGTTCGAAGCATTTCAGACGCCGGAGGCGAAATTTGCCCGTGCCATGGATAACCTGCAGCCACTGCTATTAAACGACAGTAACGACGGCGGCGACTGGAAAGAACATGAGGTAAATGCTGAAAAAGTGTACGGAAGACAGAGAAAAACAAAACGTGGTTCAGAAAAACTTTTTGAAGTGACAGATCAGATTCTGAAAGAAAATATTGAAAAAGGGAATTTGCCGGAATAATGGTAAATACAGAACACGGAATCTTTTGTCTGATAAAATTGGAGTAGACATAAAGAATATAATTTATCAGAATTGGCACCTTCCAGCCTGGTTTTCCATAATGTAATATTATGAAACAGACCCAGGAGGTTAGGATGAAACAAGTAAAATTCATAACAGGGCTGATGGCTTTCGGGGTGGTCAGTCTGTTTGCCGGATGTGGGGAAAAAGAGAATGAAATGACAAAGGTTACCCTGAATGAGGTGGCACATTCGATCTTTTATGCCCCACAGTATGTCGCACTGGAAAATGGATATTTTACACAGGAAGGCCTCGATCTCGACCTGGTGACCGGGTACGGGGCGGATAAGACGATGGCAGCGGTCATTTCTGGGGAGGCGCAGATCGGATTTATGGGAGCAGAAGCATCCGTGTACGCGTATCTTGAAGGTGCCAACGACCCGGTGATAAACTTCGCACAGGGAACCCAGCGTGCGGGAAACTTTCTGGTAGCAAGGGAAGAGATGGCGGATTTTCAGTGGAGTGACCTGAAAGGAAAAGAAGTGCTGGGAGGACGAAAAGGCGGTATGCCGGAGATGGTTTTTGAGTATATCCTGAAAGAGAATGGTCTGGATCCGGCAAAGGAGCTTTCGATTGACCAGAGCATTGATTTTGGTTCTACTGCTGCAGCTTTCTCGGGTGGAAAAGGGGAGTTCACAGTGGAATTTGAACCGGCGGCCACAACACTTGAAAAGAACGGGGATGGTTTTGTGGTTGCTTCCCTTGGTGTCGATTCCGGCTATGTTCCCTATACTTCCTACAGCGCAAAGACCAGCTACGTCGAAAAACATCCGGAGATCATCCAGGCCTTTACCGACGGTCTGCAAAAAGGAGTGGACTATGTGAATTCCCACACGGCGGAGGAGATCGCGAAGGTGATTCAGCCACAGTTTAAGGAAAATGATCTGGATACGATAACAAGGATCGTGGAACGCTATCAGAGTCAGGATACCTGGAAAGAAAATCTGGTGTTCGAGAAAGAATCCTTTGAACTGTTACAGGATATTCTGGAGAGTGCCGGAGAACTGGAAAAGCGGGCAGATTATGAGAAACTGGTGACTACGATATATGCGAAAGAAGCAATGAAAAAATAGTGGAATTGAAAACAGATGTACCGGATAAACAGGTGACATAATATCAAAAAACTGTAAAAAAGATCATATCCTCATAATAAAACGATAGGTGGATATGATCTTTTTTCGTCAGTTTTTCATCTCATACTGCATCATCTCATAATGAAGGATACATCCCTCATAAATCTCTGCAGGAAGCAGTGCACGGGCCACCAGTTTCGGTTCATTCTCCGGAGCGTCCTGACGTTCCAGGTGGGCATAGTCACCATCGATGGAAAGTACTTTATAATCACAGGTCAGCATCAGGCCATCACCTCATTTCTCATGATATTTTTTCCATTATAACAAATTTTTCTCGAAAATGCATCCATCCGGTGTTATAATTGGCGATAACAGAGTATAAAAGTGACTGTTCACAGGTAATATTCCGCGAGGTGTTTTGTCATGAATATGACAAAATCCCGAGACATACGGGTCAAAATCCCATCACCGAAGGTGATATGGAATGGATTTTG
>OLRE01001824.1_pt1 | contig 19230 bp, 14 predicted proteins | sample 1672461 | NCBI WGS metagenome assembly OLRE01 (sample SAMEA3136688, study PRJEB25190) | human gut metagenome | biome: human gut; feature: human-associated habitat; material: faeces | place: Austria | collected 2013
AGGAGGTTTTCATCGGAGCCGACTTCGACGCCCGGTTCGACAACCGCGAACACTCGGACTGCAACATCGACGATTCGCACACGTTCTTCAGCATGCGCCTGACCCCGAAGGCCGGCGTCATCTGGGCCGAAAAAAACCGGCTGGTGGTGGCCGTCGATCTGTTGCAAGACTTCGGCGACAAGGAACACAAGTTCTTGAGTAAAGTGGATCCCCAGATCTACTACCAGTTCAACTCGAAGACGGCACAGGCCGTAGCCGGTATTTTCCCGCGCTCCCTGCTGCTGGCCCGATACGATCCGTTCTTCCTGGGCAGTGCCTACTCGTTCTATAATAATCGCATCCAGGGCCTGGCCGCCCACTATAAATCCCAAACGGGCTCCTTCATCGAGTTCGCCCTCGACTGGGAGGGAATGCGCTCGTACCAGACGCGCGAGAAGTTCCGCATCCTCTCGGGCGGCGAATACAAGGGACGCCACTGGTACGGCGGCTATGTCATGACACTGCTCCACTACGCCAAAACCGACAATACGGAGCTGGACGAAGGGGTCGTGGACCACATCCTGCTCAATCCCTACGTCGGCTACCGCTACCAGGGAGCCTACACCTTCGATGCACGGCTGGGCTACCTGCAAAGCCTGCAGCGCGACCGCCGCACCGAAGAGGGCTGGAAAGCGCCCAAAGGCGGGCGCCTCGCCCTGTCGGTAAGCCGCTGGGGCGTCTGCCTGCTCAACGAACTCTACGTCGGCGAGAACATGCTCCCCTTCTGGGACATCTACGGCTACGGACTGTATGCCGGCACGCCGTTCTACGGAACCCCCAAGAAGATCTACAACCAGACGGCCGTCACCTACAACCGCCGCTTTTTCGACAACACGGTGGGCGTTTCAGCCGGGTTCTATTTCCATTACGACGGCGTAGGCCTAGGCCTGCAACAGATCCTGAAAGTATCGGTCAATCTGCAAAAAACCGTTTACCGTCCAAAAAAATAGACGCAAAGGCGGAAAAAAGTTGTAATTTTGTGAAAAATATACCTGCTATGGCAATCGCAACCAACGATACCAATACCAAGGAGAAAGCCGCGAACTTTCTCGAAGAGATCATTCAGGAGTCCATCGCCAAGGGCGACACGCGCGTACAGACACGTTTCCCGCCCGAACCCAACGGCTACCTGCATATCGGCCACGCCAAGAGCATCTGCATCAACTTCGGCCTGGCCAAGAAATACGGCGGCAAGTGCAACCTGCGTTTCGACGACACCAACCCGGTGAAGGAGGACGTGGAGTACGTGGATTCGATCAAGCGCGACATCCGGTGGCTGGGTTTCGACTGGGCGTTGGAACGCTATGCGTCGGACTATTTCGACCAGCTCTACGACTGGGCCGTCGCCCTGATCAAGAAAGGATTGGCCTATGTCGATGACCAGACGCAGGAAGAGATCCGCCTCACGCGCGGCACGGTATCCGAGCCCGGCAAGGAGTCGCCTTGGCGCAACCGCTCGGTCGAGGAAAACCTCGACCTGTTCGAGCGGATGAAAAAGGGCGAGTTCGCCGACGGCGAGAAGGTGTTGCGAGCCAAAATCGACATGGCGCACCCGAACATGCTGTTCCGCGACCCGATCATGTACCGCATCCTGCACGCCGAGCATCACCGCACAGGTAACAAATGGTGCATCTATCCGATGTACGACTATGCGCACGGCCAGTGCGATTCGATCGAGCGGATCACCCACTCGATCTGCACCCTCGAATTCGACGTGCACCGTCCGCTCTACGACTGGTTCATCCAGGCACTCGACATCTATCCCTCGCACCAGTACGAATTCGCACGCCTGAACCTCACCTATACGATGATGTCCAAGCGCCGTCTTCTGAAGCTCGTGCAGGAGGGCGCCGTGATGGGCTGGGACGATCCCCGCATGCCGACCATCTGCGCCCTGCGCCGCAAGGGTTATACGCCGGCTTCGGTGCGCAACTTCGCCGAAATGGTCGGCGTGGCCAAGCGCGACAACGTGATCGACCTGGGCAAGCTGGAGTTCTGCGTGCGCGAAGACCTGAACAAGGTCGCCGAACGCCGCATGGCGGTACTCAACCCGCTGAAAGTCGTCATCACCAACTACCCCGAAGGCAAAACCGAGCTTTTCACGGCGATCAATAATCCCGAAGACGAAAGCGCCGGCACGCGCCAGGTGCCTTTCTCGCGCGAGATCTATATCGAACGCGACGACTTCATGGAGGTCCCGCCCAAGAAATACTACCGCCTGAGTCCCGGTACGGAGGTGCGCCTGCGCTACTCCTACCTGATCCGATGCGAAGAGGTCGTCAAGGATGCAGAAGGCAACATCACGGAGCTTCGCTGCACGTACGACCCGGAGTCGGGCAACGGTTCGTCGAGCGACGGCCGCCGCGTGAAGGGCGTGATCCACTGGGTATCGGCGGCCGATGCGATCGAAGCCGAAATCCGTCTCTTCAACCCGCTTTTCAAAACCGAAGATCCCGACGACGTGGCCGAAGGCGGCAGTTGGGAGGACAACCTCAACCCCGACTCGATGATCGTCACCCGAGGCTATCTGGAACCGTCGCTCAAGGAGGCTCCCATCGGGCAGCCGTTCCAGTTCGAGCGCGTAGGGTATTTCTGCGCCGATACGGATTCCAAGCCCGGACACCCGGTATTCAACCGCACGGTGACCCTCAAGGATTCGTGGGCCAAGATCAATAAATAGATATTTCTTCTACGGTAAAATGAAAAAGCCGGAGCTTCGATAGCTCCGGCTTTTCGATTGATAAATCGTGTTTTCAATATTCGCCGTAAACTCCATATCGGACATTCACGGAAAATTTCCGACGCCCTGTCGTTGCTGTATTCAGGAGTAAAATATATCTTACATTTTAAAATACAGAGGGGTTCTAATTTCCTTCATACTCCATATAATACATATCGATACCTTTGGCCCAATAGTCCTTATGCGTCGCTTTCAACACAAAGCCTTGCTTCTGATAGAACTTATAAACCAACTGCGAAGTTCTGACGGTTATCTTGCGGACACGATCAATTGATTTCAACTTGTCGATTCTATATTCGAGCAGTTGCTTCCCAAGCGATTTTCCCTGATAATCGGGATGTATGATGTCCCAACTTATTTTGCCGACGGTTTTATCATCGGCAAAATTTATTCCGCCGCAACCAACGATCCTGTCATTCGTGACCAGCACATAATACGACTCTATTTCTCGATCCAGATAATCACTCAAATCAATTTCTTCTTCCGCCGCAAAATATTCTGGTGTATTCCGCCGGATCAATTCCATCACATCATCCTTGTCTGTCGTCCGATATTCCCTTATCGTAACCATTTCTCCGTTTTCCCTCTCAACACTCTATTTACCGCCCGCATAAGAGGAATACACTTCCCGGCAACGCAACGATCGTTATTTCTTCCGGGCGATCGTTCGAAACGGCAGGGCCAGCACCCCGAAGAACGCTTCGCCGAAGATACCGCCCGACATCTTGGAGGTTCCTTCGGTCCGGTCGGCAAAGATGATCGGCACCTCGCCGATGCGGAATCCCATCTTCCAGGCCGTATATTTCATCTCGATCTGGAATCCGTACCCCACCATCTCGATCCGGTCGAAATCGATCGCCGCAAGCACTTCCCGCTTATAGCCGACGAATCCGGCCGTCGCATCGCAGACGGGCATCCCCGTCACGATCCGCACATACCGTGAAGCACAATAGGACATCAACAGCCGCGACATAGGCCAGTTCACCACCGTCACTCCTTTCGAATACCGCGAACCGACGGCGACATCCGCTCCGGCCTCCAATTCGGCGGTAAGCCGCAGCAGATCGTCGGGATTATGCGAAAAATCGCAGTCCATTTCAAATACGGCATCGTACGGGCGAGCCAGCGCCCAGCGGAATCCCTCGATATAGGCAGTACCCAACCCCAGTTTTCCCGAGCGTTCCAACAGAAACAGACGATCCGGAAACTCCGCTTGCCGCTCCTTGACGATCGCTCCCGTTCCATCGGGCGAGCCGTCGTCCACTACGAGCAAATGGTAACCGCCCTCGAGCGACATCACCTTCGAGATCATCTTCGAAATATTCTCCCGCTCGTTATAAGTAGGTATGACAACCAGTTTTTCCATCCAAATACTTTCTTCAGGGTAATTATGTATTTCAGCGTACCTTTATCCGACAGTCACAGCTCCGAATCCGGCAGCCGCTTATTTGCGATTCGCAGCCGCATTTATAATTCTGCCTCTCCGGATCTCCTCTCGGAGAGGACTTGGGCCGCTACACACCCCCAAAGGTACACAAAAGTATATTATCGCCAGCTTAAATCGCCCCCGTCCGAACATCGACACATAAGGCAGCGGTCGCATTCGAATCGCCGCCCCTTTACAGCAACTTGCCGAACCGTCTGCGACCTAATAAATAACGCAGAACGATCGACCCGCAGTATATGCCCCGGAGCTTCCCCTTCGCCGCACCGCGAACAGCCCGCCGCTTGGCGGCCAGCGCCTTGTGCGCCCGCAGAAAATCCCGCCACGCACGTCCCACGGCCCGCACGTAATCCGGACGCCCCTGCATCAGGTACGACAGCGCCGCGCACGAGTCGAGCACCGGACGCACGATAGCCACGACGCTCCGCTGCACCGGCGACGCACACTTGTAGAGCATCGCCAGATTATTGCGATGGTTGTAAAACACCTTCGAAGGCGATCCCTGCGCCAGACTCCCCCCGCCGAGGTGATAAACCCGGCTCCGGGGCTCGATCCGCACCCGGTAACCGGCCAGTTGCATCCGCCAGCAAAGGTCGATCTCCTCCATGTGGGCGAAAAAATCCTCGTCGAAACCGCCCATCGCCCGAAATACTTCGGCTCGGCAGCAGAAAGCAGCGCCGCTCGCCCAAAAAACATCGCGGGCATCGTCGTACTGCCCTTCGTCCCGTTCGACACACTGCAAAATACGACCTCGGCAGAAAGGATACCCCAGGTAGTCGATGAAACCGCCCGAAGCTCCGGCATACTCGAACCGCGCAGGCTCGACGAGCGACAGCAGCTTGGGCGCTACGGCAGCCACGGTCCGATCCCGATCGAGCGTTTCGACGAGCGGTTCGACCCATCCGGCAGGCGTTTCGACATCCGAATTGAGCAGAATGAAATAGTCCGCATCGAGATACTCCAACGCCCGGTTATAACCTCCGGCGAACCCGTAGTTACGGTCCAGTGCGATTCGCCCCACAGCGGGAAATTCGCGTTCGAGCACGCCGAGCGAATCGTCCGTCGAACCGTTGTCGGCCACGACGACGCCGACCCCTTCGGGAACCGACGCGAGCACCGAAGGCAGGAAACGGCGCAAATGCCCGGCACCGTTCCAATTCAGGATCACTATTTCTGTTTTCGTTCGCATTCCATACGAGCCAGATCGGCCGGGGACTTGTGTTTCCACCGCTTGTGCGACCACATCCACAGGTCGGGATATTCGCGGATCTTCTGCTCCAGACGCCGCACATAGCGTTCCGTTATTTCATGGGGAGTGACCTCCTCTTCTCCGTCGTAAATCCGGTCGAAATCCATCTCGTAATAACCCGGCTTGACACGCCGCAGCCAGCAGCAATACACGGGCAGGCCGCAACGCAAAGCCAGCTTCTCCCCTCCGTCGAAAAAGATCGTATCCCGATTGAGGAAGCGGAACCAATGGCTGTCGGGACGGCGCGGCGGATTCTGGTCGGCAATCAGTCCCATCACGATATTCTTGCCGTCGATTCCCTTCTCCCGATTTCGCAGATAGAAGCGCAGGGACTCAGCCATCGGTACCGGGCAGATATTCGCATGGCTGCGCAGACGTTTGTACAATTCGTCGAAAACGCGACTCCGCAGGGGATGATAGACCGCCACGACCACCTGCGAAGGGACGATAATCCCCCAGAACGAACAGTATTCCCAGCACCCCAAATGAGCCGTCAGAGCGATCCAGTCCCGGCCCTCGACCGCAGCCATGTGCTTTTCCAGATCCTTTACGACGACTACCTGACGGCATTTCTCGTCGGTGAGTCCGGCCAGACTGAAGGTATCCACGAAAATCTCCGCCAAAGTACGGTAAAAACCTCTCCGGATAGCATGCAACTCCTCCGGGCTTTTCTCCGGAAAAGAGTTCCGCAAATTCTCCGTCACGACCCGATAACGGTAACGCAACAGGCGCAACGCACCGAAAACGACCGGCTCCACCACATAATAGCGAAACCAATACGGCAAAATGGAGAAAAACTTACAGAAAATCCAGAGGCTTTCCAGTCCGATCCTTCCCCAAAAACCCAGATTCGGGCTTTTCTGTCTTTCTACCTCCGGCTTACTCATTCGATTTCGGTTCTACGAACAGTTTCACATTATCGACCTTCGTGCGGACCGAAAGCCACTTGCGCAACTGCTCCCGGTCTATCTGGCGTTGGAAATCCTTCAGCGTAATGACGCAGACCAACAGCGTATCCAGCGGTTTGCCCGCAACGTCGAACATCACCCCTTTGGTAAGCGACATCGACTCCACGTTATCCGACATCACGCCCACCTCCTGCGAAATATCGCCGATATCGACATTCGTCACCTGATAGCGAGCCAGTCGCTGTTTCATCTCGGCGATTTGCCGATTCTTCTCGTCCAGCAGCTCCACGTAACTCGACTGCAGCGACTGCAAATCGACTTTATCCGAGGTCGATGCCTGGCGCACCACCAATTCTGTCCGGGGCAACCCGTAGCTGGCAAGCTGTCCCCGCGCATTCTCGATCACATCTTCGCCGAGCGGCTCCCCGACCAACAGCAGTTCGATACGGGGCGATTCTCCGCCCCGGCGGTAGATCTTGCTGGATTCGATCACACGGGTCTGCGGGAAATTGAACACCTGGGCGATATACTTATCGGCCTGCACCTCGAAAATCGAAACCCGCACCATATGCAAGCCGATGAATACGCTGGGAATAAACGTAACGAGCGTAATCGCCAGCATCGTCCGCTTCACGAAACGCTCACGGGATTTGTTGAGAAACGTCTTCTTCCTGTACTTCAGAAACCGGGTAAAAATATAAGTAGCCAGAGCGATAAAAACCGTATTGATGAAAAACAGGTAAAACGCCCCGAAGAAAAAACGATACTGTCCCGTCGCCAGACCGAACCCGGCCGTACAGAGAGGCGGCATCAACGCCGTAGCGATCGCAACGCCCGGAATAACGGTCGAATTACGATCCTGGCGCGATTGCGCCACGATACCGGCCATACCGCCGAAAAAGGCGATCAACACGTCGTAAGTCGTCGGTGTGGTACGTGCGAGCAATTCGCTGCTCGCATTCCCCAGCGGGGAGATGAAAAAGTAGAGGGTCGAAGTCGAAATCGCCACGACGAACATCAGGACGAAGTTCCTGACGGATTTTTTCAACAGGTCGAAATCGTTGATCCCGAGCGAAAAGCCGATACCCATAATCGGCCCCATAATCGGAGAAATACACATGGCGCCGATAATTACAGCGGCCGAATTGACATTCAGTCCCAGCGACGCCACCATCGTTGCGCAAATCAGGACCCACAAATTGACGCCGCGGAACTCCGTACCCTTACTGATGTTGGCTGCCACTTCATCCTGCGAGGCCTTGTCATCCTCCAGACTGAAACGGTCCCGCATAAAAGCCCGGAACTCCGTCCAAAGTCGGAACGAATGACGGGGCTGCTCTTTCAATTCACTATTTTCCATATCACTCATTTACTCTTCTTCGGATTCTGTATCCATATTCTTTCCCGGTTTCGGAAGCCCCGCCACCACGATCACGAACTCACCTTTGGGCGTATGTTCCCGGAAGTGCTCCGCAACCTCGGCAAGGGTTCCCCGCACGGTCTGTTCGAATTTTTTAGTCAGTTCCCGCGACACGGCCGCCACCCGCTCCGGACCGAACACCTCGGCGAACTGTTCGAGGGTCTTGACCACCCGGAAAGGCGACTCGTAAAAAATCATCGTACGCGGCTCCGACGCAAGGCTCTGCAAATGCTTGTTGCGGCCTTTCTTCTGGGGCAGAAAACCCTCGAAGCAAAACCGGTCGCACGGAAAGCCGCTCTGCACGAGCGCCGGAACGAAAGCCGTAGCCCCGGGCAGCGTTTCCACCTCGATCCCCGCTTCAAGACAGGCCCGCACCAGCAAGAATCCCGGGTCGGAGATTCCCGGCGTGCCCGCATCCGAAATCAGAGCCGCTGAACGGCCCTGGGCGATGTTGTCGGCCACCAGACCAACCGTCGCATGTTCATTGAACTTGTGGTGGGCATACATCTTTTTCTCGATGCCCAGATGCTTGAGCAGCACCGACGAGGTGCGCGTGTCTTCAGCCAGAATAAAATCGACTTCGGAAAGCACCCTGACGGCCCGAATCGTGATGTCGTCCAAATTTCCGATCGGCGTAGGAACGATATAGAGCTTAGCCATCGTCAGGAGAGTTTACGTTCCAGCAACTCCATCAGGAACCTCACTCCGTCGGACGAAGGGTTCCAATCATAATTCTCGGAGATATAGATAATGCAGTCGTCCAGGTCGTCAAACTCGTTCAGACGGTCGATCGTCCGTTCGTACCGCTCGGTATCGCCGCCGAACAAGTCCCGCAGCAGCAGGAATTTGTCGTTGATACCGATCGCCTGCTTCAGGTCGGTGATCCGCTCCTTGCGCACGATTTCGGAAGCCATGTCCTTCGGCGCGGCGATCGTGTCGGCCAGCGTATGCACGTCACCGCCCAACACCTCGCCCAGCACCGGCTCCGGCTCGGCGGCAAACGGGTATTTCGGGGCATCGGTTTTAGTCGAAGTCGTTTCGGCGACGCCCGTCTTTTGCGAAGCGGCAACGGAAGCATCGGCATCCGCCGCATTATCCGCTTGCTCCGAAATCTCTGCGGCAACAGAGTCGGATTTCGATGTTTCGGACTGTGGCTCCGGTATTTGCGACGTTACGGACTTCTTCGGTTCATCCATTTTTTCGAGGAGTGTTTCCAGCTGCGGAGCCGCTGCATCGTCCTGCTCCTTTCCAGCGGTTGCCTGTTGCTGCAGAGCCGCTGCATGCCCCGGCTTCTGCCCGATTCCGACCGGAATCTTCGAAGCAGCGGCTTCCTGCGGCCCGTCCGTTTCGTAGAGGGACATGATGACCCGCCGCTTCTCCCTGTGACGGATCACCAGATCGTCCAGATCGAACAGACTGTCCGATACGACGACTTTCTGCTTCGATTCGGCATCGGCTTCAGAGGAGGGAGCAACCACCTGACCGGCAGACGATCCGGCAAGCCCCTCCCGGCCGGTCCGAACCGCAGCATCGTGCCCGGCTCCCGACGCTTTGTCGGACTGCCCTTCCATCGAAGCATCCTGCCGCGAAAGACCGGACGTCACAGATACCGCGACCTCGACAGCTATAGACTCCGCTGCAGGTGCAGATTCCGATACAGGCACGGGTTCAGGGGCAGATTCGTCGGCAAGCACCGGATCCGGCTCGGCCACAGGAGCAGACGCAACGACAAGTACAGGTTCCGGCTCAGGTTCTGTAACGGCAGATGCCGAAACCGGCTTCACGGAGGGCGCAGATTCCGGCACAGCAGCAGACACCCCGGCGGATTCACCCAAAGCTTCGGGCATCGCAGCCGGCTCCGGCAGGGAGTCGCGGACAGGCTCCGCCAGCAAATCGTCCAGGTCGATACTTATTTCGGACACCGGCGCAACTTCGGCGACGGACTGTTGCGCAGCGACGGACGCGGAAGCGGAGGAATCCCCTTCGTCGAAATTCGCAAACCGTATCGCTTCATACAATTTTTTGAGCTTGTCCAAAACCAAATCCCGCTCGATGCCGGGGACATCGTGCGAACCCGCCCAGCCATCGACCAGTTCGATCAAACGGGCAAGTTCTTCCTGTATCTTGTTCACCTCCATAACAAAATCGGTTTATCAGAGCCAAAGGTACGAAAAATATCGGATGCGGGAAACGGTTTGTCCGCAGATTGCCAAAAATTCACCGATGCAGCTCGACGATTATTTTCCGAATCGGAAAAACTATGTATATCTTTGCTTCGGATGCAAAACCGAACGAAAAACCTTCGAACGGACACCGCACCCGCTTTGCTGCATATACCCACACTAAAAAAATCATCCTGAAATGGATATTCTGGAACTGCGCCGCTATTGCCTCTCCCTGCCGTTGGCAGAAGAGTGTACCCCGTTCGACGAAACGACCCTGGTCTTCAAAATCGGGGGCAAAATGTTCTGTTATACCGATATGGTGGAATTCCGGTGGATCGCCGTAAAGTGCGATCCGGATCGGGCCGTTCTGCTTCGCGAACGCTATCCGGAACTGGTCACCCCCGCTTTCCACAGCAACAAACGCCACTGGAACGGCATCCGTACGGATGGTGATCTGCCCGACGCCTTTATCCGCGAGCAACTCCGCCACTCCTATCTGCTCGTCGCGGCAGGCATCACCCCCAAAGCCTTGCGGCAGGAAATACGAAACCAGATCGAAAAAGCCGGGCTCCCCGAAGAGTAACCCGGCTTTCGCCTCTTTCCCGAATCAGCCCCGCATCTGCCGCCGCATCATCCGACGCCAGCGGAAATACCCGGCCAGCGACATCGTCAGGTAAATCGTGTAGAGCAATGCGGTGAGCGGGATCTCCTTGTAGAAATAGAGCCCGACCGTCACCAAATTGACTACAAACCATACAAACCACTGTTCCAGATACTTGCGCGAAAGCATCCACATTCCCACGATGCTCAGCGACGTGGTCAGGCTATCCCAGAACGGCACGGTGCTGTTGGTAAAGGTCACGAGCACCCAGTAGATGAACAGATGGATCGCCGCATACGCCGCCGCGATCATCGGCCAGCGGCGTGCGGGCGTACGGGAAATACCGCCGCCCTTTTCGGTTTTGGGAGCGTTGCGCCATACCAGCCACCCATAGACACTTGCCAGAAAATAATAGACGTTCATGCCGAAATCGGCATAAAGCCCCGTCTGGAAGTAGAGCGTACCGTGCACGACGGGCATCACCAGCCCCACGAGCCAGAGGTAGATGTTGGCCCGGTATTCGAGCCACAGATAGAGCAGCCCCAGCGTAAAGCCGACGATCTGCAGAATGAATTTGAGTTCCATCGCCTAAAACCGTACCGTTACGTTGGCCAGCACGTTGAGCATCGCCTGGGGAAAATAAAAAGCCGAATCTTCGCGCACACCCCCGACGATCGACGAATAACCGTAACCGTTGTTACAATACTCCGTATTGAAAAGATTATTGATCTGCACGCCGAAACGCACGCTTCCGACTTTCGAGGTAGCCAATTCATACCCCAGGTTCAGGTTGGTGACGCAGTAGTCGTCGAGCGACAACGCGTCGTTGCGGCCGTTGGTGAAGTATTGCTTGCCGACATACTGCGTATGCAGCAGGGCGCTGAATCCCTTGACATGGAAATCCAATAGCACTCCGGCGATGACCGACGGAGAGTAGGAAAGTGTCGAGGTCCCGAGATACAGCTCCTTTTCACCCAGGTAGTTCCAGTCGGCGTCGTACTCCGAAACATATTCCGTATAGTTCTCGATCCGGTTCTGGCTCAGGGTCGCATTGGCTCCCAACGAGAACCAGCGGGCGATGTTCAGCGAAGCCGAGAGTTCGATGCCCCGGCGGTAACTGTCGGGAATATTGCGGGACAGCTCCTGCCCCGTGTCCGAAAGTTCGCCCGTAGCGACCAGCTGATCCTTGTAGGACATATAGTAGAAGTTCACGCCCGCCTCGAAACGATCGTTATGGAAAAGGTAGCCGAGCTCCCAGTCGTACAGCCGCTCCGAGGTAGGATATTCCCCGTTTTTGGTATCGGTAAAGTTGCTGCGCGTAGGCTCCTTCTGCGCCACGGCGAACGACACATAGACCTTGTGATTCCGGGCGAAAGTGTAGTTCACGCCCGCTTTGGGGTTGAAAAAGTGATAGGTACGGTGAATATCCAACTCCTGAAGCGCCGAAGTGGTGCTGTTGAAGTTGTCGTTGGTGCCCGTAATGTTATGCCGGATGAAACGGTACTGCAGGTCGGCATAGAGGTTCAGTCCCCGTGCAGCCTCCCAGTTGATCTTGGCGAAGACGTTGGCATCGTACTTGGTCGAGGCGTTACGATAATACTCGTGACGCGGGAAGCCGGGTGCATCGACGACCGACATCACGTTTCCCCAGTGGCCGCCGTCATATACGCTGCCCGCACCGCCCAGGGCCAGTTGTACGCGGCCACGAGTATAGTTGGCCGATGCAACCACGCCGCCAAAATGGTTGTCCATCGACTTGCGGCGAATCAAATTGCTTTCGGTAATCGGCTCGTTCGGATCGTCCGTAGGGATCGGCGCGATACCGTACTCGCTCAACGTCTGTCCGTTCTTATACTGGTTGTAATAACCCGAACCGTAGGTGTAGTGGCCCGTGACATTCAGCGTCCAACGGGAATTGAAGCGATGGTTCAAGATCAACTGATTGTTGATCTGCGTATAGTTATCCGTTTGATTGTCATAGAACGAAATCGACCCGTCGGAATGTTCGACGAGCCCCTGCGAATTATAGCGGCGGTCGGTCTTAAGCTGTTCTTTGGTAACTCCGTCGTACGCAAGGCCGACTTTAGCCACACCGCCGAAGGAGATCAGCTTCACGGCCGTACCGCCATCGTAATATCCCGCCTGCACCATATAGGAATCCAGTTTGGTCGAAGCCCGATCGACGTAACCGTCCGACGAGATGTGGGAGAAACGGGCATCGACGGTCCAATGACCGCCCATCAGCCCCGAACCGATTCGCAACGACTGTTTGTTGGTGTTGTACGAGCCATAGGAAAGGGACGCTTCACCCGAAAATTCGCCGGACATCGGAGCGGTGGTCATATTCACCGAGCCGCCGAAGGCACCCGTACCATTGGTCGAGGTCCCGGCGCCGCGCTGCACCTGGATCGTACCGACCGAAGAGGCCATATCGGGCGTATCGTACCAATAAATCGAATGGCTTTCGGCATCGTTCATCGGGACGCCATTGGTGGTGATATTGATACGGGAAGCATCCGAACCGCGCAGACGAAACGCCGTGCCGCCGATACCGTTACCGGACTCCGAAGTAGCGACCACGGAAGGGGTCATCTGCAACAGCGAGGGCATGTCCCGGCCGAAATTCAGGTGCGAAATCTCCTCCTGGCCGATATCGGTATATGCCACCGGAGTTTTGCGATCGACGCGGGTCGCGGTCACCTCGATCTGCTGCAATTCGTAAATCTTCATGGAATCCGGGCTTACGGGTTCCGTTTCGGCGGGTTCTCCGGCATACGCAGACACCGCACACCACATACCGGCCGCAGCCGTCAATGGTAAGAAAAAAATCCTTTTCATAACTTTAATTTGAATTAAAAGAACAGAAAAGGGGTATGTCGTATCGATTATAGATTCCCGGTTTCAGCATTACCCGTATCCGGTACAATGGGTATAATCTCAGCCTGACAGTAAGGCACCCCTTCAAGAATACGGGCGCAAAGATAACATTAAATTTCGGAAAATCGCACCGCATCACAAAAAGAGTACGCCACCCGGCTCGACCCCAGGAATGGCGCACAGCTTTGTTCGAACGGCTCACTCCGAATGCGGCGGACAGCGACGAAAAACCGACTGTTCGGATATTTGCCGAAAAAAACGTTTACAACCCGGAACCAGGCAAAACCCGGGACCGTTTTCCGGCTCCGACAGTTGAAAAATCCGGTATTTTCCTCGGGACAGGGCAAGCCTGGGGAGAGTCATCACCTACCGGAAAGTACCGAACCGATAGACGGTCTTCTGGCAATAAAATCCGTCGGGCGCAAGCAGCGGAGAAGGAAATTCCAGCCGATTGACCGCATCGGGATACCCCTGGCAGACGACGGCGACCCCTTCGTAATCCCGGTAGCGGCCGCCCGACTTCGTTTCGGGGCATCCGCCGCCCAAGCGGTTGCCGGTGTAGAGCGCCACGCCGGGCTGCGAAGAGAGAATCTCCACCCGGCGTCCCGAACGCGCATCGCGCAATTCGCCGACTTCAGTCAGGATATTCTGCCGCCAACCGTCCACGGGGAAGAAGTGGTCGTACCCCCGCAGCATCCGGATCCGGTCGAAATCGGAATCGATGCCCTCACCCAAACGGCGCAACGAACGGAAATCGGCGGGCGTACCGGTGACATCGATCAGTTTCCCGGTCGGAATCAGACGATCGTCCGCTTCCAAAACAGTCGAAGCATCGAGCCGCAGCTCGTGGTCGAGCACCGACCCGCTACTCTCGCCGCCCAGATTGAGCAGCAGGTTGCAGGCCATGTTCACGGGCGTCGTCCGGTCGGTTCGAGCGATATAAGTTATTTCCAGCGCATTATCTTCGTCGAAATCGAAAGCGGCCTCGACCTGCAAATTACCGGGATACCCCTGATCGCCGTCGTCGGAAGAGAGCGACATCACGACCCGGTTGGTTTCGACACGGCTCTCCCACAAGCGCCCGGCGAAGCCCTTCACACCGCCGTTGAGATGCCCGGCCATGCCGTTTATATCCAAGCGGTATTCTTCGCCGTCAATCCGCATCGTCCCGTAAGCGATGCAGCCGGCCACGCGGCCGATGCTTTTGCCGCACAAGGCCGGATCGCCGAAATAACTGCGGAAATCCTTGTAACCCAGCGCCACATCCGCCAAATGTCCGTCACGATCGGGAACCCGAATCGACACGACAGCCGCGCCGACATTGCAAAGCCGCACTTCGGCACCTGCGGCATTGCGCAGCGTATAGAGCACGACGGCCTCGCCCTCCGAAGTGGCGCCCCAGATCTGCTGTTCGATCTCCATCCCTATTCACCCGGCTTCAGATTACGCAGCAGGTTGTCGATACGACGCAGGGTCTCCTCCTTCCCGATGAAAGAGGTAACGTCGTACATACCGGGACCCTTGCCGGCTCCGACCAGCGCCAGGCGCAGCGTGTTCATCACCTGTCCCAGCGAATAGCCCTTCTGCTCGATCCAGCCGTGCACGATCCGCTCGGTATTTTCGAGCGAAAAATCGTCGATGCCGGCCAGCACCTCGCGCAGTTCGCGCAGCATAGCCGGATTATCGCCCTTCCAATACTTCTTGGCCTGCTTCTCATCGTACTGAGTCGGAGCGACGAAGAAGAACGAGGTCAGATCCCACAGATCGGTGATGAACGTGGCCCGCTCTTTCATAATGCCTGCGGCACGCCCGGCCAACTCGTCCGAAACCTCGATGCCGTGCTCGCGCAGGATCGGCTGATACAGTGCGGCCAGCTCCGCGTCGCTCTTATGGTGCATATATTGGGCGTTGAACCACTTGGCCTTGTCGGGCTGGAAGCGGGCGCCCGATTTCGAAACGCGCTCCAACGAAAAGCTGTCGATCAACTCCTGCATCGAGAAGATCTCCTGCTCGGTGCCGGGATTCCACCCCAGCAACGCCAGCATGTTGATAAACGCCTCGGGGAAATAACCGTCCTCGCGGTAACCGCGTGCGGTTTCGCCCGTCGGGGATTTCCAGAAGAGCGGGAACACGGGGAACCCCATCTTGTCGCCGTCGCGCTTCGAGAGTTTGCCACCGCCCGTAGGTTTCAGCAGCAGAGGCAGATGCGCGAAGCGGGGCTGCAGGTCCGTCCAACCAAAGGCCCGGTACAGCAGATAATGCAGCGGCAACGACGGCAGCCACTCCTCGCCACGGATCACGTGCGACACCTCCATCAGACGGTCGTCCACGATATTCGCCAGATGGTACGTAGGCAGCGCATCGGCCGACTTATAGAGCACCTTGTCGTCGAGCGTCGAAGTGTTCACCTCGACATGCCCCCGGATCAGGTCGTCCATTTCGACGATCTCGTTTTCGGGCATCTTGAAGCGAATGACCCACTGGTCGCCCCGCGCGATGCGGGCTGCGACCTCCTCTTCCGGGAAGGAGAGCGACGTAGGCAGTTTCTCGCGGATCGAATAGTTGTATGCGAAAGTTTCGCCGCGTGCCTCGTACTCCTTGCGCAGGGCGTCCAACTCCTCGGCAGTATCGAAAGCGTAGTAGGCCCATCCGGACTCCACGAGCTGTTTCGCGTATTTCAGGTAGATGTCGCGCCGCTCGCTCTGGCGGTACGGCGCATGGGGGCCGCCGACGCCGACACCCTCGTCGATCTCGATGCCGCACCACTTGAGCGACTCGAGGATATACTCCTCGGCACCCGGCACGAAACGCTGCGAGTCGGTATCTTCGATACGAAGAATCATCGTACCGCCGTGCCGACGCGCGAACAGGTAGTTATAAAGCGCCGTACGTACGCCGCCGATATGCAGAGGCCCCGTAGGGCTGGGTGCGAAGCGCACCCGGACAGGTCTTTCCATATTTCGTTACTCTTTGTTGATTTCCTTTTTATCGTCATGTTCGGATTCGGCCGTCTTGCGACCGGCCGCATCCTGCGCCGCTGCACCCCCTCGGGCAGGTTTGCGCAAAGTCGGCGCCACGGCCCACAGCGCACACATCACCCACACTACGAAGGCACCCGATACCACACGCCAGACCGCATCGTCCCTCAAAGCGACCGCTGCGAGAAGCAGGACGAAAAATATCCGTTCCGTCCATCGGGAGGTAAGCACCCGGGCGATTTTTGCACGATTTCCCATACCGTTTACTTAATGCGGTATTCGACCCGCATGGTGATACGGGCTTTTTTCTGCCGGCTCGAGGTGTTGAACGATCCTCCGGCCGAGAACTCCTCGTTGGTATTGGCACCCGTGATCTGGAACACGCCCATACGGGCCGAAGCCACTCCGCCGAGCTTCGCTCCGGCATTGACCGCGATCTTCTCGGCACGGACACGGGCATCGGCCGATGCTTTCTCGATGAGCGACAACTTCACGTCGTCGAGCTTCGTATAGTAATAATCGGGCTGCATAGCCTCGATCGAAACGCCCTGGGCTATCAGCGAAGAGATTTCACGCGAAACATTCTCGACGGCATCGACACTCTTCGACTCGACGGTGAAGCCCTGCGAAAGCCGGTAACCGGTAAACCGCTGTCCAGCCCAACTGCCATTGGCCGAATAGACCGGCTCGTACTGCTTGGTGACGTTCACGAACTGGAAGACCACGGCTTCGGCAGCGATCCCTTTCGAGAGGAGGTAGTCGTACACCTTCTTCTTGCTGGATTCGATCTGCGCGTATCCCGCTTCGACGTTCTGCGCCTCGGCGGTGATGAAACCGTTCCAGACGATCAGGTCGGACGAGAACTCGGTTTCGCCGAGGCCCGTCACCACGATCGTTTCCTGCGCGTGGTATTTATATGTGTACGCCCTTGCGAGCAACCAGGCACTGACGACGATCGCCGCACCGATGATGAGGTACTTCCAATACGCTTTCATAACCGTAATATTTTAAGAATTATATTTGCTAACCCGCCGCAATTCATCGACCGCTTCCGGTCCGGCGTTTTCAACAGGACACGATCACCGCATCCGACGGCGCCCCGCCCGCTACCGTAAACGGCAGCGCGGCACTACACGTTGAACAGGAAGTGCATGATGTCGCCGTCCTGCACCACGTACTCCTTACCCTCGACCCCGATCTTGCCCTGGTCGCGGCAGGCCTTTTCGGAACCCAGCGCCACATAGTCGTCGTACTTGATGACTTCGGCACGGATGAAGCCCCGCTCGAAATCGGTGTGGATGATGCCGGCGGTCTGGGGCGCTTTCATGCCCCGGCGGAAAGTCCAGGCACGGCTCTCGTCGGCACCGGTCGTGAAGAACGTCTGCAAATCCAGCAATTTATAGGCCGCTTTAATCAGACGCGCCACACCCGACTCCTTCAGGCCGATCTCTTCGAGGAACATCTGGCGCTCCTCGTACTCGTCCAGCTCGGCGATGTCGGCCTCGGTAGCTGCGGCGACGATCAGCATCTCGGCCCGCTCGTCGGCAATGGCGGCCTCGACGGCCCGGGTATGTTCGTTGCCCGTCACGGCGCTCTTCTCATCGACGTTGCAGACGTAGAGCACCGGTTTGTCGGTCAGCAGGTTGAGGTCGGCGACCAGCTTGCGGTCCTCTTTCTCGAGCTCCACGGTCCGGGCGCTCAACCCCTGCTCCAGGACGGCCTTGTACTGCAACAGGATCTCTACGGCACGTTTGGCCTGCTTGTCCCCGCCCACGACAGCCTGCTTCTGGGTCTTGGCAAGGCGGTTCTCGATGGTTTCGAGGTCCTTGAGCTGCAACTCGGTATCGATGATACCCTTGTCGCGCACAGGGTCGATCGAACCATCGACATGGGTAATGTTATCGTTCTCGAAACAACGGAGCACATGAATAATGGCGTTCGTGTTGCGGATGTTGGCCAGAAACTTGTTGCCCAGCCCCTCGCCTTTCGAGGCACCTTTCACCAGTCCGGCGATATCGACGATCTCGATGGTGGTGGGAACCACCCGCTTGGGATTGTCGATCTCCGCGAGCCGAATGAGCCGCTCGTCGGGAACGGTGATGACGCCCACGTTGGGCTCGATCGTACAGAAAGGAAAATTCGCCGCCTGCGCCTTGGCGTTGGACAGGCAGTTGAAAAGGGTCGATTTACCCACGTTGGGCAGCCCCACGATACCGCATTGTAAAGCCATTGAATATCTTTCGTTTTTAATATTATCCGTTCGACAGGCATCGGCAAAATGCAGGTGCCCCCGCGAAGACGGTCGATATACCGTCGTTCGGAAATGCAAAGATACGAATAAGCCGCGTGCAAAAGCAAATTTATTTGCATTTTGCCCAGGCGAAGTATTTTAGACGAAGTCAAAGATACGAAAATCTCCCCGATAACTTGCGTTTGACGAAGACTTTGTTCGTTGATTCCGAACAGACAAGCCCGGCACAGGACCCAGGACTAAAGACCGAACAACAGCCCCGGTATAAATTAAAGAATAAAACGGCAAAAACAGCCGGGTTTCGACAAGACGACAAGCGCGGAGCAAGAGGGTAACCGATTACAATCTTGTCAGGTACGCAACCGATACACCGATAAAAAATCATACTCACCCTTTCGCATTCCGAGAAAGAGTTCCGCAGCGCCACAGGAGGCGGCAATTTCAGCAAGAGTGCACAGCAACACCGCCCGCTGCGGGTGCAAACCGTCCGCCTGCATCTCCACCGCCCGGCGGGAGGGCTTATCCAGCAGGCAGCAGCACTTTACGCTGGCCGCGCCC
>OLRE01001825.1_pt1 | contig 19225 bp, 18 predicted proteins | sample 1672461 | NCBI WGS metagenome assembly OLRE01 (sample SAMEA3136688, study PRJEB25190) | human gut metagenome | biome: human gut; feature: human-associated habitat; material: faeces | place: Austria | collected 2013
ACTTGTCGCTTAATTTTTGGCGCTTTTGTCTATTGACTTTTCATAGCTGGTCTCCGATGTAAGTAAAAAGTTATTTTAGCAAATTAAGTAAAACGAAAACCGCCCTCCGGCGACCCGTCAGGAAATCCTGACCTGTCAACCGGACGGACGGTCTAGATCATTTCTTCAAACCCAGCAATTAAACACCGAACTTGATGGTGTTGACCTTAACGCCAGGACCCATTGTGGAAGAAACTGTGCAGCTCTTGATATACTGACCCTTTGCTGCGGCAGGCTTAGCCTTAGCAACAGCCTCCATCAGTGCGTTGAAGTTCTGCTCGAGCTTCTCTGCGCCGAAAGACGCCTTGCCGATGGGGCAGTGAATGATGTTAGCCTTGTCAAGTCGATACTCGATCTTACCAGCCTTAGCTTCCTGAACAGCCTTAGCTACGTCAGGGGTAACAGTACCAGCCTTGGGGTTAGGCATGAGGCCTCTCGGACCGAGGACCTTACCGAGTCTACCAACAACGCCCATCATATCGGGAGTTGCGATAACAACTTCGAAGTCCATCCAGCCGCCGTTGATCTTAGCAACGGTGTCGTTGTCAGCGATGTAATCTGCGCCAGCGTCCTTGGCAGCCTGCTCCTTGTCAGCCTTGCAGAATACCAGGGTGCGTACCTTCTTACCGGTACCGTTGGGCAGTACAACTGCGCCTCTGACCTGCTGGTCAGCGTGGCGGGAGTCAACGCCCAGACGAACGTGCAGCTCAACAGTCTCGTCGAACTTAGCCTTAGCGGTCTTGCATACTAAATCGAAAGCTTCAGCGGACTCGTAAACCTTAGCGGACTCAACGAGCTTGGTGCTCTCTACATACTTCTTTCCGTGTTTCATTAAAAAATCCTCCTTGTGGTCAAGCGGAATAGATCCTCCCACTGAATTTAGTGTTTTAGTAGTACGGGGGTGTTATCAGTCAACGACCTCTACGCCCATGGAACGTGCAGTACCAGCGATCATAGACATAGCTGTGTCGAGGTTAGCTGCGTTCAGGTCGGGCATCTTGGTCTCAGCGATCTCCTGGAGCTGAGCCTTAGTGATCTTTGCGACCTTGGTCTTGTTGGGAACGCCGGAACCGCTCTCGATCTTGCAAGCCTTCTTGATGAGTACGCTTGCGGGAGGGGTCTTTGTAATGAAAGAGAAGCTCTTATCAGCGTAAACGGTGATAACAACAGGGATTATGAGACCTGCCTTATCCTTTGTGCGCTCGTTGAACTCCTTGGTGAATGCCATGATATTAACGCCGTGCTGACCCAGTGCAGGACCAACAGGGGGCGCAGGTGTTGCTTTACCGGCAGGGATCTGTAACTTTATAAATCCTGTAACCTTCTGTGCCATGATTTTTTATCCTCCATAAAAAACTTGAAGTTTGTCTGCGCGTAAGCGTCAGATCTTGGCGATAGCTGAAAGCTCAAGTGTAGCCGGGGTGGATCTTCCGAACATGGATACATCGACGTCAGCGGTGCTGTGCTCGAGATCAATGCTCTTAACGACGCCCTCGAAGCCCTCAAGCGGGCCGGACTTGATGCTGACTCTGTCGCCAGCGTCGAAGGAAATCGAGGTTTCCTTCTCAATAATACCGAGGTTCTTGACCTCTTCTTCGCTCAGAGGAGTAGGCTGTGACCCTGGACCTACGAAACCGGTAACGCCTCTTGTGTTGCGGCAGATGTACCATGACTCGTTAGTAATGATCATCTTGACGAACACATAGCTCGGGAACAGCTTTTCCTCGACCTCGACCTCTTTGCCGTTTTCCTTGGTCTGCTTGGTCATTTCAACGGGGAGGTAGACCTCCTCAATGACGTTCTGAAGATTTCTGTTCTCAACGACCTTCATGATGTCGTTAGCGACCTTGTTTTCGTAGCCGGAATATGTGTGAAGTATATACCATTTTGCCTCTGTGTCAGCCATGTTTACCCCCTTGAACCTGTCAGCCCAGTATCACTTTGTTGAGGAATGCGAAAAGCGAGTCGATACCGAAGATGAACAGTCCAGCCACCAGACATACGACGACAACAACGATAGTGTTGTTCGTTGTGCTCTTCGGTGTGGGCCATACGACCTTCTTGAACTCAGCCTTGCAATCCTTGAAGTACTTTACGATACCCTTCTTGGGCTTCTTTGCGGACGCAGCCTTTTTGGACTTGTCCTTATCCTTTGACTTCTTGGAGTCTGCGCTATCCTTCACATCGGAAGCAACGGGAGTGTCTTTGCCAACGTTCTTAATCTCGTCGATCTCGTTTGCCATTCTGACTCCTCCTGATTACTTGGTTTCCTTGTGAAGAGTATGCTTTTTGCAGAAGCGGCAGTACTTGTTCATCTCAAGTCTGTCAGGATCGTTCTTCTTGTTCTTCATGGTGTTGTAGTTGCGCTGTTTGCATTCTGTACACGCCAGTGTAATTTTAACTCTCACTTTCGGCACCTCCTATTTTCTTGCCCGTTGCGGGCATTATTGCCTCCCTCGGCCGCGGGATTGCGGGTTTAAACGGCGGCTCAACTGCATCTATAAAAAGACACAAAAAAATAAGCCCCATTCGAGGTATCACCATTATACCACATATATCCCGGCTTGTCAAGGGCTTTTTTCACTTTTTTGATCCACATTGTTGACAAAAGCGCGCCTGTGCGTTATCATTAATATAAAGGAGTGATTTCACATGGTAAGAATTGGCACAGGCTACGACGTACACCGCCTGGTTCCGGAGCGGAAGCTCATTCTGTGCGGCGTGGAGGTACCCTGCGAACTTGGACTTCTCGGTCACTCGGACGCGGACGTCGCGGTGCACGCCCTGATGGACGCGATACTCGGCGCACTCGCGATGGGCGACATCGGGAAGCTTTTCCCGGACAGCGACCCGCAGTACAAGGGCGCGGACAGCATGAAGCTGCTTGCGGAGGTCATTCGCCGCATGGAGGGCGCGGGGTTCCGGCTCGGCAACCTCGACCTGACGATAATCGCGGAGCGCCCGAAGCTCGCGAAGCATATCCCCGCAATGCGGGAGAGCCTCGCGGCGGCGTTCGGCTGCGATATTTCGCAGGTGAGCGTAAAAGCCACCACCGAGGAAGGGCTGGGGCTTGCGGGAGCGGGTATCGGAAGCCAGGCGGCAGTACTCCTCGAAAAGTAAATCAGGGCGCAGTCAGATACGGCTGCGCCCGATTTTTAGTTGATGAATATATCCTGCTGAAGAAGCTCCGAAGCCGTATCTATCCCCACGAACAGCGTAAATCTGCCCGGAAGCACCTCGCGCGACCCGTCGGAAAGAACGGTCTGAAAAGCCGCCGAGGGCACCGGGATATGCACCGCCTTAGTTTCGTGCGGCTCCAGTCTCACACGCTGGAAACCGCACAGCGAGCGGTTCGGCACGGAATCCTCATTACAGCCCTTGACGTAGACCTGCACGACCTCCTCAGCCGGGATATCGCTGCGGTTCTCCACCGTGACTTCAACGTCCGTGCCGCTGACTATTTCCATATTCACGCAGCGCACGTCCGCGTAGCTCAGACCGTGCCCGAATGGGTAGAGTACATTCTCATCTGTGCAGTAGCGGTAAGTTCTGCCCTTCATGCTGTAGTCATGGATATCCGGCAGGAGGTCAGCCGTTCTGTAGAACGTCACCGGGAGCTTTCCGCTCGGGGAGACGTCGCCGAAAAGCAGATTCGCGAGCGCACGTCCGCCCAGCTGACCCGGGTACCACATATCCAGCAGCGCGTCGCACTTCACCTCAACGTTGACCGAGCTTCCCGCCGCAAGCACGATAACAAGCGGCTTGCCGAGCTCCTCCAGCTTCCGGAGGAGAATACGCTGGCTCTCCGGCAGGCGCAGGTCGGGCTTGTCGCCTGAGCTGAACTCGTTGCCGGTGTCGCCCTCCTCGCCCTCGAGGGTCGCGTCAAGGCCTACGCAGGCTACGACCACGTCGGCGCACTCCGCCATGGCAAGCGCCTCGGAATACAAGTCGCCGGGCTGCGCGAGACCCTGGGTGCGGTCCTTGTAGAGGTGGCAGCCCTGGGAGTACAGAATACGGCCGGAAAACCGCTCCCTTATGCCGTCCAGGAACGTCACGTACTCGTCGGCGGTGCCGTTGTAGTTCCCGGTGAGCGCCTCGCGGCTGTCGGCGTTCGGACCTATCACCGCGATGGTTCCGAGCTTGTCCGAAAGCGGGAGTATACCGTTATTTTCCAGCAGAACTGCGGAGCGCAGCGCGCACTCCAGGGAATGCTGCTTGCTTTCCTCCGTTGAAACGGCGGTCAGCGGAATGTCGTCATATTCGGTTTTGTCAAGCTGACCGAGACGTATTCTGGTGCGCATTACGTGCACGCAGGCGCGGCGGATATCTTCCTCGGAAACCAGCCCCTTTTCGAGCGCCGCAAGCACGTGGAGGTATGTATTGCCGCAGTTCATGTCGCAGCCTGCCTTCAGCGCGAGGGCGGCGGACTCCGGCGCGGTGGCGGTTATGCAGTGGGTGGTGTGGAAGTCCCGGATAGCCCAGCAGTCGGAGGTGAAATAGCCGTCGAAGCCCCATTCCTTCAGCTTCCCCATGAGGAACGGGCTTGCGCAGGCAGGCTCGCCGTTCACGAGATTATACGCGCCCATCACGCTTTCAACGTGCGCGTCCTTGACCAGGGCGCGGAACGCCGGGAGGTAGGTCTCCTCGATGTCCTTCGGGGATACCTGCGCGTCGAAGGTGTGGCGCTCCGCCTCGGGGCCGCTGTGCACCGCGAAATGCTTCGCGCAGGCGGCGGTTTTCAGATACTTCCCGCCGCCCTGGAGCCCCCGGACGTACTCCTTGCCAAGCTCAGAGGTGAGGTACGGATCCTCGCCGTAGGTCTCGTGACCCCTGCCCCAGCGCGGGTCGCGGAAAATATTCACGTTGGGCGCCCAGAGGGTCAGACCCTTGTAGATGTCGCGGTCGCCGTGCCGGCTCGCCGCATTGTACTTCGCGCGCGCCTCCGTGGAGGTTATATCCGCGCACTTCCGGAGCATTTCCCGGTCGAACATCGCCGCAAGGCCTATCGCCTGCGGGAACATCGTCGCCGTACCCGCCCGGGCAACTCCGTGAAGCCCCTCGTTCCACCAGTTGTAGGCGGGAAGTCCAGCGGAAGGGATCGCCGGTGCGTCGTATTTGAGCTGCTCCGCCTGCTGCTGGACTGTCAGCGTGTCGGTCAGTGCTTCCGCGCGCTCCTGCGCGGTGAGGTTCGGGTCGTGGTAGTCTGGCATAGTATACCTCCTGTTATTTTTTATAGCCATATTTCCTAGGGTTGTAAGCTTGTTTCACATTCATGCGTTTATCGTGTAACATTTGCGTTATTCCGGACGCATTCTTTCATGACAGCTCGTCTGGAATTAAAATTACTATCAGTAAAATAACGCATGATTATCCGGGTTGTAATCACTGTTTCCTGCTGAAAAGCAACCGCGACCCCTCATAGACCGGCTCGATACGTCCGGTTTTAAGCAGCCAGGTGACGTAGCTGCGGACGGTCTGCCCCACGAGAAGATACTGCATGAGGTACAGCCGGATATGGTACTTTTCGAGACACTTTGCGATGAGGTCGTCGATGGTCTGCGGAGTTCCGCACATCTGCTCGATGTCGGCGGCGACCTCGTTCATAGCGGCGAGGTTCTCATGAACCAGCGGCGCGATATCCTCGCAAGGAACGTCGTGGGCGGGAATGAACAGCTTCCCGCTGAACCCGCTGAGCCGCGCGAGGGACTCACGGTGCTGCTCCTGCGAATACACGAACGAGATACGGTGCTTCTGCAAGTCTCCGGCGCTGACTACGGCGTCCGCCGTGAACCACACGCCGTCCCGGGTGCGGAACGCCGCCTGCGCCATGTCGTGGCCGTCCAGGCGCTCAAAATCAAGCCCCGGCGGGAGCGCGTCCCTGGAAAGCTCCGAGCAGGCGCAGGGGGGCGGGGTCAGCAGCCTGGAGCACATCTCCGGGGTGGTGCTTCCTCCGTAGAGGGTCACTGGGATAAGGAAGCTGTGCTCCACCGCCGCCGCGGAAATCCCCGGCGCGCAGACCTCGCAGCCGGTCTGCTCCCGCAGGAACGCGGCTCCGGCTACGTGGTCGGCGTGGGAGTGCGTCAGGAACAGCTTTTTCAGCTCCCAGCCATGGGCTCTTACCTGCTCCAGAACTCCTGCGGCTATGTCCCGGGAGCCTGCGTCTATCATGCAGACCTCCCGCCCGGAATAACGGAAAATTCCTATATTTGTAGGGGTCGGGGCGTACCAAGTATCCTCGCCGACCCTGATAAGACTATACAATTTACGACCTCCAGCCATAACTATTTGTATTTTAGAGGCGTTATAATACGCGCAGTGCTGTAAAAACAGCTTCTGGATTTATTATACCCCATATATTTATAATAGTCAAGCAGTAAGCTGAAAAAAAATCGCCCCGGAACGAATACTCTCCGGGGCGGTATATATTGAGGAAGAAACCTGTGAAAACAGCTTATTCAGCGAACATAGCGGTGGAGAGGTATCTCTCGCCGGTATCGGGGAGGAGGACAACGATGTTCTTGCCCTTGTTCTCGGGGCGCTTTGCAAGCTGGATAGCAGCCCACATAGCCGCACCGGAGGAAATACCTACCAGAACGCCCTGGGTGCGTGCGATACGTCTGCCTGTTGCGAAAGCGTCCTCGTTCTCAACGGGAATGATCTCGTCGTAGATCTTGGTGTCGAGGGTCTCCGGAACGAAGCCTGCGCCGATACCCTGGATCTTGTGCGGGCCGGACTTGCCCTCGGAAAGAACCGGGGAGCTCTTCGGCTCAACTGCAACGACCTTAACGCCGGGGTTCTTGGACTTGAGGTATCTGCCCACGCCGCTGACGGTTCCGCCGGTGCCTACGCCTGCAACGAAGACGTCTACCTTACCGTCGGTGTCCTCCCAGATCTCGGGGCCTGTGGAAGCCTCGTGCGCGGAGGGGTTAGCCGGGTTGGTGAACTGCGAGGGAATGAAGCCGCCGGGGATCTCCTTGGCAAGCTCGTTCGCCTTCTCGATGGCGCCCTTCATGCCCTTTGCGCCGTCGGTAAGCACCAGCTCCGCGCCGTACGCCTTCATCAGGTTGCGGCGCTCGACGCTCATGGTCTCGGGCATTACGATGATTATGCGGTAGTTCCTTGCTGCGGCTACTGCTGCAAGGCCGATACCGGTGTTGCCGCTGGTCGGCTCGATGATCACGCTGTCGGGCTTGAGCACGCCGCGCTTCTCAGCGTCGTTGATCATTGCGACCGCTACTCTGTCCTTTACGCTGCCTGCCGGATTGAAAAGCTCCAGCTTTGCAAAGATCTTTGCTCCGGTCTGCTCCTCAGCCTCGATCTTTGTTACTTCGAGAAGGGGGGTGCGTCCTACGAGGTCGGTTATTGTCTGATAAACTTTCATGGTTGTTCTCCTTTTCTGTTACAATATATTTCCGACAGGCATCTTTCCTAATCACTAGATTACCTATCAACTTGATAGGATTATAGCATATTTTTTAGGATATGTCAAGGGGTTTGAGAAATTTTTTGAAAATTTTTTTCTCCCCTCTCTCTTTAATGGAATAAATACCCGTTTATAAAGATGACAAGTCTGCAAATAATAACTCTGTGCAGTCAGAAGCTGAGGAAACGCTCTCGATCACCTCGCGCTTCATCAGCTTCCGGTCTGCATACCTGAAGATATACGATAAAGAAAGGGATACTGATATGAGAAAGCTTTTAAGTCTTGCAGCAGCCCTCGCGGCGGCGGGAGCGCTCAGCATCGGCGCTTCGGCTAACGGCGGAGTAGTCGGCGGCGTGGTACGCGCGGGCGAGGACGTCGTAAACGGCGTAGTGAACGCAGGCGAGGATATCGTAAACGGCGTGACCGGAACAACAAACGGCGCGACCAGCGCAAATGGTGCGGCGGGTACAACAGGTGAAGCAGGAACAAACGGAGCCGCAGGCACCACGAGCGGCACCACCGGCGCAGGAACAACCAACGGCACGAACGGCACTAATGGTACAACAGGCACAGCGGGCGCGACCGGAACCAACGGCACCAACGCGGCAAACGGTGCGAACGGTGCAAATGGAACCACCACAGCCCCCGGAAACCCGAACACAGGCGTTCCCTTCAGCATGGCGGCGGTAGGCGCAGCTGCGCTGGGTCTTGCCGGAGTGGCTCTTTCCTGCCGGAGAGACGGCTGATTTTAAGTCAATTAAGTAATTCTAAATGCACTTTCGTGAATGCGAAGGTGCATTTTATTATTAAGGTAAAAATATTATTGCTTTTCACTAAATTTTTCTGTAATTTGTGTTTAAAATGACAGTTGCTTTTTTTTGAAGTTTATTGTAAAATATAAAGGAGGATTTAGTGTTTGCTATCCGCTCAAAAATATCTAGGAGGATTTTTTCTTATGAAGTTAAGAAATGTTATCGCTGCTGCTTCTGCTGTCGTAGTTGCTGCAGCAAGCACAATCACATCATTCGCAGCATCTCCATTCAAGGGCAGCATCAACAGCGCAGGTATGTTCGCATGCCTTCTGTCTGATGATGTTAATGTTCCTATGTTCACATCCTATGATCAGATTTCCGACCTTTGCGGTTTCACTCTGAACATCAAGGCTGTTGATAAGAGAGCTATCGAGTCCGCAGTTGCTGAGGGCGCATGGATCTCCGGTGATATGGGCTTCAACTCCCAGTCCACTGGCTGGAAGCAGTACGGTTGGGGCATCGAAGGCTCTTCCGCAAACGACAAGCCCTATCAGTTCAAGGCTGGCGATAAGAGAGGCGAGTACTCTGTAACTTACATGCAGGATACACCTATCTTCGCTTCCACTGATACATATGCTCAGATCTGGCTCCAGAACTATTCTGATGCTTATGAGTTCGAGATCGTTGACTTCACTCTTCTGAACTCCAAGGGCGAGGACATCACAAAGGCTGTTGCTGAGACTACAGCTCCCGCTGAGACCACTGCTGCTCCCGAGGAGACCAAGGCTCCCGAGGAGACAACCGCTCCTGCTGAGGAGACCGTTGAGGTTTCCATCGACACAGCTGAGGTTGAGACCTTCGAGGTAGAGACCGCTGAGGTTGAGACTGCTGAAGTTGATACCGCTGAGGTAGCTATCACTGAGGCTGCTACCGCTGAGGCTGCTACCGCTGAGGCTGCTACCGCTGAGGCTCCTGCTGACAACGCTGCTGACGCTAACAAGGGCAACCCTGAAACTGGCGTTGCTGGCGTAGCTGTTGCTGCCGGCGTAGTTGCTCTGGCTGGCGCTGCTGTTGTAGCTTCCCGCAAGAGAAAGTAATCAACAATAAGTGACAGATAGTACAAACACTAACCGCACCCCCGGACGAAAGTCCGGGGGTGTTTTTATTGTGTTTCGGAATTTATCCAGGTTTATTCCGAGATAGCTACACTGTCCGGAGATTCAGCGCGGCAGAGGCTGTGCGGTTCGGAGCAGGCGGGACTGTACGAGCCGAAGATGTCAGCAGTACTCCGCGGGAGCTTACTGCATAAAAAACAGCCCCTCGGAGAGGAGCTGTTCAGTACGCCGCACTGGTTCGGGATAATCCCAGCCGCAGCGGAACGATTCACTTAACGAGGAGCTTCTCGAGCGGCTTCCGCACGAGCTTGTTCCAGAACTTGACGACGAATCCGGTGAGCACCGCCGCAATTATCGTACCCTCACGGGTTCCCATAACGTGGAAATCGAAGAATATCAGCGACAGCACCACCGCGACAATAACGCAGGATATATCAAACACGACCTTCACCGAGCCGAACTCCTTGTGAACCGTATCGGAAACCGCCTTAACGAACGCTTCTCCCGAGTTCATGACCACGTTCGCGACGGAGGATATCGGCGACACTCCAAGTTCGCCCTTTTTCGTGATGGCAACTCCCAGCGCCGAAATAAACAGGCTGATTATGAACAGCGCGTACCGTTTGGCAAGCTCTTTTACCGGGATAAGGGGTTTTCTCTCTTCCATTTGTTCTCCTTTTATAATTGCGGTATCTTTTTGATTACTGCGTCAGCTATTGGTTTTCGCTTCCTTTTAGCGGGAGTGTGAGGGCAGAGCCCTCACCACTCTGCGCGCTGGCGCGCAGTTATACGTTTCAAAAGCGCTAAAGGGGTGTGGGGGAAAACAAGAGTTTTCCCCCACAGTTTTTTGCAATTTACTGCTGTTCTGACTTTTTCGACAAGCTAACCCACGTTTATGCAGGCTTTGTATTCTTTTTAGCTGTGGAAATCAAATTACAGAACTCTCGCGAGGAAGTCGCGCAGGCGCGGGTTCTTCGGGTCTGTGAAGATCTCCTGGGGAGTTCCCTGCTCCTGAATTTTGCCGTCTGCCATGAACAGCACGCGGCTCGCTACTTCCCTTGCGAATCCCATCTCGTGGGTGACTACTATCATAGTCATGCCGCCCTCTGCGAGCTTCTTCATCAGCTCCAGCACCTCGCCGACCATCTCCGGGTCAAGCGCGGATGTAGGCTCGTCGAACAGGATAACGTCAGGGTTCATCGCCAGCGTGCGCGCTATCGCGATACGCTGCTTCTGACCGCCGGAGAGCTGCGCGGGGTACGCGTCAGCCTTGTCGGAAAGCCCTACCATCGCGAGCAGCTCGTCTGCGCGCTTGTCCGCCTGAGCTTGGGTCATTATCTTGTTCTTCACCGGAGCTATAGTGATGTTCCGGCGGATAGTCAGGTGCGGGAACAGGTTGAAATGCTGGAACACCATGCCCATCTTCATGCGGACGGAGTTCAGCTCCCTGCCCTTTGCGTGGGTGATGTCCCTGCCCTCGAACTCGATAACGCCGCTTGTGGGCTGCTCGAGGAGGTTAAGGCAGCGCAGGAACGTACTCTTACCGGAGCCTGACGGCCCGATAACAACTACCTTCTCGCCCTTTTCGATGGTCTCGGTGATGCCGTCAAGGACGACCAGGTCGCCGAAGCTCTTTTTAAGATTACTTACGCTTATCATTCGACAGTCTCCTTTCCAGACGGTTAACAAGTGCGGACAGTCCCACTACCATCAGCAGGTAGATGAGGGCCACAGCGATCAGCGGCAGGAATGCCTCGTAGGTCTGCGAACGGATAGTATCGCCGCCCTTTGTGAGGTCGTTCAGCGCTATGTAGCCGGAAACGGAGGTCTCCTTCAGAAGCACGATGGCCTCGTTGCCGAGCGCGGGGAGGATATTCCTGATCGCCTGCGGGAGGATAATGGAGATCATCGTCCTCGTGTAGCCGAAGCCCAGCGAGGAGCCCGCCTCGAACTGACCGCGGTCAACGGACATGATACCGGAGCGGACGATCTCAGCAACGTAAGCCGCAGAGTTCAGACCGAACGCGATAACCGCAACCAGTATCTTGCTGATGTTCACGGAGCTGAACACAACAAAGTAGATGATAAGAAGCTGTACGACCATAGGCGTACCGCGGACTACCGTCAGGTAAATGCGGCAGATGAAATTCGGTATCTTGAGCCTGCCGGTGAGCTGGTTAGTGGAGCGGATTATCGCAATGACGAATCCGAGCACGATACCTATAACAACCGCCAGAACGGTGATGAGCAGAGTATTTCCGAGACCCTGCACCAGGTATACCCAGCGATCCTTGTCAAGGAAGGTGCTCTTGAGCTTTTCAACGAAATTCTGGGAGGAAGCGTTTCCGCTCTTGTAAATGATGACCTGGCTCGCCTCGGTGTAGCTGTCGGAGAAGTTGACGTTCTTCAGGCGGTCTTCGGTAACGGTCATGCCGGCTACGCCTACGTCAGCCTTGCCGGAATCAACCGCCGCAATAACGGAATCGAACGCCATATCGTCAATGACAAGCTCCTTGCCGATGATATCGCATACGGCTCTCATCATGTCAACGTCGAAGCCGACTATCTCGCCCTCTTCCTTCAGCTCGTAGGGCGGGAACTCAGCGTTGGTAGCCATTACCAGCCTGCCGCTGTAAGTGATGCCCTCCGGGCTTTCGTAGGGGTGCTTGCCGTACTCGGCGTCAACCAGCCAGTTCTGCTCGATGAGGTTGAGCGTGCCGTTCTCGCGGAGCTGTGAGAGCGCGTCGTTTATCTGCTGGGTCAGCTCGTCGTTGCCCTTCTTTATCGCGCAGGCGTACTTCTCGACTGCAAACGGCTTCGGAGCGATGGAAAGCTCCGGGTTCTTGCTTACAAAGTACTTCGCCGGGGAGGAGTCGATGAGTACTACGTCGACCTTTCCCTGCTTGAGCGCTTCGATGGCGTCGGCGCCCTTGTTGTACTTCTCGACTGTCGCGCCCTCTACGCCCTCGGCGTAGGTCATGCCGGTGGTACCCATCTGAACGCCGATGGTCTTGCCGGTGAGGTCGGTGGACATGCCCTTTACAATGATGACCTGGCTCGCCTCGGTGTAACTGTCGGTGAAGTTGACGTTCTTCAGACGGTCCTCAGTGACGGTCATACCGGCTACGCCTACGTCAGCCTTGCCGGAATCCACTGCGGCGATGATGGAATCGAACGCCATATCGTCGATGACAAGCTCCTTGCCGAGAATGTCGCACACGGCGGTCATCATGTCGACGTCGAAACCGACGATCTTGCCCTCTTCCTTGAACTCATACGGAGCAAACTCGGCGTTAGTAGCCATGACAAGCTTGCCGTCGTATGTGACGTCCTCGGGGCTTTCGTAGGGGTGCTTGCCGTACTCGGCGTCAACGAGCCAGTTCTGCTCGATGAGGGTCAGCGTGCCGTTTTCGCGGAGCTGTGAGAGCGCGTCGTTGATCTGCTGGGTCAGCTCGTCGTTGCCCTTCTTCACCGCGCAGGCGTATTCCTCGACTGCGAACGGATCGTCAAGCGCAACTATGTCGGAGTTTTTGCTTACAAAGTACTTCGCGGGGGAAGCGTCGATAAGTACCGCGTCGATCTTTCCCTGCTTGAGCGCTTCGATGGCATCGGCGCCCTTGTTGTACTTTTCAACGGTCGCGCCCTCCACGCCCTCGGCGTATGTCATGCCGGTGGTTCCGATCTGGACGCCTATTTTCTTGCCGACAAGGTCGTCCGCGCATGTGACGGAGCTCTGCTGCGAGGACTGCTCCGCCGCGCAGCCCGTGAACATGCACAGCGTGAGCAGCAGCGCAGAAACCGCCGCTAAAAATTTCTTCATGGTGAGTAACTCTCCTTTTTTCAAAACTATTTATAATTATACATCATCGCGCACGCAATTGCAAGCGTTATTTCAAAAAATGGAGTGAAAAGAAGAGATTTAGTTTAATTCGGAGATGTGGAACACTATAAACTATAATTTAGAAGCGAGTAATCCGCTTACTGCAACCCCAAATCGGGAGTCAAGGGGGTGTCTCCCCCAGTGGGGGAGGTGGCGCGAAGCGCCAGAGGGGTTGACCGACAGAACGCGTCCCCCTTGCGAGTCGAGGGCAGCGCCCTCGTCGCCGTCAGGCGAAACCTCCGCACGGAGCACGGCTACTCTGCGCGCCGGCGCGCAGACGAATGTAATTATAAGAGCGCGTTTTCCGTTTTCCTTGTTCATGAGTGAGTTCCTCCTAGTTAGTCATCACTAATATTATAGCATGATAATGGCGTGCTGTCAATAGAGTCAGGTCAGCCGAGGGCGGTGTCGAGGCTCATCATGACGACGAACCCGGCGGCGAAGGCGATTGTGCCGACGTTGGAGTGCGGCTCGCCGGACATTTCTGGGATAAGCTCCTCAACGACGACGTAGACCATGGCGCCGGCGGCGAAACTCAGCAGGTACGGCAGCACCGGGACTACCAGCCCGGAAAGCAGCACGGTCAGGACGGCGGCGAGGGGTTCCACGGCGCCGGAGAGGGTTCCCAGCAGGAACGCCCTGCCCTTCCCCATTCCGGAGGAGCGCAGCGGCAGGGAGATTATGGCGCCCTCTGGGAAGTTCTGGATAGCAATGCCGAGGGAGAGCGCCAGCGCGGAGGCGGCGGCAATGCTGGCTCCGCCGCTCGCAAGCCCGGCGTAGACCACTCCGACCGCCATTCCCTCGGGGATATTGTGGAGGGTCACGGCGAGGAGGAGCATGGTGTTTTTGCTGAGGGAGCTGCGGCCGCCCTCCGGGGCGTCGGAGTTCATGTGCTGGTGCGGGATAACGCAGTCGAGGAACAGCAGGAACAGTATTCCGAGCAGGAATCCCGCCGCCGCTGGAACAAATCCGAGCCGCCCCAGCCCCTCGGACTGCTCCATCGCGGGAATGAGCAGGCTCCATACGGAGGCCGCCGTCATGACCCCCGCCGCGAATCCGGTGAGGCTCCGCTGAACCAGGAAGTGCGGCTGTCTGCGCAGGAAGAATACGCAGGCGGCTCCGGCCGTGGTGCCGATGAAGGGGATAAGTATGCCGTAGATTATCTGGGTCTGCATTCATGCCTTCTTTCTAATTAATTCGGAATTCAGAATTCGGAATTCGGAATTTCGGTGCCGCCTCCGGCGGCGGATTCAAATTACGGGCAGGCTCAGCACCTGCATGTTTTCGCCGTGTGTAGTATATCTGTGAGGTAGTTACAACTAACTGGCACACAAGCATCGGTTAGCTATAACTACCTTAATATTGTACCACTAACTGCGGGATTTGTCAAGCGGTTTGTGATATCCGGGAAGAAATTGATAAATGACTGTGCAGTAAATTGCAGTCCGGGAAGCTCTACAATGGAGGTAAAACAAAGGAGGAAACGCCATGAAAACAGTATTTGAGCTTCTCAACCCCGACAACACGATATCGGTGAACCGCCGGCTGGCGCATGCGCTGGGGCTGTCGGAGGCGGTGATATACGCGGCTCTGCTGGCGAAGCACGCCTGGTACGAACAGCACGGAAAGCTCTCCGACGGGTGGTTTTATTCCACGGTGGACGACATGGAGGAATCCACGTCGCTGACGAAGTGCCAGCAGTCCCGGTGCGTGAAGCGGCTGGTCAGCGCGGGACTTATCCGGTGCGCGGCGAAGGGTCTCCCGGCGCGGCGGTTCTTTTACATCGTGGACGACCCCCAGATCCTGGAGGGAATAATCGGCGTCTGCGAGCCGTCCCCGGAAGAAAACGCTCCGGCAGTGCGCAGTGAAACCTCCCCGCAGGAAGTAAGGAAATCCGACGGCTGGCAGTCGGGAATCACGGCGGCAGGCAGTGCGGAATCCTCACAGAAAACCAAAGACAATAAAACAAAAGAAAATAAACCTGAGAACATCAAACCCGACAGCGCGCAGCTGGAAGCGGCACGCTCCAGGATAAACCACGCGGAGCTTTCCAGAAAGTACGGAAGCGGATTCGCCGACCTTGCCGCAGAGGTCACGGCGGAGGGCATGGCGGGAACCTTCACGCTTACGACTGACGGACGGACTTTATCAGCAGAGGAAATTTCTTCTGTTTTTTCCAGGATAGATTACAGCGCGGTGAGCCACGTTGCGGACTACATATCCGGCAAGAGCGGTATACGGAACCTGAAAGCGTACCTGCGCTCGGCGCTGTACAGGGCGGTCGGGGAGCTTTCCCAGAAGCCCGCGCCCGCAAAGCGCGACTACTCCGAGCCGCTGTGGGACGACGACAGGAGCGCGGCTCTGAACGAGGATATCCTCGGGGAACTGCGCGAGATGTACGGAGCGCCGGAAAGCTCCGGGAAGGACTACAACGAGCCGCTGTGGTAGCCTGCGGAGGTCTTCAGGCGGGGAACATCAGCCCGAGGAACATCACCGCCCCGGCGGTATTTCCCTTTGCGGGGAGCTTCGTGGGCGGAGCGGTACAATCAGGAAGTTTTTTGAAACAATCAGGAAGTTTTGCTTGACGGCGAAATGTAATTGTTGTATAATTATTATAAATATAGTAGCGGGCGCGGCGGAAGCCGAAAAGCCCGGCACACAAGGAGGAAACAATGAAGCATAGATTATTCAAATGCGGCAGGCTGAGCGGAATGCTCCTGGGAGCCGCGGCGCTTCTGGCGATGGTGCCGCTGATGTCGGTTCCGGCTCTGGCGGAGGAGCCAGGTGCCGCTTACGCAGCGGCCTCAGCGCCGGCGGTGTCAAACTCAGACGGCATGGATTTCACCCCTACGGCGAACTACTGGAATTATTACGATGAGAGCGGCGCAAGAAAACAGTTTAGTCCTGACGATGTCGGCTGGAATATTTACGCCATGGACTGGAAGTGGTACGGAAAGGGCGAGGGCGATATTCAGGCTAATACCCTCGAGATACTGAACGATTTCAATCTCTATACCACCGATAATTACGCAATAAAGCTCCCGGCGGGCAGCACCGTGATTTTCCATGCCGACGTCCTGCTTGAATCCAAGGTCAACTGCATATACTCCGATGGATCAATCACCCTTAAGGGCGTGAGCGAAAACAATGACAGGCACACGCTGACATTCGGCAGTGCGGGAATATCCTCCGGATTAGACGTTATAGTCAAGAACCTCAACCTCCGCACCGACCCGAAATCCGTTGATGAAAGCCATAAATATGCCATTGAAGCGAAAAAAAACCTCAGGCTTCAGGACTGCTATTTCTACGCCGGCGACGAATGGAAGGGAAAGAAAGTAGTAATGTGCAATACCTACAATATAAGCAGGGGCGTTAACATTGATATCCCCGGCTCGTATTTCGCTTCCATCTCCGGATATGGAAACTATATTGCGAATATCGCTGATGTCAGCAACGTTACATACGGCGGCGGCAACAGCGAAATCAAAATTGGCGAAAGCTACGAAAATAAAACCAGCTACCTGAGACCCGCGGACGACTCCGCGCGCATGGAACTCATCACAAATACCTTCTGGACGGCGGACTACGGCAAGTATATTTACGAGGAAGCGATGTCCGACACCGACAGCGGCAGTTACAAGACCCTCGGCGGCAAGACCTATTCGATAAAGCTCTCAGACCTGATGAGCACAAACATCAACGAATATGAATGGATCCTCGTTGACGCCGATTCGCTGAAATCAAAAGGTTACAAAATCGTTTTATATATCGGGCTTGACAATATCTGGTACCTTAACGTCACCGTACCGAACAAGGATCAGTACTGGAATACAGACGTTTACATTGACTTCTCTGACACAGAGTACGCATTCGGCACCGGGGAGACAAAGAGGCTTCACTTAATTATCGGCGAATCGTTAAAGACCAACAAGCTCGAAATAGTCAACCCAAGCCTTAATGACGCGGACGACCTGCTGAACCATGTCGATATGTCCCTTAAAATCAACAGCAACGGCGATGAATTCCAGTATATTAAAGATTCCGGGGTATACTACCTGATCCCGGAGGGGTATGAGTTCAAGCTGTCCCTCCTGCCGAAAAACTGCGAGCTGACATATGTAGCTTACGGGGATTCGGATACGGACTGCGAACCGATAGGCCCCTCTGTTGACGCGCTCTATACTAACATTCTGGAAAGCGACAAGGGCGTGTATATCTGGTATTCCGAGTCAGACGAGAAGCAGTACAGCACTCTGAGTATCTCGGACGAGCTTATCAGCGCCGCGAAGGCGGGAAAGATCAACAGCGTTATCGCCTATGAAGACGTGAGCGACAAGAAATGGAGACTTGACAGCGCAATAAATGAATTCCCGACCAGCTTCCTGAACGGCAAATCAATAGAAATAACGATCTCCGCCGAGGACTACGGCGTAAGCGACATCTGCGGAAAAGCGCCGCGCTGCAGCTCAGAACAAGGGATCAATTTCTACAAGCTGGACTACCTCTTTGTTGAGGGAGACACTGTGATAACCGCTCCGGTGCGCGAGCTGTGCAAGTTCACTGCGTTTTCAATGAACGGCCCTCAGCCCACAATAAAGGGCGACAAAGACCCATCCGGTATGGGCTACCTCGGCGTGGAGTACACGATAACCGTTCCGTACTCCGAAGGGAAGCTCCTCGTCGGCGCTGACTTCAACGGCACGCCTATAGAGCCGTCCACGGCGGACGATAATGGCTGGAACTACAAGGTTACAACAATCAGCGGAGCAGAAAACAAGTTCGTGTTCGAGTACACCGACGTTGCGACCCTCAGGATACCCAAGCCGGAGCACGGCAAGGTGGAGTTCTCCGGAACTTTGGACGGAGGCAGGGGCGTTAACACCCTGGCAGACGGCACCAGCGTCTACACACTGGCGACAAACGACACGGTGACGCTCAAGTTTGTTCCGGACGACGGGTACAAGTTCGTATCTGCGGCGCAGGACGGCTCTGAGCTGAAGGTCGGTTCTGACGGCACCTGTGTTATAACAATGGATCAGCTCGCTGACTGGACCATCACGGCGAAGTTCGAGAAGAAGTCCGGAGGTTCAACAGGCGGTTCCACCGGAGGTTCTACAGGTGGCTCTACGGGCGGCTCCACTGGAGGTTCTACGGGCGGAAGCCACAGACCTTCCACTAACTCTGACAAGACGGTGGAGAGCACTCCGACGATGGACGGCAAGCCGATGAGCTGGAACGACATCGGTAATCATCTGAGCAAGCTTCCGGAAAACAGCTCCGCGAAGATCTCGCTGAACGGCAAGACCACCCTGCCAGAAGCGGTTATCAGCGCGATAAAGGACAGAAAGCTCACTGTTGAGTTCGTATACGACAGCGTTAAGAGCTGGGTAGTACGCGGTGACAAGATCGGCACAGTTTCTGCGGCTGAGTTTGCGGCTTTCCCGGGCAACGCTGACTCCAGCGCTCTTCGCGGCGTGTTCGGAGTTGACCTCAAGGTCGGCGGCACAAAGGTTCCGGCAGAGCTGAAGCTCGCGTTCCGCAAGGGATTCGCGGGTCAGTTCGCGAACGTATACAAGCTGAACGGCGGCGTTCTGGAATTCCAGCGCTGCGTAAAGGTAGGCGCGGACGCCACTGCGGTGATCCCCGGCGCTGACGCGGCTGGCGAGTACGTTGTTATGGTTTGCGAATTCAGCGACGTTCCCGGCGACGCCGATAACGACGGCGTACTCAGCGCCCTCGACGCCTCCGCAGTACTCAAGGAGGCGGTAGGCATGGCGAAGTCCGCGAACGCGGCTATGTGCGACTTTAACGGCGACGGAGAAGTCAACGCGCTGGACGCGGCGGCAGTGCTGAAGGCGGTCGTAGGAGTAAGGTAATTCGTATCGCGAGATAAATTACGGGTAGGCGCTAAGCCTGCCCGTTTTTTGTTAAACTATAATTTAGCGCTACATGGAAACTACTGTGTCAGCAATTGGTTTTCGCTTCCTTTTGCTTACAAAAGGAAGTGGGAGCG
>OLRE01001827.1_pt1 | contig 19218 bp, 17 predicted proteins | sample 1672461 | NCBI WGS metagenome assembly OLRE01 (sample SAMEA3136688, study PRJEB25190) | human gut metagenome | biome: human gut; feature: human-associated habitat; material: faeces | place: Austria | collected 2013
TCGCCCTGCTCCACGCGGTACTGCTTACCGCCGGTAACAATGATTGCGTACATTTTGTTCATTCCTTTTCGTTGTACTCGCTGGTCGTAAAGGCAGGCCCTCACAGGGGCCATTTGAGGCGCCCACACCAAGCGGCTAGAATAGTATAGCAAAAAAATGTGCGGATTTCAAGAGGAAAATCCCGCTTTTGCGGAAATATTTTCAGTTTTTCTCCTCTTTCAGCTGTTAATGTGCTTCAGCACCTCATCCATATCCCTGCGGCCATAGACGATGCGGAGAAGCCAGACCGTCTTTCGTTCCTTATCCGCACGGTAGTACAGCAGATAATTGCCCACGACCTTTTTCCGAATAATCTTTCTTGGCAGGAATGCATTGGTGACCAGTGCCCCGCCCTCCGGGAAAACGCACACCGTCTCCATGCAGCGGCCGATGTCCTCCATCAGTTTTGCTGCCGCCTTTGCGTTATCCAGCTTGTTTCCGATATAATCAAGGATGTCGTCAAGCTCTTTTTCCGCTCTCCGGGTCAGGCGATAGTGATATTCACAGTCCATACTTTTTCCTCAATTCTGCCATCGCCGTCGGGCCATCGACTGTGCGTCCTGCCTCCACATCATCCAGTCCCTCCAGAATAAGCTTTGCCTCTTCCATCTCCTGCATGGTGCGCTCATAGTAATCAATATCCATCACCACGAGGCGGCCATAGCCGTTCTTCGTCACAAAGACCGGGCCGTTCTCCTCGGCGCACCGGCGCTCGATCTCCACGGTATTCTTCAGTTCTCTCATCGGAATGATCTGCATCGTAATGCCCCCTTTATGTTCTGTGGCTATATTATACACCAAAAAGAGCCACAGCACAAGATTCTCTGCGCTGCGGCTCTTTCGAAATATTCTGATCAGGCGTCTTTTTTCTCCGCCAGTTTCTCTTTGAGCTGCTGCTTCACCCGCTCGTTATAGGCATTCGTGCGCTCGAGGAAGAGCTTGCGGGGGCTGGAAGCCACCAGCTCTTCCCTCTCCACCGTAAATTCCGGCTCTGCCTTGCGCACCTTTGCCAGCAGACTGCGGTTCTCTGCCGTCAGGGCCAGCGTCACCATGAGAGGCTTGGACTTATATTTCCGGGTCAGGAAAATTTCCAGTGCCACACCGCCCACGACGGCCGCAGCCGCCACCAGCTGGGAAGCGCGCAGGCCGAGCGACGGCACCAGCAGCAGGCTGTCGGTGCGGAGAGCTTCGATCCAGAAGCGGCCTGCGCCGTACCAGACAAGGTAGCGCAGGGCAATGTCGCCGTTGAACTTCCGCTTTTTGATGTACGCCGCCAGCAGGGCCAGACCCACGAAGCACCAGATGCTCTCGTAGAGGAAGGTGGGGTGGACGGGCATGGCGGGGTCGATGGTGACGCCCTTCGGCACCGTGACGGTGCTGCCCATCAGGTAATCTTCCGTTGCTTCGCTGAACATGCCCCAGGGCAGGGTGGTGTTGCAGCCGAAAGCCTCCTGATTGAAGAAGTTGCCCCAGCGGCCGCAGCCCTGTCCGATGAGGAAGCCCATGCCGGCCAGGTCGAACATGGGCAGCACCGGCACGCCCCGCCATTTGCAGGCCAGGCCGCCGAACACAAAGGCGCCGATGATGCCGCCGTAGATGGCCAGACCGCCGTCGCGGACAGCCAGCACATCCCAGATGGTATCGTAATTATAGGGTGCCATCGCCACATAATACAGGCGGGCGCTGGCGATGCCCAGCACCACGCCGATGAGGATGACATCCACCATCGAATCGGCATCGACGCCGAACTCCGTGCAGCGGCGGAACGCAAAGACCAATGCGAGGCAGAGGCCGAAGGCGATGCAGACACCGTACCAATAAATATCCATGCCGCCAATGCTGAAGGCTACCCGGCTCAGCTCAAAGCTGAGGCCGAGGCCCGGGAACTGTACCAGATTCGTCATTCTTCCGTCTCCTCTTCTTCGTCCTCTTCGACGGCAGTGCCGTCCGGCTCAATGTACATCACGGCCATCCGCTCAGGCCGCAGGATGTGCTGCAATGCCGCGTCGGCGTCCTCTGCCGTCAGGCCCGCCAGCATGGTGATCTGCTGGGCCACAGTCTGACCTGCCAGCGCGAAATCTGCCATCTGGCTGGCCGAATCCTCGACGTTTTCCAGATTTTCGATGAGCTGACCGTATTTTTCGTTCTTGCAGAGGGTGAAGATCTCCCGGTCTACGCCCTCTTTGCGCACCCGCTCGATCTCGTCCAGCAGAAGCTGCCGGACGGTGTCGGGCTGGTCGCTCTCGCCGGTGAAGAGGATGCAGCAGCATCCGTCCACCCGCAGCACCTCACCGCCGAAGCCCGGGTTGGTCAGGCCCTCGTCGTAGAGGCGGCGGTAGAGCGGCGACATCCCGCCGCAGATGCAGCAGAGGATGAGCTCGTACAGCATCTCGCTGCGCAGGTCGCCGAAAGGCAGCGGCTCTTCTTTGAAGCCCAGACCGAAGCAGGACTTGGCGATGGGCATGGCGATGGTCTTTTCGGCCGCTGCCAGCGTCATCGGCTCGGGGCGGAGCAGGCGCTCGACCTTTTCCGCCGGGCGCTCGTCCATCAGGCCATGGCGGGCGCAGGCAGCCAGGATCTGCTCCATACTGGTGTTGCCTGCTGCGGCCAGCACCATATTGCCCGGCGCATAGAACGCTTTGCAGCAATCGTAGAGCATTTCCGGCGTTATCTCCGCGATGCTCTCCACCGTTCCCGCAATATCGCTGCGGATGGGGTGGCTGTGATACAGACACTCGCACAGGCCGGTGATGAGCCGCCAGTCGGGGCTGTCATCGTACATCTTTATCTCCTGCCCGATGATGCCCTGCTCCTTGGCGATGGTCTGCTCGGTAAAGTAGGGATGCCCCACCATGCCCAGCAGCACGTCAAGGCTCTCGTCCAGCTGTTCCGTGGCCGTAAAGAGGTAGCAGGTGCGGTCGAAGGCCGTGAAAGCATTGGCATTCGCGCCGGTCTTGGCGAACTTTGCAAAGGCGTCGCCGTCCTCATCCTCGAACATCTTGTGCTCGAGGAAATGGGCCACACCGGCGGGCAGATGCACTTCCCGCTCCCCCAGCCGGAAATCCCGGTCGATGGAGCCGAAGCGGGTGGCGTAGATGACATGGGTGCCGGAGTAGCCCGGCATGGGGCGGACGAGTACGGTCAGCCCCGAGGGCAGAACTTTCCACTGGTCAGCGGCGGTGCATTCCAGCACGCTCTGGGTGTTTTCAGCCATTCTCGTTCCCCTCCTCCCGCGTCAGCAGACAGCTCACCGACAGGGTGAACTGCTTCAGAATATCCCGCACATCCTCCCTGGTCACCGCCAGCAGGGCGCGGCGGGCGTCGTCCGGCGTCTGCACCGGGCCGCCCCGCAGCACCTCCATGTAGTACCATGTCTCGATGCCGCCCAGCGTATCCTCCAGGCCGTTCATCCCGGCCAGCAGGCCCCGGCGGCAGTCTTCCAGCTCTTCGTCGGTGATCGGGCCGTCGCAGAGGTCCGCCAGCTCTTTGAGCACCGCCTGCTCAGCGCGGGCCGCGTCGGCGTGCTCGACGCCGCTGTTGACGGCCATGCTGCCCGTGAAGCTCTGGAAGGACGACGAGCAGTAGTAGCACAGATGGTCGCGCTCCCGGACGTTCAGGAAAAGGCGGCTGGTCACGCTGCCGCCGTAGAGAGCCATCGCCAGCCGGACAGCGGCCAGCTGTTCAGGCTGCATGGGTCGGCCCAGTGTGAACAGCATACAGAGCTTGGCCTGCGTGGTGTCGAAATGCTCCACCTTCCGCACCGGCTCCCGCCGGGGCATGGCGATGTTCTCGGCCCGGGGCAGCGGGGCGCGGTCGATGGCCGAAAGCTCCGTCAGAAAGGCGTCCTTCACGGCGGTGGTGCTGGCCTCGTCGCAGCCCAGCACGATGAGCTCGATGTTCGCCGTCCGCAGCATCTCGTAGTATGCCTCGGTCAGCGCTTCGGGCGTCAGGCCGTCCACTTCTTCTAAGTAGCCCTCCTGCCGGACACCGGCGGGGCTGTCGCCGAAGAATTCCCGGTTGGCCTGCCGCTGGCAGTAAAGGCGCTTGTCGTTCACTTCGTCTTCCAGCACCTTCTTCAGCATCTGCTTTTCGATGCCCACGGCCTCGGGGTCGAAGGTGCTGCCCACAAAATAGGGGTGGAACGCCGTGCCGAGGGCCAGTGCGGCGTACTCCTGCGTCAGCTTCTCCCCTTCCAGTTCGAACTGGTCCTTGATGCCGGTGATGCTGACGCAGAGGTTGTGGCTGCAGCCCATGGGGCGGGCGTCCACGGTCAGGTCGGCGCCGTAGAGGCGGGCCAGCTTTTTGGTCATCTGGGTCATGTCGGGGCAGTCGGCATAGCCCCGCTCCATCACCAGAGGCAGCAGCGCGTGGGCCGTGGCCGTCTCGCGGCGGGCCGGGAACGCGAAGTGGATGCTGATGCGGCAGCGGTTGAATTTCTGCGCGGCGTCATACGAGAGGTGGACGCCGGGCGCGATTTGGAATCGTCTCAATGTTCTATCGTCCTTTTGTATTATTTCGTTTGTTCCAGCGCCAGATACTCTTCCAGCGAGAGGCCGGAGGCGCGGATGGCGAGGGCGTTGTCCCTGCCCACATACCGCCAGTGCCACGGCTCAAACACCATGCCGGTGGCGGCCTGACGCTCCTGCGGCCAGCGCAGGATGAAGCCGTGCTCTGCGGCATAGGCTTCCAGCCACTCATAGGCACGGGTGTCGGCGAAGCCGGTGTCCTTCTCCATGCTGTCTGCCGCGAGGATGTCGGCACCGTAGCCGGTGGCATATTCGCTGGCCTCCGGCGCAGGCTGGACGGTCGCAGCCCTGACAGCGGCCTCTTCCTCCGAGCAGCCGGACTCCCGGTAGCTCTGGACCGCAGCCTCATAGGCGCTCTGGCGGGCGGCGGCATCCTGATACCCTGCCGTCAGCACCAGCTCGATCTCATCCTGCTTTGCGGCCTCGGCCATTTCGCGGTAGGCTGCGGCGGCCTCGGCTTCCAGCGAAACGCCGGTGGCATCATCGGCCACGGCCAGCTCGGGCGTCGGCTCTTCCGTCAGGGGAAGGTTTGCATTCACCAGCATGAGGCGCTTATCCGAAAGGTCCGTCTCCGCGCCGCCCTCATACTCCCGGGCCTCGAAGGCCGTCGGCGGTGCGATGAGGGCATAGGCCCTGGGCAGCAGCCAGAGGATGCCGCCGGTCATCACAGCCATGACCGCGCCGCAGCTGAGCAGAAAGACCGTCCAGTTGCGCACGAGGCGGATACGGTGTCTCCGGCGGCGTTCTTTCGGCGACAGAGCGCGGCGGGATGCGGGTCGATTTTGCTCCATGATGCAGCTTCCTTCCTGTTTTTGACGTTCGCCCTGGATACAGGCACATAATAATATTATACACCCCTTTTATCTGGGTGTAAACGGCAGGGGCTGTAAAAAAATTGTGTACGCAAAAAGCCGCCGCACCGGCGCAGGACGCACGGCACGGCGGCTTTGAAGCCACGTCTTACTCGAACAGCATCTCGTGGATGGCGCTGACAGCCTTGTCGGCGTCCTCACGGTCGATGATGCAGGAGATCTTGATCTCACTGGTGGAGATCATCTTGATGTTGATGTTGTTGTTGGACATCGCCTCGAACATCTTGGAGGCCACGCCGCTGTGGCTCTGCATACCGGCACCCACGATGGACACCTTGGCGCAGGTCTCGTCGCAGGTGACCTGGTCGAACTTTGCGCTCTCGCGCAGGACGCGCATGGCAGTCTCAGCTTCGCTCTCCGCGCAGGTGAAGCTGATGTCCTTCTTGCCATCGCGGCCGGTGGACTGCAGGATGATGTCCACGTTGATATTCTTCTGGGCCAGCAGGCCGAAGATCTTGAAGCTGGTACCCGGCTCATCGGGAACATTCAGGATCGTAATAACAGCAACGTCGGTGTCCTTTGCGACACCCTTGATCAGCATACCTTCCACGTCTTTTACAACCTCCTTGACGACCGTGCCGGGCACGGGGTTCAGGCTGGAGAGGACCTCCAGCTCCACATTATACTTTTTAGCCAGCTCCACGCTGCGGTTGTTGAGCACCTGTGCGCCGAGAGATGCCAGCTCCAGCATCTCGTCGAAGGTGATCTCATCCAGCTTGCGGGTGTTGCGCACCTTGCGCGGGTCGGCGGTGTAGACGCCCTCCACGTCGGTAAAGATCTGGCAGCGGTCGGCGTGGAGCGCTGCTGCGATGGCGACAGCGCTGGTGTCGGAACCGCCGCGGCCCAGCGTGGTGATGTCGTCCAGCTTGTTCAGGCCCTGAAAGCCTGCCACGACGACGACGCGGTTGCGCTCCAGCTCCGAAGAGATGCGCTCGGTCTCCAGCTTGGTGATGCGGGCCTTGGTGTAGGCACGGTCGGTGCGGAAGCCTGCCTGCCAGCCGGTCAGACTGGTGGCATGGCAGCCCAGCTCGTTCAGAGCCATAGCCAGCAGGGCGATACTGATCTCCTCGCCTGCTGCCAGCAGCATATCCATCTCACGGGCAGAAGGGTTGTGGGTGATCTCTGCTGCCTTTGCGATGAGGTCGTCGGTGGTGTCGCCCTGTGCAGATACCACCACGACCACGTCATTTCCCGCGTTGTGGGTGTTGGCCACGATGCGGGCCACGTTGAAGATACGGTCCCGGTCCTTCACCGAAGAACCGCCGAACTTCTGTACGATCAACGCCATATCTTGTCACTCTCCTCTTTTTGCTCCCTCAGTGTGTGAGGGGTACACCGGGCGGAAGCGGTCTTGCACTTCCGGTCCTGTTTATCATTCCACTGTCGCACCGGTGTTGTCGGCATCCAGCCGCAGCAGTGTAAATGCTTCACATCCGTCCAAGCCTTCCAGCAGCTCGAGGCCCTTTTCCAGTTTGGAGTAAAATTTCTCGGCGTTGGCCTTTTCGGCCACAGCCATCACGGTGCTGCCGGCACCCGAGACGTACACCGCCTTGGCACTGCAGAGCCGCGCCATATCGAAGACTTCCTTCGAGCCGGGCATCAGGGGCATCCGGTAGGGCTGGTGGAGCTTATCCTCGGTGGCAATGGCCAGCAGGTCGTGGCGGCCCTCGCAGAACGCCGCCGGGATGAGGGCCGCACGGGACAGGTTATACACCGCGTCCTTGTGGGTGACCTCTTTGGGCAGGGCCGCACGGGCAGCTTCGGTCAGCAGCTTGTAGTCCGGCACGATGGCCGCGAAGCAGAGGCTCTCGTCCACATCCCGCTTGACGGAGTAGACGACGCCGTCCTCGAAAACGCTGCTGGCCAGACCGCCCAGAAGGGCCGGTGCCACGTTGTCCGGGTGGCCCTCGATGGAGGTGGCCAGCGTCAGCAGCTCCTGGGTGTTGAGCACATCGCCCAGCATCCGGTTCGCACCCAGCAGGCCCGCGATGATGCAGGCCGAGGACGAGCCGAGGCCCCGGGCCATCGGGATGGCGTTGGTCTGGACGAGCTTGAGGGGCGGCATGGTCTTGCCGACCTTATCGAACAGGCCCTTGGCCGAGCGGTAGACCAGATTGGTCTCGCCGCGGGGGATGCGGGTGCCGTCCGCCGCCGAGATGTCCAGATGGTCGCTCTCCTCGAAGGTCACGGTATTGTACAAGGTCACAGCCAGACCCAGCGCATCGAAGCCGGAGCCGATGTTGGCACTGGTGGCCGGGACGGAAACTTTTATCTTCATCGCAGCTCCCTCTTCTCCCGCGCTCAGACGTCCTCAGGCAGGCGGCGGAGCACCAGCTTCACGCTGCCGCCCATGGCCTCTACCTTGCGGGCCGCTTCGGCCAGAGCCTTGCCGTCGGCGCTGTCCACAAAGTAGGAGCAGCCGTCGAAGTGCTCTTCCACCACATGGCCCTTGCCGTAGATGGCCTCGGCCACCGCCGGGGCGATGCCTTCCACACGCACATAGTATGCGGCGGGAGCGGGGTCGGTGAGCATTCCTTCCACCGGCTCGGCGGGCTGCCAGAACAGGCTGTCGTGGACCTTGACGCCGTTCTTGAGGGCGTCCACCACGTCGGCCACGACAGCACTGGCGGTGGGCAGCTTGCCCGCGCCCTTGCCGTAGAAGACCACGTCGCCCAGCATATCGCCCTTGACGAGGACGGCGTTGAAGACGTCATCGACACCGGCCAGCTGGTTTGCCTTCGGCACGAGGCAGGGCTCGACCCCGGCGGCAACGCTGCCCTCCTCGCCCCGCTTCATCCAGGCGATGAGCTTGATGACGCAGCCCAGCTTCTCTGCCGCAGCCACATCATCCACCGTGATGTCGCGGATGCCGCGGGTGGGGATGTTCTGGGGGTAGATCTGGTGGCCGCAGACCAGCGAGGACAGGATGGCGATCTTGCGGCAGGCGTCGCGGCCGTCCACATCGTCGCCGGGGTCCCTCGTCTCGGCGTAGCCCAGCTCCTGGGCGATCTTCAGAGCCTCGTCAAAGCCCAGATCCTCCCGCGCCATCTTGGTGAGCATGAAGTTGGTGGTGCCGTTGACGATGCCTTCCACCTCGGTGATGACGTTGGCCGCGAGGCACTGGTGCATCGGGGTGATGATGGGCGTGCCGCCGCCCACGGAAGCCTCGAACAGGAAGGCGCAGTTGTGTGCCTTGGCCAGAGCCAGCAGCTCTGCGCCGTAGGTGGCCACCATCTCCTTGTTGGAGGTGCAGACGCTCCGGCCGCTCTCGAGGCAGGCCTTGACGTAAGGGTAAGCGAAGCGGGTGCCGCCGATGGTCTCGACGACGACCTTCACCTCGGGGTCTTCCAGAATGGCGTCAAAATTCTTTATAAACAGCTTTGCGGCCGGATGATCCGAGAAGTCCTTGGGGTCAAGGATGTACTTGACCTCCACCGGTTCGCCTGCGCGGTGGGAGACGCCTGCGGCGTTGCGGCAGAGCACCTCGTACACGCCGCTGCCCACCGTGCCAAAGCCCAGAATCGCGATTTTTGCCATGATACTGCCCTCGTTCCTTTTTTCGATGAATGTACTGTCACAGATTGTATCCGCAGTGTACGCCCACGACCATCCGCTGGCGCGAAAGCTTTTCCGTCAGCTCCTCGGGGGTCATCTGCATGGTGTCGGTGCGGATGGTGACAGCCACCAGCGCGGCTCCGTTCTCCGGAGTAGACTGATTGATGGTCACGATGCTGGCACCGGCGGCACTGATGCCGGCCAGAAGGCTCTGCAATGCACCCGTCTCGTCCCGCAGGGTTGCCATGACAGTGATGACCTCGCGGCCATTCTCCGAGTCGAAAATGCAGTCCTTATATTTATAAAATGCACTGCGCGACAGGTCTACGCTGCGGGTCGCAGCCGAAATGCTGCGTGCCTCTCCGCTGGCCAGAAGCTCCTTGGCCCGGACGACCTTGAGGAAAACTTCCGGCAGGACCTGCGCATCCACCAGATAAAAACGGCGTTCCAACTTGTTCACCTCTCAAACACAAGTGTTCTTGCAGAAAATATAATAGCATCCGACTCCCTGCATTGCAAGAGGTCGGATGCTATTTTGTCAGATTATCCAGTTTTGAGCCGTGAAGTACCCCTTCAGCGCACCGAATCTGCAACCAAATGTGCCGAAAAGTACGATTTTTGCCTCAGTCGGTGTCCAGGTTGGTGGTGTCCGGCTCAGGCGCGAGAGGCTGGCTGGCGACAGCTGCCTGACCGTGGGAATAATTGCAGACGTCGGGCAGGTCGTCGGCACGGTAGTAGCCCACTGCCGTGCTCGGGCAGGAGCCGCTGGCCAGCAGGCCGCTCTGGGTGCAGTAGCTGCGCTCCACGACGCCGTCAGCCGCCGGGAATGCCTTATAGGGCAGGTCTGCCTGGACCTGCTCCATCAGGGCCTTCCAGGCCGTGACGCAGGTGCGGGTCTTGGCCTGCTGCTTGCCGAGGGTCTTGGTCATATCGTAAGGCGCATCGTAGCCCCACCACACAGCGGTGACGTAATAGGGCGTGCCGCCCACGAACCACAGGTCCTTTTCATCGCTGGCCGTACCGGTCTTACCGAAGGCCTCCATGCCGTTGGAGTTGGGGTAGCGGCCGCTGGCCGTACCGACGCTGGAGAACAGGACGTTCTTCAGCAGACGGTTCATGACATAGGCCGTCTGGGGCGTCAGAGCCTGATAGCTGGTGTCGTTGCTCTCCATATAGATGTTGCCGTCCCGGTCGAGCACACGGGTGTAGAGGTGAGGCGTGGTGTACTCGCCGTCGTAGAAGATCTGGAACGCCGCCGCCAGCGACATCGGGGTGACGCCGTGGGTCTGGCTGCCCATGACCATCTGTGCAAGGCCCACATCGTTGACGGGGTCCAGCGTGCTGAGCTGCAGGGTATTGTAGACGAAGTTGAAGATGTTGTTCGCACCCACGAGGTCGCCAACGCGGATGGCGATGGTGTTCAGGGAGCGGGCGAGGCCGTTCCAGAGCGGCAGGTCGGAGCCGTCGCCGTAGTTGCCGCCGTAGTTGCGGGGCCAGCTGCGCCATGCGTTGGGGTAGGCTTTCAGCTGCTTGTCCGTCAGGCCCATGAGGCCGTTCCGGCGGCAGTAGTCCTCGTCACGGATGACCATATCCTGCTTGAGGTAGAGGGGCGAGTTGTTGAGCATGGTAGACCAGTTGACCAGACCATACTCGATGCCCAGCGCATAGGCGCCGATGGGCTTGATGGTAGAACCGGTCTGACGGGTGACGCCGTAGGCGCGGTTCAGGGAAAGGCTCTTGGTCTTTTCGCCCAGACCGCCCACCATGGCGATGACATTGCCGTCATAGTCCAGCGTGACCATCGCCGCCTGGGTGCGGACGTTGCGGTAATAATAGACCGTACCGTCGTCGCCGGTGCGGGTCTTGGGGGTGCCGTCCTCATTGAAGACCTGCACATCGTCGTCGGAGATGCTGGTCACCTCTTCCTCATGCCAGCCGGCCGGGAAGTAGGCGTCGTCGGTGTTGAGCATCAGGTTCTCCATCGCGGTCTGGATCTTGGGGTTGACCGTTGCCTCGATGGTGTAGCCGCCGGTGTAGAGCATACTCTGGGCGGTGGACTCGTCCACGCCCTCCTTGGCCATGATGTCCTTCACCACCTCGTTGAAGAGGGCATCAGTGAAGTAAGAGGTAGTGGAGCTGCTCTTCTTCGTGTTGTCCGTCTCTGCCAGCACCAGCGGCTGGGCAGCGGCGTTGCGGTAATCATCCTCCGAGATGACACCCTGCTGCCACATATTGTAGAGCAGGAAGTTCCGGCGGTTGATGAGGTTCTCGGGGTTGGTGTAGGGGTTATAGTTGGTGGGATTCTTGGTGATGGACGCGATGGACGCGCACTCCCAGAGGGTCAGCTCGCTGACATCCTTATCGAAGTACTCGTTTGCCGCCGTCTGGACGCCCTGGATGGTACCGGTGAAGCTGATGGTGTTCAGGTAGGCTTCCAGAATGGTCTCCTTGGAGTAGCTGCGGCTCAGGATGAGGGCGCGGTAGATCTCGCGCAGCTTGCGCAGTGCGCCCTCGATGCCGCTGGCGCTCTTGTCGCTGGTCAGGTTCTTGATGAGCTGCTGTTCCAGCGTAGAGGCGCCCTGCTTGGAGCTGTAGATGGGCAGCAGGTATTCATTGATCATCGCGCCGATGGTGCGCTTGAAGTTGACGCCCGGCTCGCTGTAAAAGTCTTTGTCCTCGGTGCAGATGAATGCATACTGTAGGTTGGTGGGGATCTGCTCGAGGTCCGCCCAGACGCGGTGGCTGTTGGAAGAGCGCAGGGTGGCGTACTCCACCTGTGCGCCGGTGTCGGGGTCGGTGGCCACCACAAGGCTCGACTGGCTCAGTTCGATGTTGTCGAGGTCCAGCAGGTCGCCGTCACTGGCCGTAGCCTGCACCACATAGTACACAGCGCCCACTGCCACCAGACTGCCCGCCATAATGCCCAGACAGACGAGGGTGACGATGGTCCGGCCCAGGAATCCGAGAACGGGATGACCGTGCTTTTCTTCCTGCTCCTGCGGTCCGCGGGGCTCACGGACCCGCCGGTTCTGCTCCGCTGCGGGCCGCTGCTCCCGGAGCGCACCATCACTGTGGAGTCTCCGTCTTTCATTGTTTGAGATAAGGATCGCCTCCTATCGCAATTTTCACTGTTCTGCATCTCAAAGCATCCTCTGACGATGCCGTTCGCTGTTCCTGCTGCGGCCAGACGGCCCACAGCCATAATAATACATTATAGTCCGCACCGCCCGCTTCCGCAAGGGGGAAATCGACCGGATACGATGTTAGTATAGCACATCTGCCCCGCCAAAGTACAGCATCCGGGTGTGAAAATTCTGCATTCCTGTCTGAGGCAGTTTTCTTTTGCACATACTACCGTCTGAAACACCATTTCAGCCGAAAGGAGTCCACTGCCATGCGCAAGGTCTGGCTCTGCATTTTTTATGCGCTGTGCATTTTTACCATCGTGTTCAGCCTGTTCTGGATGGCCCTGCCCAGTCTCCCCTTCCCTGCCGACTCCGGCGAAGAGACGCCGGCCTCCGAGCCGGGTCTGGCCGCGCAGGGCTCCGCCGGGCAGAGCGGCACCGACTTCTACCTCTGCGACGAGGGCGGGCGGGTGGTCGTCTACACCTGCTCCGACAACGGACTGCCCGACAAGCGGCTCCTGCGCACCGGCATCTATGTCAATCTCCTGCCCGAGGCCGATGCCCTCCGGCTCAAGCAGGGCCTCTACGTCACCGGCGAAACGGCCCTCCGGGCGCTGCTGGAAGACCTGGGTGAATAAACAAAAACAGTGCAGACATCTCCGGGGAGGTCTGCACTGTTTTATTCTTTATCAGAATCAGGCTTCGAGCTGTTCCAGCGGGATAAGGTAGTCCTTGCGGCACTGCTCGTAGTTGAGCATATATTCCTTGGTGGGGTTGTGGTGCATCATGTTCTTGAGGGTATGGGAGTCGTAGTCCTCGCCTGCCTCCATGCCCACCAGACGGGCGGCGATGTTGGAGCAGTGGTCCGAGATACGCTCTGCATTGCTCAGCACGTCGAGATAGACGACACCGGTATCAATGGAGCAGACACCATCCTTCAGACGCTTGATGTGCTGCGCACGAAGCCGCTCCACGAGGATGTCGATGACCTGTTCCAGCGGCTCCACCTGGCTGGCGGTCCGGGCGTCGTCGAACTCGAAGGCGTCCGTGGTGAGGGTCAGGATCTTTTCCAGCGCATTGTCGAGAAGCTTCAGCTCCTGCTGTGCCTTCTCGCTGAAGGTGACTTCCTTGTCGGTCAGCTCCTGCGCTTTTTCTTTGATGTTGACTGCATAGTCGCCGATGCGCTCGCACTCGGTGACAAAGTTGAGCAGCTCGGTCACCTCATGGCTCTCCGCGTCGCCCAGCTCCTGGTCTGCCAGCTTGATGAGGTAGTTGGAGATGTCCACCTCCATCCGGTCGATGAGGTTCTCGCGGACATCGATGGCACTCACGACATCCTCGTCCATCTTGAGCAGCAGCGGGGTGGCGAGGCCGACGTTGCGGGCTGCGCGGCGGGACATCTTGACCACCGCGTTCTTCGCCTGCTGCAGAGCCACAGCCGGGCTCTTGAACAGACGCTCATCCAGCACAGGCATACTCAGCTCCTGCGCCTCCTCCGCGCTGTTCGGCACGGTCATCATGGCCAGCCTGGACAGCACGCCGCTGCAGGGCAGGAAGAACAGCATCGCAATGACGCTGGTCATGGTGTGGATGTTTGCAATGCTGCTCTTGTTCATCACATCGCCCCACATCGGGATGCCGATGGTGAACTGGACTGCATAGACCAGCGCCAGCAGGATGACGCTGCCGATGATGTTGAAGTACAGGTGGATGAGGGCGGCGCGCTTGCCGTCCTTGGAGGAGCCGCCGATGGTCAGCAGCGGGGTGAAGGCCGTGCCGATGTGGGCGCCCAGCACGATGGGAATGGCCGAGCTGAAGGTGACGAGGCCGGTGCTGGACAGCGCCTGCAGGATACCCACAGAGGCCGAAGAGGACTGGATGATGACCGTGACCACCACGCCCACGAGAACGCCGAGGATGGGGTTGGTCATGGTGACGAACAGCTCCTGGAACGCTGCGCTCTCACGCAGGGGCGACACACCGGTGTCCATCAGGCTCATGCCCGTGAACAGGATGCCGAAGCCCAGCATGATCTGGCCGATGTTCTTTTTCTTCGCGTTGCGGATGAACACATAAAAAATGCAGCCGATAAACGCCACCACCGGCGCAAACGTCTTGGGCTGGATGAGGGTCAGGATGAGGCTGTCGCCCGAAATATCCGCCATGCGGATGAGCTGACCGGTGACCGTAGTACCAATGTTTGCACCCATGATAACGCCTACCGACTGCGTAAGGGTCATGATGCCGGAGTTGACGAGGCCGACGCAAATGACGACCGTACCGGCCGACGACTGGATGACGCCGGTGATGAGGGTGCCGAAAATGACGCCCTTGATGGTGGACGAAGTCAGTTTCTGCAATATGCCCTGCATCTTGCCGCCGGCCAGCTTTTCGAGGCCGGCACCCATGATCGACATGCCATACAGGAACAGCGCAATACCGCCCAGCAGAGAGGTGATGTGTGTAATGTCCATAAAACAATGCTCCTAAAATCTTCCTATTGCTCCATTGCACAAGACGGCTGTGCTTAGCTCTCCATACGCAAAACGCCGTCCTTTTTATTATAGCATCGACCCCCCCGGCTCAACAAGCATTATTTTACAGGAAAATCACTTTTTTGACCGGAATTTTAAGATTTCCGGGCCTTCTTAGACGGTTCTTTTCTTGAATTTTACATTCATTTTACATTAGTATTTTCTAACTCCCGCCCGGTGCCTTCCGGTATTTCCGGGAATGCATCAGGCGGCATCCAGCTCTTCCATCGCCTCCCGCAGGGTGTCCGCCGAGAACAGGAACGCGCCCGCCCCCGTATACACCTCCACATGACCGCCCACATACCGAAGCTCAATGTCTTTCATTCCTCTTCCCTCCTGTGTCTTTTTGTTCTGACAGGAGTATAGCAGAATAAAAGTCCAATAAAATGTATCTTCAGGAAGTTTTTCGAGCAAAAAGGCGCAGAAAAGCCTCTCTGTCGGCGTCCTTGCCCTCTCAGTCACCTTCGGTGACAGCTCCCCCAAAGGGGGAGCCATTGGCAGGCCGGGCCACTTCCTACTGGACGCCCGAGGCCCGATATGACGCAAAAGGGCGGGCCTTGCTACAGAGGGCAGCAGCTTCGGGACAATATCCCTTGTCAAGCTGTCGTGAATCTAGACAGCGGAGCACTCCTGTTCCCGAGACATCGTGCTTTGCTTGTCCAGGCGAAATCTGACCGATATGCCAAGGGCTCCCCCTTTGGGGGCAACGGCGACGACCGCCGCCAGTGGCGGAAACAGGGAGGAGCTGTTGGGGCCGCGGCCAGCAGGATGCGAGCGGCAGCGAAACAGACGCTGGGAGCCGCAACCCGGCCTTGGCGAGCGGAGCGAGACTGAGAGGGCAAGCCCGTCTCCCGAGAGCCGCCGCACAGCGATAAGCATGTTCTTTGTCAGAGCCAAAATCTGACGGGTTTTCTCCATTCACGCCGGAAACAGGGCGATTCGCGCAGGTTTTGTTGATTTTTTCCCCGCAGATGTGGTATATTCAAAGTAACTTGATATTCTACGGTCTCACCATTTCTTTTCACCGTTCAAAGGAGGTTTTTGTATGCTGTCTTATCGTAAGCTTGCGATGCGTGTTCTGGGTCGCCCTCTCCATACGGAGGGTATCGATTCACCCCGTCCGGCCTCTCAGCGGGCAGCAGCGTTTGTCCTGACCGCCGCAATGCTCATCACCCTTGCCGCCCCGGCCTTTGCAGGGACATGGTACATTGAGAATGGTGACATCACCGTGAAGGCAGGCGAGACCAAAGGGACAAACAAAGTCTCACAGGGGGCGAATCAGGAGGTGGAAGACACCGACACCATCATCACCGGCACGTCGAATGAGAACACAGTCACCATCGATACTTCTAAGGGCAACGTGGACGTCACTTTCGACGACCTGAACATCGACGCCAGCAGCCGGAAGGAAGCCGCCATGAGTGTGACCGGCAGCGGCAATACCACGATTAAGCTGGATGGCGACAACCACCTCACCGGTGGTAACGGCAGCAGCGGCATCGACAGCATCGGCAGCCTCACCATCTACGGCGGCGAAAATGACAGCCTGACGGCCAAAGGCGGCAGCGGCGCAGACGGCTCCGGCGGCGACGGCATCCACAGCGGCAGCCTCACCATCTACGGTGGTACGGTCAACGCCAATGGCGGCAACTGCGGTGACGGCAATTACAGCGACGGCGGCAGCGGCATCCGCATCAGCAGCCACAGCCTCACCATCTACGACGGTACGGTCAACGCCAAGGGCGGTAACGGCGGTGACGGCAATTACAGCGACGGCGGCAGCGGCATCTCCAGCAACGGCAGCCTCACCATCTACGACGGTACGGTCACCGCCACTGGCGGCAACTGCGGTGACGGCGAGAACAGCGACGGCGGCAGCGGCATCTCCAGCTTCGGCGGCGTCACCGTCTCCGGCGGTACGGTCAACGCCACTGGCGGCGACGGCGGTAACGGCAATTACAGCGACGGCGGCAGCGGCGTCCACATCTTCCGCAGCGGCAGCCTCACCATCTACGGCGGTACGGTCAACGCCAACGGCGGCAAAAGCGGTGACGGCAATTACAGCGACGGCGGCAGCGGCATCTACAGCGGCAGCGGCGTCGCCATCTCCGGCGGTACGGTCAAGTCCAATGGCGGAAGCGGCAACTCCTCCGGCGGCAACGGCATCTACAGCTTCGACCGTGTCACCATCTCCGACGGCACGGTCACCGCCGCTGGCAGCAACGGCAAATACGGCGGCAATGGCATCTCCAGCAGCAGCGACATCGATCTGTCGGGCAGCCTCGAACTGACCGCCAAGGCTGGCAGTCCCAACGGCAAGGCCCTCTCACAGGACGGCAGGGAGCTCGACCTCGACACCATCAAGGAGAAGCTGGGCCCGGGCGCAAAGGTCACCACCAACGCTAATGGCGAGACCAAGGAGGTCTCTATCCCCCGCCCTGTGGAGCCGGAAGGACCTGTTATCCCCGAGGAGTCTTCTTCCTCTTCTGACGGCGGCTCTGCCGCCCCGTCCGCATCCGCCTCTCCCCTCCCCGGCCTGACTGTCACCGACAAGGACGGCCAGCGCATCTCCTATGCGAGCACCCAGAGCGGCAATACCCTCACCGTCTGCGTCGGACGGTTCACAGCCTCCTTCCGCATCTCGCTGGCCGCGCTGCGTCAGCTGCGGGCTGAGGGCATCGAGACCATCACCTTCCAGACCGTCCTCTGCTCCACCACCCTCTCGGTGGACGAGCTGCTGGCCATGGGCGGCGAGGACGCCGAGGCTGTCCTGACCCACCGGCTCACCGATTCCAGCCTCACCGTGGGCTGAAGCACCGCTCTCCCCTTCCCACAGGCATAGAAAGGCCCCGCCGCCCTGCACATTTCATGCAGAGCGGCGGGGCCTTTTGCTGTTTTACTGCACCCCGGCAGGAATCGGGACTCGTTTTTCCTGCTTTTCGGGCTTTCTGCGCTGCTCTGCGGCGGCAGCGCGGGAGCGGTCGTAGCAGTAGCGGATGATGGCCTGACGGCGGACGATGCCGATGAACATTCCCCGGTCATCCACGACGGGGACGAAGTTCTGGTTCATAGCCGCCTCGATGAGCTGGTCCATGCTCGTGGTGACCGTGACGGCCTTATAGTCCCGCTTGTGGGCAAAGTCCCGGATGGGGATGTCCTCTGCCGCCTCAAGGTCGAGGCCGTGGAACTTTTTCAGCCCCCAGAGGATGTCCCCTTCCGTCAGAGTTCCCACATACTCTCCCTTGCGGTTGAGCACCGGGATGGATGCGTAGCGGTTGTTCTCCCATTTTTCCAGCGTCTGGCGAAGGGTGAAGTCATCGTACACATACATCAGGTCCTGCTTGGGGGAAAGGAAAAACAGAATATTCATGAAAACAACTCCTATTGTGAACTTTTCCGCCGCCGGGCCGCAGCTCCTGTGCAGCCGCAGCAAATTCCTGTCTTCAGCACCTTGGCAGCCGAATGCCCCGGCATCCTGCGCCGGATACAGTCTTACTCTTGCCACCTTAGATTTTAGCACTTTTTCATAGTAAGATAAAGATGTCTACGCCATCTTTTATATTTTATTCACAATCACCTTTTGTTTTGTCGGATAAATATTCACGAAATGGATGCACTGCGAAGGATTTTGTGCTATACTAACAGCAGGAACGCGGCCCTTTGCGGCTCTGTCTGTCTTTCAGTATACCGGCATTGCGGTGTCGAAACAGACCGAGACGGGTAAGCCGCGCCTGACTTTTTTCTTTCTGTCAGCAATTATGTGCTGTACAGCTTCCTCATAAAGTTGTATAATAAAAGTGGTACGCCGCCTTCTCAGGCCCGCGCACCGCCCCGCCGCCGTGCGGACGGGGTATCATAATGAATAAAAGGAGCAGAGCGACTATGATCACTTCCCGTTTTCCGCTGGGAGATGTCAGCTTCTCAGCCGAGTATTTTTCCACGCTCGTGGGCGAAGCAACCAAACAATGCTACGGCGTGGCCGCAATGGCCCCCCGTGATCTGACCGACCGTGTCCGCAGCGCCGTGCGCGGCGTGGACGACTCGGCCAAGGGCGTCCGTGTCACACAGGAAGAGGGCCGTCTCGTGATCGAGCTGCACATTGCCGTCAGCTACGGGCTGAACATCTCCACCGCCGCGCGTTCCATCTCGCACCGCGTGAAGGACGAGGTGGAGCAGGCCACCGGCCTGAAAGTCGCCCGCGTGGTCGTATCGGTCGATGACGTGGTTGCCTGATGAGACAAAGCCCGCCCGGGGGTACCGGGAAGATATAAGGAGTAAAAAGCAATGATTTCTGGTAAGATCCTGCGCGACGCCATTATTTCCGGCGCAAACAACATCAACAACCAGCGCTCCCGCGTGGACGAGCTGAACGTATTCCCCGTCCCCGACGGCGACACCGGCACCAACATGGGCATGACCGTCGGCGCAGCCGTCCGTGAGCTGCAGGCCATGGACGACAGCTGCACCGTGGGCGAGGCCGCAAAGACCGCCGCTTCCGCCATGCTGCGCGGCGCCCGCGGCAACTCCGGCGTCATCACCAGCCTGCTGTTCCGCGGCTTCTCCAAGG
>OLRE01001832.1_pt1 | contig 19192 bp, 12 predicted proteins | sample 1672461 | NCBI WGS metagenome assembly OLRE01 (sample SAMEA3136688, study PRJEB25190) | human gut metagenome | biome: human gut; feature: human-associated habitat; material: faeces | place: Austria | collected 2013
TGGTGCCCTTGAACAGCCAGGTGTCCTGCAGCACCATGCCGAAGCCCTCGCGCAGAGCGCTGCGGTCAAAGTCGCGCACGTCGTGGCCGTTCAGGGTGATGGAACCGGCGTCCACATCGTAGAAGCGCATGAGCAGCTTGACCATGGTGGTCTTGCCCGCGCCGGTGGGGCCTACGATGGCCACCTTCTGGCCGGGCTTCACCGTACAGCTGAAGTCGTGGATGATGGTCTTGTCCGGGGTGTAGCCGAATTTGACGTGGTCGAAGGTCACCTGACCGTCGATGCAGGCGGGGTCTGCCCGGCGGGCCGGGTCGGCGGTCTGGTCCTCTTCCGGCTCGTTCAGGAACTCGAACACCCGCTCGGCGGCAGCGGCCATGCTCTGCAGCATGTTGGACACCTGCGACAGCTGCTGGATGGGCTGGGTGAAGTTCTTGACGTACTGGATGAAGGCCTGGATGTCGCCGATGGTGATGGTGCCGTTGGCGGCAAAGATGCTGCCAACGATGGCCACCGCCACATAGCCCAGGTTGCCCACAAAGTTCATGATGGGCATCATCAGGCCCGAGAGGAACTGGCTTTTCCAGGCGGATTCGTACAGCTTGTCGTTGGCGGCGTTGAAGTCGTTCAGCACCACGGCCTCGCGATTGAAGGCCTTGACCACGTTGTGGCCGGAGTAGATCTCTTCCACCTGGCCGTTCACCACGCCCAGGGTGGCCTGCTGGGCCTTGAAGTACTTCTGGCTGAACCTGACCACCAGCAGCACCAGTGCCAGCGACACCGGCAAAATCAGCAGGGCGATGAGGGTCATGCGGGGGCTGATGGACAGCATCATGATCAGCACGCCGATCATGGTGGTCACGCTGGTGATGAGCTGGGTGATGCTCTGGTTCAGGCTCTGGCCCAGGGTGTCCACATCGTTGGTGATGCGGGACAGCACCTCGCCCACGGTGCGCTTTTCAAAGTAGGCCAGGGGCAGGCGGTTGATTTTCTGGCTGATCTGGCGGCGGAAGTCGTAGCAGACTTTCTGGGAAAGGCCGGTCATCAGCCAGCCCTGGATAAAGCTGAAGGCGCTGCTCAGCAGGTACATGCCCAGCAAAAACAGCAGCACCCGACCGATATACACAAAGTCGATGCCGCCGGTGCCGCGCAGCTTGGCGATCCAGCCGGTGGCAAGGGCCGTGGTGGCTTTGGCCAGCACCTTGGGGCCGGCAATATTAAAAATGGTGGACAGAATGGCAAAGACAATGGCCGTGATGAGCGGCAGTTTGTAGTGGCTCATGGTCTGGAGGAGCTGCCGCAGCGTGCCCTTGAAGTCCTTGGCGCTCTCGGTGGTCATGCGTCCGGGTCTTGGCATATCACACACCCTCCTTTTCCGTATTCAGTGGTTCAAGGTCCAGTTCCTTCTGGCTCAGCTGGCTGCGGGCGATCTCCTGATACTCCGGGCAGCTGGCCATGAGCTGGGCATGGGTGCCCTTGCCCACCAGACGGCCCTCGTCCAGCACCAGGATCTGGTTTGCGTGCAGCACGGTGGAGATGCGCTGTGCCACGATGAGGACGGTGGCGTTGTCGGTCTGGGCCTTCAGGGCGCGGCGCAGGGCCACGTCGGTCTTGTAGTCCAGGGCCGAGAAACTGTCGTCGAACAGATAAATTTTGGGGTCCTTGGCAATGGCACGGGCGATGGACAGGCGCTGTTTCTGGCCGCCGGACACGTTGGAACCACCCTGGGCAATGGGGCTTGCGTAGCCCTCCGGCTTTGCGTCGATGAACTCGGTGGCCTGTGCGATGGCAGCGGCCTTTTTCACGGCGGCGTCGGTGATGTGGTCCCCGCCGAACTTCAGGTTGCTGTCGATGGTGCCGCTGAACAGCACGCCCTTCTGGGGCACATAGCCCAGCAGGTCGTGCAGCTGTGCCTGGGGCATCTGGCGCACGTCGATGCCGTCCACGGTCACGCTGCCGCCGGTCACGTCGTAGAAGCGGGGGATCAGGTTGAGCAGGGTGCTCTTGCCGCAGCCGGTGGAGCCGATGATGGCAGTGGTCTCGCCGGGCTTTGCGGTAAAGCTGATGTGCTCCAGCGCATCGCTGTCCGCACCCGGGAAGCGGAAGCTCACATCGTGGAACTCTACCTCACCCTGCCAGTTTTCGTGCTCCTGCGCGGGCTTTGCAGCAGCTTCGTCCGGGTCGTTGATGGTGGCTTTGGTGCGGATCACCTCATCGATGCGCTCCGCAGCCACACCGGCGCGGGGCAGCATGACGGCCACCATGGCCAGCATCAGGAAGGACATGACGATCTGCATGGTGTAGGTGATGAAGGCGATCATCTCGCCCACCTGCATGGTGCCGGCATCCATAGCCTTGCCGCCGAACCACACGATGAGCAGGCTGGTGCCGTTCATGATCAGGGTCATAAAGGGCATCATGGCCACCATGGCGCGGTTGGTGAACAGCTGGGTGCCCATCAGGTCCTTGTTGGCCTTGTCGAAGCGCTGTTCCTCAAACTGTTCGCGGCTGAAGGCACGCACCGGCATGATGCCGGTCAGGACCTCGCGGCTGACGAGGTTCAGCCGGTCCACCAGCGTCTGCATGATCTTGAACTTGGGCATGGCCATGTTCATCAGGAAGAGGATGAGCAGCAGCAGCAAAGCCACGTCCAGCACCACGATCCAGGAAAGGCCCGAGCGGCTGCCCACCACATGGAGCACACCGCCGATGCCCAGAATGGGCGCATAGGCCACCATGCGCAGCAGCATGACGCAGACAAACTGCACCTGCTGGATGTCGTTGGTGGTGCGGGTGATGAGGGACGCGGTGGAGAAGTTCTCGATCTCCGCATGGGAGAAGTGGATGACGCTGGAGAAGGTCTCGCGGCGCAGGTCGCGGCCGATGGCGGCGGACACCCGGGAGGCCAGGAAGCCCACCGCGATGGACACGGCCACCATCAGCAGGGTCAGCGCCAGCATCTGGCCGCCTACCTTATATAAATAGTGCATCTGCACATCGTGGGCAATGCCCTGGGCCTCGTATTCCAGCCCCACCAGCAGCAGAGCCTGGCTCTTCAGGTTTTCCACCACGGTGTCGTCCAGCTGGCCGATGGCACCGGTCAGCTGCTGCTGCACGGCGTCGCGGCTGAAGCCGGGCATCTGGCTCATGGCGGCAAACTGGCCGCACACGGTGTCCAGGTCCTCCGCCGTGGGGGCCACAGTCTCGGTTTCCGTGTCGGGATTGCGGTCGGCACCGGAGGCCTGCAGGTCCGCAAGGCCGGTCATGCCCATGCCGGTCTGCCCGGCGGGGGTGTTGGCTGCCTGGGCGGCCGCCAGATACAGCACGATGTCCGGCGTGGTCACAGCATCTTCCAGCGCAGTGCGCTCGTCGGCGGTCAGGTCGGTGCGCAGGCGCAGCACATCGCCGTCGGCGGTGTAGGCGTTCTGGAAGGCAGCGGCGTCCTCCTCGCGCATCAGCAGCGAGAGGGCATCCAGCGTGCTCTGGCGCACTGTGTCGGGCAGGGGGCTTTCGATGCCGCCCTGCTGGATGCCGGTGTCCACGATCTTGCTGGTGTAGTCCGGCAGCGACAGATCGCAGTACGCCTGCACGAACAGCAGTGCGAACACCACGAGGCAGACGGCCCAGTGACGGGCCAGCTGCTTAAAGATCTTTGTCATGGTTTGGTTCTCCCTTCGGTTTGGTGGTACGCGCAGCATTTTCCGCAAGAATGGCTTCCATCAGCGCGCCGCGCAGCGCTTCCATCTGGGCCAGCTGTTCCGGCTCCAGCCGGGCCATGACACTGGAAACGTAGTCCCCAAGAGCAGCCTCGCACTGTCGGCAGGCCTCGTATCCCTTGGGCGTGAAACGCACCAGCGTCTTGCGGCGGTCGGCAGGGTCGGCAAAGCGTTCCACAAGGCCGTCCTGCTCCATCTGCCGCACCGTGCGGGAAATGGCAGGAAGCGGTTGATGAAGCTCCTGAACAAGATCGGAGATATAAACGGCACCGTCCTGTCCATGGAGCCGAATGCAGCCCAGCAGCCCTTCCAGCATGGGGAAGTGGCACTTGGGGCAGTCGGCCAGAGCGGCCTTCATGCCGGCCTTGGATGCTTTGCTCAGCCGGTGGATGTAGCGGCAAAGCCCACGGAAACTCAACGTGGATTCCTCAGACACGCGATCCCTCCTCTCAAAAATTGCTTAACAACTGTTAACTGTTAACGCTTGATAATAATAGGCTTTTGCAGGCCGGATTGCAACCCCCTGCAGGGATTGTTTCACAAAAGTTCACAAACGTTTGTGTCCCGCATACACATAAAGCAAAGGGGGCATCGGGCATGGAACAGCGTTTGTGGATGATCCTGCAATTGTTCGGCGGGGCGGCACTTTTCTTATACAGTATGGACACCCTCACAGACGCTTTGCAGCAGGCAGCGGGGGACACCCTGCGGCAGGCCCTTGCCCGGCTCACGGCCCACCCGCTGGCCGGGGTGCTCACGGGGGCGGCGGTCACGGCGGTGGTGCAGAGCAGCTCGGCGGTCACGGTGCTGGTGCTGGGCCTTGTGGGGGCCGGGCTGCTGACCCTGCAGCGGGCCGTGCCGGTGGTGTTCGGAGCCAACATCGGCACCACGGTCACCGCGCAATTGCTGGCCTTCCGGCTGGAGGATGCCCGGTATCTGCTGCTGGTGGCGGGGCTGCTGCTCTGGTTCGCAGGGCGCGGGCGTCTGCATGCAGCCGGGCAGGCGCTGTTTGCGTTCGGCCTGCTGTTTGAGGGCATCGCGGTCATGGCCGAGGCCATGGAGCCGTTGGCAGCGGGGCCGGTGTTCCGGCAGTGGATGGCCCAGGTGCGGCACCGCCCCGGCCTGGGCCTGCTGGCAGGGCTGGGCATGACCCTTGCCGTGCAGAGCAGCTCCGCCACCATTGCGGTGCTGCAGCAGGTGGCCGCCCGCCCCGGGCCGGACGGCGGGTGCCTGCTGGGCCTTGCGGGAGCCATCCCGGTGCTGTTGGGGGACAACATCGGCACCACCGTCACGGCGGTGCTGGCATCGGTGGGGCAGAGCCGGGACGCCAAACGTCTGGCGGCGGCCCACGCCCTGTTCAACCTGTCCGGGGCGGCGGTGTGCTGGCTGCTGCTGCCCCAGTTCACCGCGCTGGTGCGGCTGGTCTCGCCCCACGGGCCGGAGAGCGCCGTGCTGGCCCGGCAGATCGCCAACGCCCACACCCTGTTCAATCTGGGCTGCACGGTGCTGTGGCTGCCCCTGACCCCTTGCATGGTGCGCATCGTGTGCATTCTTTTGCCGGAAAAGCACGCCCCTGAGTTGAAATGAACGCCCTAAAATGGTATAATGACAGTGTGTCGAAAATTTTTGTGACGCTTTTGTTGCACAAATGATAAACGGACCCTTCTGTGGGCCTGCAGCGGTGTGCGGCTGCCAGGGCACAGAGCGAACCAAGAGGACGTGTTTACTATGAAGGATATCATCAACGGGTTGATCGAGCGGTTCCGCAGGCAGCATGTACAGGCCCGGCGCTATGTGGCCATGATGCTGGTGCTGGCCCTGCTCACCACCCTGTTCGTCAACTGGCAGCTCCATGGGGTGGGCATCTCCATGACTGCCGACTACCACTGCGGCTACGAGGAGCACCAGCACACGGCGGCCTGCTACGAAAAAGTGCTCACCTGCGGTTACGAGGAGGGCGAGCCGGAAACGCCCGTCACCTCTTCGGACAGCAGCGCCGATCCGGTGTCCGCCTACAGCGCGGAAGAGCCGGAAGAGCCGGAAGAGCCGGTGCAGACCGAGCCGGAGACCATCTGGGTGCCCCATGAGCACACCGATGCCTGCTACGAGGAGCACCGGGTGCTGACCTGCTGTCAGGAAGAGCACGAGCACACCGACGACTGCTTTGACGAGTACGGTGCGCTCATCTGCGGCGAGTTCGAGCATATCCACGACGACAGCTGCTACACCACCGAGTATGAGCTGGTGTGCGGCCTGGACGAAGGCGAACTGGTGGAGGAGCCCAACCCCGCCTATCAGGAAATGCCTGCCAGCCGCCCCGTGGTGGACCTGCCCACTGAGCCGGCCGAGACCACCCCGGAGGAGCCGGTGCTGCATCACCACACCGACGCCTGCTACACCGAGGAGCTGGTGTGCACCATCCCGGAGCACCACCACACCGTGGAGTGCCTGGCCGATACCCAGGCCGACGTGGAGACTGCCGAGGAATGGCAGGCCGCGGCCAACGTGGCCCTGAACGGCAACTGGGCCGAGGACCTGCTCACCGTGGCAAAGTCCCAGCTGGACTACCAGCAGAGCGACAAGAACTTCAAGCTGGATGTGGAGGACCAGCAGGTGCTGCGCGGCTACTCCCGCTATGGTGCCTGGTACGGCAACCCCTACGGCGCCTGGGACGTGATGTTCCTGTCCTACTGCCTGCACTTTGCGGGTGTGCCCCAGACGGTGGTGCCCCAGCGTGCGGGCGTGATGGCCCTGCACAGTGACCTGCGCGGCTCCCAGTGGCTCACCGACGCCGACGGCTCCACCGCAAGGCCCGGCGATATCGTCATCTACAACACCCTCACCACCGAGCAGGTGGCCGTGGACGAGAGCTCCTATGGCATCGCCCTGCTGGACCTGGACGAGGACCCCGACACCGCCGCCCAGCTCACGGCTCCCGAGCCGCAGGTGGACACCCGCACCGTGACCACCGAGACGGTGGGCGTCGTGTCCGCCGTGGACCCCGACGCCGGGACCCTGACCGTGATCTCCGGCAACGTGGACGGCAAGGTGGCCGAGGTGCCCGTTGCCATGTCCGACGTGACCAGTGTCATCTCGGTGACCGGTGCCTATGCCGCCGAGACCACCGCTGTGGCTCCGGAGGACCCGGCAGGCTCCCAGGAGGAGCTGGACGGCAGCTATGCGCTGCTGGAAGATGAGGATGGCTTTGGGGCCACCGTGGACTGGGTGGGTGACGCCGACCCCTACGGCATCGCCCTGCTGGCTGCCGGGGACGACCATGATCTGAAGACCTGGATCACGGATGTCAATTATGAAAAGACGACCGACGGGAAAACATGGACGTCTATCGGCGCGGGCAGCGTGACCGTGGACAGCGGCACCCGCGTCCGCGTGAACCTGAAGTATACCGTGAAACCCGGTGTGCTGACGCCCACCAACAATACCCTGACCTACCAGCTGCCCAAAGGCCTGCCCATGCCGGATGTGACGACGGGCAACATCGTGGATGAGTCCGACAAGGACGAGGCCGGCAATGCAAAGGTCGTGGGCAGCTTCACCGTTGACACCGACGGCAAAGTGACCCTGACCTTTACGGACGAAAAGTTCATCGGCACCGACGAGAAGGGCGGCCTGACATTCACCGGTACCTTCAAGGCCGCCGTTACGGCGAGCGCCGACAACTTTGAGGACGAGAAGGAGATCAAATTCAAGGACGACTGCATCCTGACCATCAAGAAGAAAACGGCAGATATAAAGATCAGCAAAGGGAGTGGGTCTCCGCTGATTACGGACCGTAAGGACGGCACCTTTGTAAATAATTACAAGGTGACGGTGGAGACCACCAACGGCACCAAAGACCCGGTGATCCTTACGGATACCCTGAACACGAATAGGAATGGCGAAAACCGTAGCGACTACCTGAAGGGCGGCACATACCTGACAAATAGCTTTAAACTCTGCAAGGTGGATGCCTCGGGCAAAGAAACAGAGATTTCCTTCCCTTTGTATGAGCTGAAAACCGACGGCAACGGCAACCCCCAGGTGGTCCTTGCTCCGCTGCCTGCATTGGAGGCCGGAGAGAAGTACATCTGGAACTACGACGTTCAGCGGAACTATGCGGACTTTGACAAGATGCCCAACGGCGTCGCTATCATCAACAACACGGCAAAAGCCCAGGCAGGGAACATGGTGGCCCAGGCTGACGCATGGTACACCTGTAAAAACCCTCGCATTGAGAAGAAAGGCGAGTACGACCCCAAAACAGGCCGCATCCAGTGGACGATCACTGTAAAGGTACCCCATTCTTTCCTGGGGTCCTATCTCCTGCAGGGCTGCAAGATCACAGATGACTTGCCAGACGGTGTGAAAATCGTAGGGGATGTAAAGGTAGGCAACGATACGATATCGGCAGAGGAATTCCAGAAAAACGGCTATATCATCCCGGCGGGTTATGATGGAACAGAGCTGAAGATCACCTTTGAGACCACCACCCCCATCGGCGGCGGCTCGGTGACCAATACAGCACAGATCGAGACCAAGAGCAAACACACCTTTGAGGCCTCGGATACTGTGAACATCGGGAAGGGCGATTGGAGCCTGAGCAAATCCATTGCCACCAGGGGCGAGACGCCCACCTGGAACCTCTCGGCCACCAACAAGGCCGGTGAAGCGGAGTTTACCCTGTGGGATGTGCTGGACGACGCTGAGAACGACCAAGGCGAGACAAAAGAGGACACCCACTATGCCATTGCAAAAGAGCTGGATGACGCCATCAAGGCCAATCTGACCCTGACCATGCACGACAACACGAAGTTGACCTATGCGCAGGCTGTCGAGGCGGGCAACACCATCGAGATGACCTACTACGCCGACAGAGACGGCACAACACAGGTAAACGCAGGTGACTCGTCCACCCGTGTGCGCAGCTTCAGCATCCATGTGAAAGCCGGGGACAACCAGAACCCCGTGCGCAGCATCTCGGTGACCGGCATCCCCACCCATGAGGAGCGCGACGACGTGCCCACCGGTGAGGTGTGGACCTATAAGAACACCATCCATATCGACGGCGTGAACGGCAATGATTCGGCAGAGGACACCTACCGCAGCTACAAGAAGTTTGAAAAGGGTGTGGCCGCAACGAGCAGCGGCAACGAGACCGGTTATCTGACCGGCAGCAACAGCTTCGAGCTGAGCGACCTCAGCGGCAACAACCTCCACTACCAGCTGGTGCTGCAGACCTCCGCCGACGATAGGGACGAAATCACGGTTACCGACACCCTGCCGGAAAACGTCGGCTTCAAGGTGGATAATGTCAAGATCGCGCTGGATGAGGGCGATTTTGTAAAGATCAGCGATAAAAATGTAGACTGGGCGACGGCAGAGTATGACGAAACTACCCGGCGGCTCACCATTAAAATCAGCAACTACAACAAGTCGGGGCAGGAGGAACACCGCATCCGCATCCAGTACAAAGTGAGCGTGAGCGACGATCCCAGCTGGAAGAACCCCTCGGTGGGCAAGCTGATCTACACCAACACCGCCACCTGGGGCGAGCGGACCGAGACCACCACCACCACCATCACCCGCGATGTGGAACAGGTGAAAAAGACCGGCTGGCAGGACCCCGGCAACGACCGGAAGCTGCACTATCAGGTGGTCATCAACCCGGCCGGCGAGGATCTGTCGGCCGGGCAGACCAGAGCGGAGAAGATCGAGCTGTGGGATAACATCAGCACCACCAATGGTGCCATCGCCACCGGCGATGTCAACTCGGTCAAGGTGTATTTTTACGATTACGACGAAACAGTCGGCGTGACCACCGGCAAAGAGGTGCCGCGCAACATGTACCGCATCCTGGAAGCGGACAAGAACGGCTGGCTTCATATGGAGATCCCCAATATGGCGGCCATGATCCTTGTGTATGACTGCAATGTGAAGGATGGCAGTGCTGCCGCCAGCTACCAGGTGAGCAACACCGTGACCCTGAGCAACGGCAGCAAATCCAGCGACAGCGGCATCACCTACCAGGTCAAGGCGGATGCAACGGCCACCACCGCACAGTTCGTGCTGCGCAAGAAGGACAGCTACTCCGGCGTGTCGCTGAAGGGCGCGGAGTTCACCATTTACCAGTACGATACGGTAAGCAGGCAGTTCGTCCCGTGGACCGGCAACGGCACGGGCACCCTGACCACGGACGAAAACGGTCAGGCCAGTCTGGCTGTGCTGAATAGTGAGACTGCAAGCTGCCTGAAACCGGACGTGCTGTATAAGCTCGTGGAGACCAAAGCACCCACGGACTATCAGCTGGATGCCACCCCGCACTACCTGCTGTTCCGCAAGAACGCCAGCGCGGAGAACGAGCAGAAGGCCTTTGCAAATGCCACAGGCGTGGCTGAAGGCACCACCATCTTGACCGTGAATGACGAGACGGTGGACCTGAACCGCAATGTGCAGGTGGGCAGCGACGCCGGCACCACCACTGCTGAGTACAGCAACGTGTACAGCAAGCTGACCGTCAGCAAGCTCTGGCTGGACCAGGATACCAAACAGCCGGTGGAACCGGCGGTGGACAGCATCCACATCAAGGTCTGGCAGTACACCGACAATGACAAGGACGAAACGTTTTTTGCCGAAGCCGACCTGACCGCAGACAACAACTGGACTAAGACCTGGTCCGGCGAGGAACTGCCCCTGACGGACAAGAACGGCAATGCATACCACTACCTGGTGGAGGAAGAGACCACCGGAAACTGGAACGTGTACATTGACAACAACGACGTGCAGACCGGCAATATCACGGTGCAGAACTACGTCTACACCGGCTACGAGCTGCCGTCCACCGGCGGCATGGGCACGGCACCCTTCGGGGTGCTGGGCGGCGCACTGGCCGCTGCAGCAGCCCTGCTGCTGGTCCGCAAACGGAAACAGAACGAGGAGGAGTGAGCAGCCATGAAACAAAACAAAAACAACCGGTTTGCCGCTCTTCTGCTGGCGCTGTGCATGGCCGTGAGCTGTGCACTGCCCGCGCTGGCAGCCCCCGCGGCCAGCGCCAACATCGACCTGAGCCGCACCGGCAGCATGGACGTGACCCTGTACGACCACCAGAACGACGTCCCCCTGCGGGGCGGCGCACTCACCGTGTACAAGGTGGCGGACGTGGCCCGCACCAACGGCGACCTGCACTTTGTGTACACCGCCGACTTTACGGGCTGCGGCATCGCGCTGGGCGACCTGACGGACAGCACGCTGGCTTCCAGGCTGGAAGCCAAGCTGCCCGCCCGCGCCGCCGGCACCACCCATAAGATCAGCGAGCAGGGCATCGTCTCCTTTGACGCGCTGCCGCTGGGCCTGTACCTCGTGGTGCAGACCGAGAACTCCAAGGGCTACGAGGCCATCAATTCCTTCCTGGTGTCGCTGCCCATGGCGGACGAAAGCGGCTGGCTCTACACCGTGGACGCCACCCCCAAGGTGGGCGCGCCCACGCAGGAGGTGACCCCGCCCGAACCGGAAACTCCCAGCAAGCCTTCGGAACCGGACAAACCGTCCGAGCCGGAGAAGCCCTCGGAACCGGACAAGCCCACCCAGCCCGGCACCCCGGATGAGCCGGACAACCCGGACATGCCGGTGGACCCCAACGACCCCAACCGCCCGGTGTCGCCCGGTACGCCGGATAACCCGGTGAACCCCGGCAACCCGGACAACCCCGTGGCCCCCGGCAACCCGGACAACCCGGTGGCGCCGGGCCGCCCGGACGGCAATGCACTGCCCCAGAGCGGCCAGCTGAACTGGCCCATCCCGTTCATGGCTTGCAGCGGCGTGCTGCTGTTTGCCGTCGGCTGGGTGCTGGACCGGAAGGAGACGCTGGCATGAACACAAAGCAGAAGATCGGCCGCGCCTGCATGATCGTGGGCATCCTGCTCATTCTGGGCGCACTGGCCCTGCTGGGCTATAACCAGTGGGACGCCAACCGCGCCGACAAGGCTTCACAGGACGCCCTGGGCAAACTGGAAGAGACCCTGACCGAGACCATTGAGGACAAGACGAAGGACGAAGAGCCGGTGGTCCAGCCGGAGTTGGACCCGGAGCAGGAGATGACCGTCACCGACATCGACGGCTGGGGCTACATCGGCTACCTGTCCATCCCGTCCATCGGGCTGGAACTGCCCGTGATGAGCGAGTGGAGCTATGCGGGCCTCAAGGTGGCCCCGGGCCGTTACAGCGGCTCCACCTACGCTGACAACATGGTGGTCTGCGCCCACAACTACGCCAAGCATTTCAGCCCCATCAAGTGGCTGGCCCTGGGCAGCGAGGTGTACTTTACCGACATGGACGGCCAGCGCTGGAGCTATGAGGTGTCCAACGTGGAGACCATCCAGCCCACGGATATCGACAAGATGATCACGGCCAGCGACGAGGACGCCTGGGACCTGACCCTGTTCACCTGCACCACCGGCGGCCGCGCCCGCTGCGCCGTGCGCTGCACCCGCACCGGTTACCCGGTCTTGGAGACCAGCGCGGCAGGGCGGATCACAGAGTAAGCAGGACGATTTGGAATTGCCTCCGCTTTGCTCTGGCAATATCAGCGGAAAATTATTTTTAAAGATATGCAATCCCGGAAAATCTGCGGATTTTCCGGGATTGTTTTTTCACGGATGGGCGTTACGGGAAGTGGCATCGGCTGCTGTTGGCCTGCGGCCAAAGCGCAGCAAATCAAATGCCTTTTACGGCAACGCTCCTCACCGGAGAGCTGGCGCGCAGCGACTGAGGGGCGTTCCAATCGGTGGAAGCCGAAAATACGGTGAAAAGATCTTCACGCCGAACAGGCGTGAATCTTCAGTATTTTCGGGTGGAGCCTACTTCTTTGGGGTCTGAAAGGGGCGAGCAGCCCCTTTCTTGCAACGACGACGACCGCTGCCTGCGGCAGAAACAGGGAGGAGTTGTTGGGGCCGTGGCCAGCAGGATGCAAGGCCCACTCAAGGGCCGTAGCATACGCTGGGAGCCACAACCCGTCCAGGGGAGAGGGGTGTCCAGAGGGAGAGAGGGGGGAGTCGAAACACCCCTCTCACCCTCTGGCCCAGCGGAGCGACCCCGGCGGCGATGCCGCTTGCAAAAGCCATCGGGCCTGCCCCACGCGATTGCACTCTGCATGAGAAACATTACAAAAAAGCACCCGCCATGCGGATGCACAGCGGGTGCCTTGAAGGGCTCTGCGGGGGTGCTCAGTGGGTGGTGCCCATGTCCACAGCCAGGTCGGCGTCGTTCTTCACAACGGCCTCCACGGCCTTCTCCAGGCCGCGGGCGATCTGGTGCAGGTCCATGCTGGGGGTGCCCAGGGGCTTGTTGACCACCTGCTCCATGGCGTAAGGCACATGGATGAAGCCGCCCCGGATGTTGGGGTACTTCCTGTCGATGAGGTACAGCAGGGTGTACATCAGGTAGTTGCACACATAGGAGCCTGCCGTGTAGGACAGGGCGGAGGGGATGCCTGCGTCCTTGATGTTCTGCACCATGGCCTTCACGGGCAGAGAAGTGAAGTAGGCGGTCTCGCCGTCCTCCTGGATGGTCACGTCGATGGGCTGATAACCGGCGTTGTCGGCGATGCGGCCGTCCATCAGGTTGATGGCCACCTTTTCCGGGGTGATGGCGGAGCGGCCGCCGGCCTGACCGATGCAGATGACCACATCGGGCTGGTTTGCCTGAATGGCAGCTTCCAGCACCTCACCGGCACGGATGAACTCGGTGGGCACTTCCTGCTTGACGATCTCGGCACCGGCGATGGTGTCGGGCAGCAGCTTTACCGCCTCAAAAGCGGGGTTGACGGTCTCGCCGCCAAAGGGGTCGAAACCAGTGAGCAGAATTTTCATAGTAAAAAGCCTCGATTCTCAGATATAAATGGACGGCTCCAGAACGGTGAGCTGTCCGTGATCCATGATCATGCGGTTGTCCACATAGATGCAGGGAGCGTGGGTGACCAGATCGTAATGGCCGGAAGCATCCTGCACACCGCCCAGCGCGATGTTGCGCCCGAACCCGATGTGGAAGGTGCCATAGGTGGATTCGTCCTCGATGTAGCAGTTGCCTGCACAGCGGGAGTGGGTGTTGAGCCCGATGCCGAACTCCGCCGCCACCACCATGTTCTCCGGGTCGTGGAAGCGGGCCAGAAACTGCTTGAGCCGCCTGCCGCTGGCATTGTCCTCGATCTCCACGATGCGGCCGCCGCGCAGCTCCACCCGCACGGGGCTGTCCACGATGCCGATATAGCCCATGGAGCCGTCCAGGATCAGGGTGCCGTTGGTGTCGCTCTCCACCGGTGCCACATACACTTCCACGCTGGCAGAGGAAAGGCCCTTGCCGTCGTGGCAGCAGCCGTTGAAGAAGCCGGGCACACGCCCTTCGATGTTGAAATCCAGGTTCGTGCCAAGCTCCGTGGTCACATGGATGTGGCTGGCGTTCTGGTAGCAGGCCATGATGATGCTGGCCATGATCCTGCTTTTGGGCAGGCTCATGTTCAGGAAGTCGTAGCTCAGCAGTGACTGCCCATTGCTGGTGCTCAGCGGCAGCGACAAAAACCGGTTGCGGCGGGCAATGACCCGCTTGACGGCCCGTGTGGTGATGAGGGAATACTCGGCAGCACCGATCACGGCGTTGTAGGGGTCAAAGGCGTCCTCGCGGTCGTCGAAATACTGGCCCACCTGCTCGTGCAGGTCGTCCAGCATCAACACATCCGCCACGCTGCCCACCGCCTGTGCGGCTTGCTGCATGGCTGCCACCTCGACAGCATACTTCTGGCTGGATACGATCAGGATGCGTTCGCCTGCACGGAGCCGGACCCAATCGCGAATAATGATATCGGCTCCGTGCTGAATTGACTGTTCCATTGAATCACTCAATCTAACAAAAAAATCACTTCAGGAGGATCATCATCACGATCTGGACCACCATCATGATGATGGCAACAGGAACCTGATTCTTGATGACGCCCATGGGCTTCTTCATATCCAGCAGTGCCACGGGCACGGTGTTGAAGTTTGCAGCCATGGGGGTGCACAGGGTGCCGCAGAAGCCGCAGGTCAAAGCCAGCATGCCGATGACCACCGGGTTTGCGCCGTGGGCCAGCACGAACGGGTAGCCGATGCCCACGGTCATCACGGTGATGGCGGCGTAGGCGTTGCCCATGATCATGGTGAACAGCATCATGCCGATGGCGTACACCACGATACCGGCGTTCACATTGCCCTCGGGGATGATGTGGCTGACCAGGTCAGAGATCACATCGCCGACACCGGCAGCGGTGAAGACGGAGCCAAGGCAGGCCAGCAGCATGGGCAGCATGGACAGGGGGCCCACGGTGGACAGCATGCGCTCGGAATCGTTCAGGAAGGTGGAGGGCTTGTTGTCGCGGTTCATGATCATCAGCAGGATGATGGCCACGAGAACGCCCAGAGCCACGCCGTTCAGGGCGGACAGGCCGATGCCCAGGCCGGTGATGGCGCAGACGACGGCCAGCACGCCGATGCTCAGGGTGGGGACAAAGATCTTCATGCCGATCTTCTCATAGGTGGCCTCGGTCTCGGCCTTGGTGGCAGCAGAGACAGCGCCCTTCTTGACCTTCTTGAGGATGGCGGGGATGCACATCACCACCACCAGGATGCCGCTCACCAGAGAAGGCAGCCAGCGGCCCAGGGCAAGCACGACGCCCAGCACGGCCCAGAAGATAAAGGTGCCCATGGGTTCCGGGTTCTCCTTATCCTTCAGGTTCTTCACGCCGCAGTAGATGCACAGCAGGCCGATGATAAAGTAGATGATCTCCATCACCTTGGTGGACAGGCTGTAATCAGCACTCATAAAAAAGCTCATTCTTCTGTCCTCCCTTACTTATAGTACTTCTGGATCATCTTGCGATCCTTGATCACATAGAATACGATGGCGACCACAGTGGCAATGATGCACACGGGGATCTCGATGGCAGCCAGCTGGGCCAGCTCCACCTCGATGCCCAGGCCGGCCAAAGTGCTCTGCACCAGCAGGCCGCCGGAGCCGCCCACGAACAGGACCTGACCGAAGAACCAGGTGATGTTCTCCATGCCGGAAGCCATGCCTTTCAGCTCCTCGACATGCTCCTCATTGGGCTCATAGCCCTGTGCCACAATGGCACCTTCGGCCATGGGCATGATGACGGGGCGCACGAAACCGGCCACGCCGCCAAAGCCCACGTTGAAGGCTGCAAAGATCGAGCGCATCACGCCGTAGATGCCGATGACCAGGCCGGAGGTGGCACCCTTGAACTTGCCGATCAGGGCAGCGGCTGCTTCACGCAGGCCGTTGCGCTCCAGCGTGCCGGTGACCAGCATCACGATGATGAAGATGGCCATGCTGCGGTTTGCCACAAAGGTGCTGCCCAGCGTTTCCAGCAGAGTGACCGGGCCCAGACCGCCAACCAGTGCAGTCACAACGGCTGCCACCAGAATGACCAGAATGGAGTCCAGCTTCAGTGCAAAGCCAGCGATGACGATGACAATGCCAAGTAGTTTCAGTAGTTCCATAATTGCCTTCCTTTATACTTATATTTTCCCGGCGCTGTGCTGGCGGTCCGCCTGTGGGTCAGCAGGCAGGCCGTCGGCACTACGCCGAAAAGTCCAGAGAAAATGCCTTACAGGCGGATAAACGCTGCCAGCAGCAGAGAAAAGCCTCCTGCCGTAAGCCACAGCGGCACCAGACGACGGCCCAGGTGAGCTCCGATATCGCAGTGCTCCAGCACCCCGGAGGCCTTCATGGGCACCACCGTGGTGGCTTTGGGCACGGCCTCTGGGCTGCTGTAGGGGTTGGTGGAGGTAAACTCACCAGTGCCGATCTCCCCGGGGCAGGCGTACACCCCAAACCAGGAGGACAGCAGCCCACCCTTGCCAGCGCTTGTCTTGCACACTCGCACCAGCTGCACCGTAAGGGCCTGAGCCTGCTTTTCTTCCACCAGCAGGTTGACCCGGACCATATTTACCAGATTCAGTATCGAGGAAATGGCGATGAGAGCGTCCAGGATCAGGACCAGGATCAATAACGAGTGCATGGGGCACACCTCCTGCAAACAGAGCAAGGGCTGCGGCAGCCCCTGGTGCTTTCGTAAGATGGAAATAGTATACCATAAAGTGGGACGAATTGTAAATGAAATATAGATAATCTGTCTAATCCTCCTAAAAAAGGAAAAATCCCCTGTTTCCCAAAGGAAACAGGGGATTTGCGCCGTTTGGCAGAAATTACTTGTTGCGGATGTACTCATCCATGGCCTTGGCGGCAGCCTTGCCGGCGCCCATGGCCTTGATGACGGTGGCGGCACCGGTCACGGCATCGCCGCCGGCGTACACGCCCTCACGGCTGGTCTTGCCCTCGTCGCCCTCGGTGACGATGCAGCCGTGCTTGTTGGTCTCCAGACCGGGGGTGGTGGAGCGGATTAGGGGGTTGGGGCTGGTGCCCAGGCTCATGATCACGGTATCCACATCCAGCTCAAACTCGCTGCCCTTCTTTTCAATGGGACGGCGGCGGCCGGAAGCATCGGGCTCACCCAGCTCCATCTCAATGCAGGTGATGGACTTGACGAAGCCCTCGTCGTTGGCGTGGATCTCCACGGGGTTGCACAGGGTCTTGAAGATGATGCCCTCTTCCTCGGCGTGCTCGACCTCCTCCTTACGGGCAGGCAGCTCGGCCATACCGCGGCGGTAGACGATGTACACGGTCTCAGCACCCAGACGCAGGGCGCTGCGGGCAGCATCCATGGCCACGTTGCCGCCGCCCACAACGGCCACCTTTTTGCCAGTGCGGATGGGGGTCTTGCTGGTGGGCAGGTAGGCCTTCATCAGGTTGGAGCGGGTCAGGAACTCGTTGGCAGAGTACACGCCCTTCAGGCTCTCGCCGGGGATGCCCATGAAGCGGGGCAGACCGGCACCGGAGCCAACGAACACGGCCTCGTAGCCGTACTCGTCCATCAGCTCGTCGATGGTCAGCACCTTGCCGATGACCATGTTGCACTCAAAATCCACGCCCATCTTCTTCAGGCCGTCGATCTCCTGCTGCACGATGGCCTTGGGCAGACGGAACTCGGGGATGCCATACATCAGCACGCCGCCGGCTACATGCAGGGCCTCGTAGACGGTGACCTTATAACCCAGCTTGGCCAGGTCGCCTGCGGCGGTCAGACCGGCAGGGCCAGCGCCGATGATGGCGACCTTGTGGCCGTTCCATGCGGGCACGATGGGGGCGGTGTGGACATTTTCACGGTGCCAGTCGGCCACAAAGCGCTCCAGACGGCCGATGCCCACGGGCTCGTTCTTGATGCCGCGGGTGCACTTGCCCTCGCACTGGCTCTCCTGGGGGCAGACACGGCCGCAGACGGCGGGCAGGGAAGAAGAGCGGGCAATGACCTGATAGGCGGCTTCAAAGTCGCCCTCGGCCACATGACCGATGAACTCGGGGATATCGATGCCCACGGGGCAGCCGGTCTGGCAGGGCTTGTTCTTGCAGTGGATGCAGCGCTTTGCCTCGTTCACGGCCATCTCTTCGGTATAGCCCAGTGCAACTTCCTCAAAGTTCTTGTTGCGGACGTTGGGGTCCTGGGTGGGCATGGGGCACTTTTTGGGATCCATATTGAAAGCCATCTTACTTTGCCTCCTCAGTCTTGAACAGATTGCAGGCCTTCTCGCGGGCCTTTGCCTCAAAGGGGCGGTACATGGTGCCGCGGGCCATGGCCTCGTCGAAATCGACGAGGTCACCGTCAAAGTCGGGGCCGTCCACGCAGGCAAACTTGGTCTCGCCGCCCACGGTCAGGCGGCAGCCGCCGCACATGCCGGTGCCGTCGATCATAATGGGGTTCATGGAGACGATGCTCTTCAGCCCGTGCTTCTGGCAGGTCTTGACGACGAATTTCATCATGATCAGCGGGCCGATGGTGATGACCAGATCATACTGGTTGCCGGCGGCCACCAGCTCGTCCAGAGCGGCAGTGACCACACCCTTGGTGCCGTAGCTGCCGTCATCGGTCATAATGCGCAGCTCGTCACTGCAGGCGTTGAACTCGTCCTCGAGGATGAGCAGATCCTTATTGCGGAAGCCGATGACGCTGTGGACGGTGCAGCCCTGGTCGTGCAGCTCCTTGGCAATGGGCAGGGCGATGGCGCAGCCCACGCCGCCGCCGACAACACAGACCTTTTTCAGGCCCTCGGTCTCGGTGGCGCGGCCCAAGGGGCCCACAAAGTCATGGACGCTGTCACCTGCGTTCAGGCTGTTCAGCTCCATGGTGGTGCCGCCCACGATCTGGAAAATGATATCCACAGTGCCCTTTTCACGGTCGTAACCGGCCACGGTCAGGGGGATGCGCTCGCTGTCCTCAAACGGGCGCACAATGATGAACTGGCCCGGCTTTGCCTTTTTGGCAATGAGCGGGGCTTCAATGACCATCTTTGTCACGGTGGGGTTCAGCGCGACCTTTTCAG
>OLRE01001844.1_pt1 | contig 19074 bp, 15 predicted proteins | sample 1672461 | NCBI WGS metagenome assembly OLRE01 (sample SAMEA3136688, study PRJEB25190) | human gut metagenome | biome: human gut; feature: human-associated habitat; material: faeces | place: Austria | collected 2013
CCCAGTACGCCTTCGATGACAGCCAGTGCGAGGAAGACAGATGCGGTCTCAGACATATCCCAGTCGAGCTTGATGCCGCCGTAGACGATGAGGATAAGGGATGCGAAGAAGACCAGCATGATGAGGATCTTGCGGGCGTCCAGCTTGCCGAAGGAGTCGAGGTCCGCAGCATCGCGGAACTCGCTGGTCTTGTCGAGCTCGTACATGGGGCTGAGTTCGGGATGCTTCTGGATCTTCAGTGCGTAGCGAATGAGGTAGATGTTCGTGATAACATAGAACACAGCAAAGCAGATAAAGCGGTATCCCACGCCGGAATACAGCGGCAGACCGGCGATTTTCTGAGCCACGATGGTCGTGTTGATGTTCAGAGGGCCAGTGGAGAAGCCGATCGCGCCGCCCAGCAGGATGATTGATGCACCGGTGATGGAGTCCAGACCCATCGCAAAGGCCATCATGACCATGATGGGCGCAAAGGCAATGAACAGGTTGACGCCCTGCGTGGTGCAGATGAGGCCGAACACCAGCGTCAGGATGGGCAGGAACAGATAGACGCGGGTGGAGAAGACCTTCGCCATCTTGGCCACCACGGCGTGGAGTGCGCCGGTCTTGGTCAGGATGTGGAAAGCACCGCCTGCGAACATGATGACCAGCATCAGATCAATGCGCTTGATGAAGGCCTTGACGATGTACAGAGGAATTTCAAGCGGGTTGACGGGAGTCTTATCAATGTAGTTGAAATCGTTGGGGTCGATGACCTTGATGCCTGCTTCGTTCTCGAAGCGGGTGTAGGAGCCTGCCGGGATGATCCAGGTCAGCAGGACCGCAAGCAGGATGATGATGCCGATGATGACGAAGGTATGCGGCATCTTGAATTGTTTCTTTTTCGTTTCCATAATTTTTTCCTCTCTTTTGACACACCAAAGCGTCAGCTCTGGCCGTTTAGTTCTTTGGCCAGATTCTCATGGAATTCCTTCTTGATGGCTTCCAGCTTTTCCGGGTCTTCAATGAGCTGTGCGCCCGTCAGAGCCAGGATCTTTGCGCCGTAGACCACCGCATTGTGGGCCGCTTCGGTCTTGCCGGCGTCCAGATATTCCTGCGAGTGAGCCGCTGCGCCCTCCGGGACAAAGGCCACGCGGATGCAGGTGCCGGGTACATGGCGCATCACGTTGCCGAAGTCGGTGGAACCGGTCTTCTGGCGGGCCGGACGGATGCAGGGAGCATGGACCTTCTCGGCCTGCTCCATCACCAGCTCGTTGAGAGCCAGCACCGGGATCTTGTTGTCGAGGCTCTTTTCCTCGATGATCTCCACTTCCGTCTCGGTCATCATGGCTGCGCCCTGAAGTACCTTCCTGACGCGGGCCACCACGCCGTCCAACTCCGTACGGTTGTAGGAGCGGACATACATACTCGCTTCTGCATAGCCGGGCACCACATTTGCCGCCGTGCCGCCGCAGTTGACGATGGTATAGTGCATCCGAACATCCGAGGGAACATGCTCCCGCAGGAACTCGACGCCCTGACAGGCCATGATCAGGCCGTCCAGTGCGCTGCGGCCCTTTTCGGGCTTGAGCGCTGCGTGAGAGCAGACACCGTGGTAGATGATCTTGAGCTTGTTGAGCGCCAGCGACTTGACGTCTACCTGCGTGGCCGGGCCGCCGTGCATCATGAGCGCCACATCCAGCTCCTCAAAAGTACAGCCGTTTTCCAGCATCATGACCTTGCCGCTGATGCTCTCTTCGGCAGGCGTGCCGTAGACCGTGATGGTATACGGTGCGTCGATGGCTGCATCTTTCAGAGCCTTGGCTGCGCCCAGAATGGCCGGTCCCTGCATATGGTGGCCACAGGCGTGGCCCAGACCGGCCAGAGCATCGTACTCGCAGAGCAGGCCGATATTCGGGCCGCCCTCGCCGTGCTTCCAGACGGCTCGGAACGCGGTATCCATACCAGCAATGCCGCGCTCCACAGTGAAGCCTTCTTTTTCCAGCCAGCCGGTCAGGGTCTCAAATGCATGAAACTCCTGCAGACCCACTTCCGGGTGGTCGAAGAAGTCGTCTGCCATTGCAGTCAGGGCAGCTGCGCTCTGCTCAACGCTTCGCTCCAGTTTTTCCTCCAACATAATAAGCACCTCCGTTTTTTGGTACTTTCAGTTTACCAAATCGGAGGTGCTTTGTACATTTTGAAAAAATTATATCTTCATTTTGGAATTCTTATGTTCAGTTTATCAGAGCTTCAAATACTCCTCTGCCGCATCCTTCATCTGCATGATCATAGCTCGCATGGGTTTGGTCAGCTCCACATCCCGGCGGTAGGCCACCACAACGTCCTGTCCGTACCTGGAAATGTCGATGGTGTAGTATTTCACCGGCTTCGGATAGTGGATGTTCTTCTGATAGCCCTGCCGGATAAAGCCCACGCCCAGACCCTCGGCCACCAGCTGTGCGCCAAGCTCCATATTGCGTACTACCCGGATGCGGCCCGGCTTGACCTTGTAATCTTTCAGGATCTTCTCTTCCACCCGCCGGGCGCTCTGCATCTCGGTGTTCAGAAATATCGTCTCACCGCTCAGAAGGTGCGGGTCAAGGAAGTCGAACTTTGAGCCTTCGACGGGGACCGCCTTTTCGTTCAGCGGGTGGTCTCCGGGCAGTATCAGCAGAAAATCTTCCATGCCCAGCGGGACAGCCTCCATCTCGGACGTTACGTCGCTCTGGCTCAGCACCACAAGGTCAAGCTCCCGATTTTTCAGCATGATGGTCAAATCGGCCAGATTTCCTTCCCGGATGACCACATCCACCTGCGGCCACTCCCGCTCGTACACCGACAGCACCGCCGGCAGAAACCAGATGCCGCGCCGCTGTGCGATGCCGATCCGCACTTGCCCGGCATTCTCCCGATCCGTCTGCCGCCTCACCGCCTCGAACTGCCGCTCCAGCTCCAGCATCTGAGAAGCCTTTTCCACATACTGCTTGCCCAGCCACGTCAGCTCGAATTTCCGGCCATTCCGCTCGAACAGCCGCGCCCCCAGGATCTTTTCCACATTATTGATGTACAGGCTCAGTGCGGGCTGTGAGATACACAACCGCTCCGAGGCGCGGGTCAGGCTCTTGCATTCCGCAAGGGTGCAGACGTACTTTTGCTCCTTCAAGTCCATTCGATTCCAGCCTCCTCACCAAATAACGACACTTTTCTTATTATAGCACATTTGAGTGCAAACAAAAAAGCCCTCCTTTTCAGGAGAGCTTTCGTATGAGCTTTACACAGACCGTTTTACAGCATCATCGAGACTGCAAGGTTGAACACTGCCGCAATGCCCACGCTGACGGGCGCTGCTGATGCTGCCGATATTTTTATGCGTGGTTGAAGCCCTTGCCGAACACCTCGGTGGTGCTGAGCATCGAGATAAAGGCGTTGAGGTTTTCCTTATGGATAAATGCCTGCAGCTGCAATGCCTCGCGGTGGGTGAGGGTCGTATAAATCATGTAGTGGGGCCGGTCGGTGTAGGCACCGTAGCAGGGCGTATAAGTCGCGCCGCGCACCAGCTTGCGCATGACGAAGTCACAGATGGGGTCTTTGTCGTCGCAGATGATGAGGATGGCTTTGCACATCTTCATCTGCTCGAGGACGGCATCGACGACGAGGCTCTTGACCGTCAGACCCACGAAAGAGTAGAGAGCGGTGTAGAGGTCGAAGACGAAGCAGGCTGCCAGCACCATGGCGAGGTCGGTGATAAAAAGCGCCTCGCCGGTGTTCTGCATATGGGCGTATTTTTTCAGGATGAGGGCGACGACATCGGTGCCGCCGGAAGACGCGCCCACGTTGAAGAGCAGAGCCGACGCAATGGCGGGCAGGGCGATGGCGAAGACCAGGTCCAGCATGGGCTGGTCGGACAGGGGGCCGCTGAGGGGGACATATTTTTCAAAAAGAGCCAGCTCTGCCGTCATGACGACGGTAGCCCAGCCGGTGCTGATGGCAAAATCCCTGCCGAGGAATATCCAGCCCAGAACGAGCAGGAAGATATTGGCACCGGACGAAAAAGCTGAGGCCGACAGGGGCGTGAGCTTTGCCACAAGGGCCGCGCCGCCGGTCACGCCGCCGAAGACGAAGTTGTTGGGGAATTTGAAGAAATATACGCCGATGGTCATGATGCTGATACTCAGGGTGATGATAACGTATCGGCTGACGATCTGCAAGGTCTTTTCCCGCGTGCTGATCTCCATTTGACTGTTTCCTTTCGCCGTCCGCGCGGCACTCTCTTCTCACACGAAGGGCCGTTTCTCTGCCCATTACTTGTGTTATTGTAACACTGCCCACCGCGCCGTTCAAGAGGGAAAAACGCCATAAGGCAAAAACAAGCGCCCCGGGATATGCGGTAAACCCCGGGGCGCAAATGGAGGATGGCGCTATTTTCTTCAGGTCTGCTTCTGGTAGCCGGTCGTGCTCAGCAGGTACGCATACTCGCCCAGATCGGCTGCGGCCTTAAATTCATTGACCTTGAGCATACAGCTCTTCGACAGGCTCTCAATGCGGAGGTAAGCCGGCTTGTCGGCATCCTTCGCCTCGTAGTAGAAGGTGTAGGTATATTCACCTACGCCGCCGTTTCGCAGTGCAAACGACTCGGTGTGATACATCTTGCCCTTATATTTTTCTTCGTTGGTCATGACGACACTCAGGCTACCATAAAAAGTGCCAAAATTCAGATCCTTCCTACCGAACATATACCAGAGCGTATCCTCGTCAAAGGTAGGCTGATAGTATGTGGTGTCGCTGGATGTATGCTGGAAATAAGTCTGGTGGTTGTGATCAACGATCTTTCCACTTTCTTTATAACCCGCGTAAGCATTGCTCAGCCAGCCGTGGTCCTTAGAGCCGACAAAGCCCATTTTTTCAGGGTAGTCTTCATGTCGTCCGATGGCATATTTCTGGGTTCCTGCGCCTTCGCCCTCGACCACGGTATAATCCAGCAGGATATGGCCGTTCTCGACGGTATCCTTATTGAGCACCTTGCCGAGGTTGCTTCCCGCCCAGCTCTGGGGCGCTCCCTTTTCGCTGCCGCAGGCCGTCAGCATCCCCAGTGCCAGCACTGCCGCCGCAAGCCCTGCGGCAACTCGTTTCAGCATCTTCATCATTCTTCCTCCCTATTACTTCTTCTCATTCAACCTCGGTCAGAGTCTTCATCGCATCAGGATATTCGTTGGTCAGCCTGCTGCCCCCGAACAGACCATATGCCTCTTCTTTTACTACCTCGAACCGTGCCCGAGGCGTCTTCTGGCCCGGAAGATAAATATCGAGATACTTTGCCTCTGCATCGATATCATTTGGACCTTCCATCCGGTAATAAACCACTGCAGTGCCGCTGGCATACTCTGCACGTTCCACATAGTAGGTCTCGCCGTTGCGGGCAGCCGAAGCCTCTTCCATCTTGGTCGGCGCACAGGCCGGGTTCGGCGTGCTGCTGCCGCCAAAGCTCAGGAAAAGGTCGCTGATCACCTGGTCCACAGCATCCAGCTTCTCAATTTTTTTATAGGTGCCTGCTTTGCGGTCCACCTGATAGGTGCCAGCCGGGGTATTATAGTTGCCATTGAGAGAATAGTAGTTTTCGATTCCTCTCACCACGCCCTTCAGCTTGGTGCCAATGTAAATTCTCTGCTGACTTTTTTCGGCCATAATGATGGTCTGGCCGTTGGAGCGTTTCGTGCATTCCATCGCCCAGCCCATTCCCGTACAGGCGTTATTCCAGGAAGTGCGGGTATACAGGATGCTGTCCTTGTATTCCAGCTCCTTCACGTTGTCCAGTTTGGTGCTGTCACTGCATCCGCACAGCAGCGCGAGGGACAGTGCCGCCGCCAGCATTCCGGCGGCAAATCGTTTGACCCACTTCATCTTGTTTCCTCCTATAGCTTCATCCGGCCCCCGCAGGGTACGGGGGCTTTATTTTGCTTAATTATACCCCCCCCCCCCCCCCTGTCTTGTTTGCAATAGATTTTCGCAAATTTTCTAAAATTTGGCGGACAGCACAACTTCTCGGCGGATCACATGGCATTATGACGAAAATTGGGATACAAGCACAAAAACCGCCCGCTTCGTTTTCCACAAAGCGGGCGGCAGCTGTTGAATTTATGGAAGTGCTTACAGCTTCTTGCCGGTCAGCATCTCGTAGGCTTCCTCATACTTGGCGATGGTCTTGTCGATGACGTCCTGCGGCAGGTCGTAATCACTGTCGGGGTTGGCCAGCAGCCAGTTGCGGACGAACTGCTTATCAAAAGAGGGCTGACCGTGGCCGGCCTCGTAGCCCTCCAGCGGCCAGAAGCGGGAGGAATCGGGGGTCAGCATCTCGTCGCCGAGGATGACGTTGCCCTCCTCATCCAGACCGAACTCAAACTTGGTGTCGGCGATGATGATGCCGCGGGAGAGGGCATACTCAGCGCACTTCTTATACAGAGCGATGGTGTAGTCGCGCAGCTTGGTGGCGTACTCCTCGCCCTTGCCGGGGAACAGCTTTTCCAGCACGTCGATGCTCTGCTCGTAGGAGATGTTCTCGTCGTGGTCGCCGATCTCAGCCTTGGTGGAGGGGGTGTAGATGGGCTCGGGCAGCTTCTCGGACTCCTTCAGGCCCTCGGGCAGCTGGATGCCGCAGACCTTGCCGGTCTTCTGGTAGCTGGCCCAGCCGCTGCCGGTGATGTAGCCGCGGACGATGCACTCGACGGGCAGCATGGTCAGCTTGCGGCACATCATGCTGCGGCCCTCGTACTGGGGCTGCCGGAAGAACTCGGGCATCTCCTTCACGTCCACGCTCAGCATATGGTTGGGCAGCAGGTCGCGGGTGTAGTCGAACCAGAACTTGCTCATCTGGGTCAGCACCTTGCCCTTGTTGGTGACTTTATTTTTTAAGATAACATCGAATGCAGAGATGCGGTCGGTGGCGACCATGATGAGGCTGTCGCCGTTGTCGTAGATCTCGCGGACCTTGCCTTCCTTGATGGGCTTGAACTCAGTCATAGCAAAACTCTCCATTTTCCTTATTCCGTAGGTATCTTTTCGTCAGCTTAAACCTCTCCGTCAGCGCTTACGCGCTGCCACCTCCCCTAACAAGGGGAGGCCTTGGCATTCCGTAAAGCCTCGCCTCTTCGCCAGAGGCTCCCCTCGGTAGGGGAGCTGTCGAGCGCCAGCGAGACTGAGAGGTTGTCTACTCATTACACTATAATCTTATCACAGGAATTGTTCGTTGGGAAGAAACAGATGGGAGAGAAATGGGCCGATTTTTGGTTTTTTCTCGTGAAAAGTGCTAAAATCCAGCTTAAATTTTCGTCGTTTTGACGGTAAAAGTCGTACTTTCGCCCCATTTTCGCCTGCCTTGCTGACCGAAACGCCGTCATTGACGAAATTTGTGAAAACGTGTATCATGGGTAACAGCATCGCATTTTTCAACTTTTGTCTTTTAAGGAGGTCCATGCCATGCGCCCTCTCATCATCGCCCATCGCGGCGCGTCCCATCTGGCCCCCGAAAACACGCTGACCGCGTTCCGTCTGGCAAAGACGCTGGGTGCGGACGGCTTCGAGTGTGACGTTCAAATCACCAGGGACCGTCATCTCGTGGTGGCCCACGACTACCTCACCGACCTCAAGACCGGCGTCCACGGCAACATCCCGGATATGGACTTCGACGACCTGCGTCAGCTGGATTTCGGAAAATGGAAAAGCCCGGAGTTCGCGGGCGAAAAGATCCCCACCCTCGAAGAGGTTCTGGAAGTCGCGCAGGACTTCAGGATGGTACATATCGAGTTGAAGCCCTACTTGGACCGGGACGAAGAGATCGTGGACCGGGTCATCGACGCCGTCCTTGACGCCGGGCTGGAAGAAAAGGCCGTGCTCACCTCCTTCGAGTACGGCACCCTCCGCCGGGTGAAGGAGCGGATGCCCCAGATGGCCACCTGCGCCATGACCCTCAGCCCCGAATCCCAGCTCATCCAGCCGGCCACCTTCTGGGAGAAACTGGGCCTCAAGAAGACCGACCCTCTCGTGGAGAAGCTTTCCAGCCCCCAGGCCCTCAGCGAAGCGGCCGCTCTGCTGGAAGACCCCAGCAGTCTGGACGAAGAGAACAGCGTCCTCATCTACTACCTGAAAGACCGTCTCGATTTTCTCTACTCCATCTTTCCCGGCATGAACCTGGCCGAAATTCTGCAGCAGTATTATTATCAGACGGATTTTGTGAGCTATGTGGCCCAGTTCGGCTTCCCGGTGGATTACGTCGGGCCGGAGTACCACGCCTTTTTCCGGGACAAAGACCTTGTCCCCCATGCCCACGCCTGCGGCTTCAAGGTCGCGCCCTGGCCGGTGGGCGCGGACAGTCGGGACGACCTGCGCCAGCTGTTCCGGCTGGACCCGGAGCTTGTGGTCACGAATAAGCCCGAGGTGGCCGTTTCCATCCTCACCGGGCTGGGCCAGTGGGACGAATCATCCAAAGAGGGTTGACAGCCCTCTTTTTTCGGAGCATAATAGTCCTGTATCGAACAGTTTTATGTGAAACAGTTCGGCGTTCGAACATTCACAGCAAAAGCCAAACCAGAAGGATGATACTATGAACCAAGCCTTTGAACCCGCCTGCACCCCCATCGCGCCGCCGTGGGAGGCGCCGCAGGTCATCCCGGCCCAGCTGCGCCGGGTGAACAACCTTATTTTCCGCAAGATAGGCCAGATCGCCCGCACCAATGGCGTGGAGGCCGTGACCCCCATGCACGGCTGGATCATGGAGTATCTTTACCGGCACTCCGAGACCCCAGTGTTCCAGCGGGACATCGAGCGGGAGTTCTCCATCACCCGTTCCACTGTCACCAACATCCTGCAGCTCATGGAGCGCAAGGGCTACATCACCCGCCGGAGCGTGGAGCAGGACGCCCGCCTCAAGCAGCTGGTCCTCACCGAAAAGGGCCGTCAGTTCCACGAGGACACCATGCGGGCCTTCCACCAGACCGACGAATATGTGGCCGGTCTGCTCACCGAAGAAGAGAACACCGAGCTGCTGCGGCTGCTGAATAAACTGTATCTGGGACTAAAGTGAAACAAATATGAACTTTTTCCGAAACTTTGAAAAAAGCATTGACATTAAAATTGTTTTGTATAAAATTGTTCCGTACCAAACAATTTATCAAAGGAGGCTCAAAGTATGATAAAGAAGCTTGCTTCCCATCTGGGCGAATACAGACGCGCCGCTATCCTGACGCCGATGTTTTCCGCACTGGAAGCAGTCATGGACATCCTGCTGCCCACCATCATGGCGTTCATCATCGACCTTGGCATTGAAAAGGGCGATATGAACGCCATCGTCAAATACGGCCTGCTCACCTTCGCAGTGGCGGCCATCGCCCTGCTGCTGGGCGTTCTGGCCGGCAAGTACGCCGCCGAGGCGTCCACCGGCTTTGCCGGCAACCTGCGCGACGCGATGTATGAGAACATCCAGCATTACTCCTTCTCCAACATCGACAAATTCTCCACCGCCGGCCTCGTCACCCGTATGACCACCGACGTGACCAACCTGCAGAACGCCTTCCAGATGATGGAGCGCATGTGTGTGCGCGCCCCGGTCCATCTGGTGTTCGCACTCATCATGGCGTTCAGCATCGGCGGCCCTCTGGCCCTCACCTTCGTGGTGGCCATCGCCTTCCTGCTGGCCGTGCTGGCAAGCATCATGGTCCCCACCTTCAAAATTTTTGACCGTGTTTTCAAGAATTACGACAACCTGAACTCCTCCGTGCAGGAGAACGTCTCCGCTATCCGCGTGGTCAAGAGCTTCGTCCGCGAGGGCTTCGAGAACGAGAAGTACACCAAAGCCTGCGAGGGTCTGTATCAGCAGTTCGTCAACGCAGAGAGCCGTCTGAGCTTCAACAACCCCGCCATGCTGACGGCTATTTACGGCTGCAACATTGCCCTGAGCTGGTTCGGCGCAAAATACATCCTGCACGGCGCGCTGACCACCGGCCAGCTGAATGCTCTGTTCGGCTACATTATGAACATCCTGATGGCTCTGATGATGCTGAGCATGGCTTTCGTCATGATCTCCATGTCCGCTGCTTCCGCAAAGCGTATCGTGGAAGTCCTGGACGAGAAGACCGACCTTCCCCCCGCCAAGGCTCCCGTGCAGGAAGTCAAGGACGGCAGCATCCGCTTCGATCACGTCACCTTCAAGTACAAGCACGGTTCCGGCCAGCCTGTCCTGAACGACATCACCTTTGACATCAAGCCCGGCGAGACACTGGGCATCATCGGCGGCACCGGCAGCGCAAAGTCCAGTCTGGTGCAGCTCATCCCCCGCCTGTACGACGCCGAGACCGGCACCGTCAGCGTGGGCGGCGTGGATGTCCGGGATTATAACCTCGACGTCCTCCGCCATGAGGTCTCCATGGTGCTCCAGAAGAACGTCCTGTTCTCCGGCACCATCCTCGACAACCTCCGCTGGGGCAATGAGAACGCCAGCGAGGAAGAGTGCATCCGTGTGGCGAAGCTGGCCTGCGCCGATGAGTTCATCGAGCGCTTCCCGGACAAGTACAACACCTGGATCGAGCAGGGCGGCTCCAACGTGTCCGGCGGCCAGAAACAGCGTCTGACCATCGCCCGCGCCCTGCTGCGCAAGCCGAAGGTCCTCATCCTCGACGACTCCACCAGTGCCGTGGATACCGCCACCGACGCAAAGATCCGGAAGGCGTTCCGGGAGGAGATCCCCGGCACCACCAAGATCATCATTGCACAGCGCATTTCCTCGGTGCAGGATGCCGACCGCATCCTCGTGCTGGACAACGGCCAGATCAACGGCCTTGGCACCCACGAGGAACTGCTGAAGAACAACGCGATCTATCAGGAAGTCTACAACAGCCAGACTCAGGGCGGCGGTGACTTCGACAAGCAGGGAGGTGAGCAGTAATGGCAGAACAGAAAGCAAAAGTCGTCCATGGCCCCGGCCACCGCGGCATGGGAGGCCCGCGTCCGAAGGTCGAGAACCCGGGCAAGCTGCTCAAGCGCATCATGGCAGAGGTGTTCCAGCACTATCTGCCTCACTGCATCCTCGTGCTCATCTGCATCGTGGTCAGTGCGCTGGCCAATGTGCAGGCAAGCCTGTTCCTGCAGACCCTTATCGACGACTATATCATCCCCATGACCCAGCAGCAGGACCCAAGCTTTGCACCGCTGGCCGGGGCGCTGGTGCGCGTCGGCTGCATCTATGTGGTGGGCATCCTCGCTGCATGGCTCAACGCCCGCATCATGGTCAACGTCACCCAGGGTACCCTGCGCAACCTGCGCATCCAGCTCTTCACCCACATGGAGAGCCTGCCCATCAGCTACTTTGACACCCATCCGCACGGCGACATCATGTCCGTCTACACCAACGACGTCGATACCCTCCGTCAGATGCTCAGCCAGAGCATCCCGCAGCTGGTGTCCAGCGCCATCACCATCGTTTCCGTCTTTGCCAGCATGTGCATGCTGAGCTGGCAGCTCACCATCGTCACCATGCTGATGGTAGCCCTGATGCTCTTCTGCACCAAGAAGATCACCCAGCAGAGCGGCAAGTACTTCATCGCACAGCAGCGCGACCTCGGCAAAGTGAACGGCTACATCGAAGAGATGATGGAAGGCCAGAAGGTCGTCAAGGTCTTCACCCACGAGCAGAAGGCCCTCGAGGGCTTCCGCGAGCTGAACGACAAGCTCAAGGACAGCGCCAAGCAGGCCAACAGCTTCGCCAACATCATGATGCCCGTCAACGCCCAGCTGGGCAACATCAGCTACGCCATCTGCGCTCTGGTGGGTGCAGCCATGGCCGTCACTGGCATGGGCAGCGTCACGCTGGGTACTGTCATGGCGTTCCTGTCCCTGAACAAGAGCTTCAATATGCCCATCAGCCAGGTGTCCATGCAGGCCAACAGCATCATCATGGCACTGGCCGGTGCAGAGCGCATCTTCAAGATGATGGATGAGCCCAGCGAGACCGATGAGGGCTATGTCACCCTCATCAACGCCAAGTACGACAAGGACGACAACCTCGTGGAGGCCAACGAGCGCACCGGCATCTGGGCCTGGAAGCACCCCCACCACGACGGTACCACCACCTACCACAAGCTGGAAGGCGACATCACCTTTACGGACGTCGATTTCGGCTATGTGCCGAACAAGACTGTCCTGCACGACATCAACCTCTATGGCCGTCCGGGCCAGAAGATCGCCTTCGTCGGCTCCACCGGCGCCGGCAAGACCACCATCACCAACCTTATCAACCGCTTCTACGACATCCAGGACGGCAAGATCCGGTACGACGGCATCAACATCCATAAAATCAAGAAAGCCGACCTCCGCCGCTCTCTGGGCATCGTGCTGCAGGATACCCATCTGTTCACCGGCACGGTCATGGAGAACATCCGCTATGGCCGTCTGGAGGCCACCGACGAGGAGTGCATCGCCGCAGCCCGTCTGGCCAACGCCGACGGCTTCATCAAGCGCCTGCCCGAGGGCTACAACACCATGCTGACCGGCGATGGCGCGAACCTGTCGCAGGGCCAGCGTCAGCTGCTGGCCATCGCCCGTGCAGCCGTCGCCGACCCGCCGGTGCTCATCCTCGATGAGGCTACTTCCTCCATCGACACCCGCACCGAGGCTCTGGTGCAGCGCGGCATGGACGGCCTGATGTACGGCCGCACCAGCTTCGTCATCGCCCACCGCCTCTCCACTGTCCGCAACGCAGACTGCATCGTGGTCCTGGAGCAGGGCCGCATCATCGAGCGCGGCAGCCATGACGAGCTCATCGCCAAGAAGGGCAAGTATTACCAGCTCTATACCGGCAATCTGGCTGAGAACTAAACTTTATATACAGAAAGCCGCTGTGCAGTTTTGTAGCTGTACAGCGGCTTTTTCTTGTGTTTTGTCGAATTTTATGGTATCCTGTAGATGTCGGCCTTCCGACTCCATTCAAATTGGGGAAGGGGGTGAATGCACATATGAATACTCTGTCCACTTTTATTCTGTCCGTCGCAGCAAATGTAGTTGCTCACTGCATCTGCAAGTGGCTTGACGAGCAGTTCAAGGCCGGTAAGCACTAACCCCTAGCAAACAAAACGCCTCTGGTACGTCACTACCGGGGGCGTTTTGTTGCTCATTGGTGAAAGCCATATGAACTTGCTATCCACTTTTACAGTTTTATTATATGCACTCTCAGCAAAAAAGTCAAGCGCTTCGCAATTTTATCGATCCAAATCGTGCTTCTTACAGAACTTCCTGCTCACCCAGTACATCCCGGCCCAGATAGCGATGGCGAGGATGAGATACACCGGATTTTTCAGCGAGCTGACCAGCGACTGGCCGAAGAGCGCCATCATGGCCACCATAACGGCCTTGCCCGCCAGAAGGGTGAGCAGATAGCGTTTCTCGTCAAAGTCCGAGATACCAAAGGCCAGATGCAGGAACGATGTGGGCGTGAAGGGCAGGACGGCCAGCATGAAGAGGCTGGCCGTGTCCACATGGCTGACCCACTGCTGGGCCTTTTTCAGCTGTTCGGAGCGAGAGGCCAGCTTCCAGAAAAAGCGTTTGACTACCCGCCGCCAGAACAAAAACACCACCGTGCCGCCTGCGGCCACACCGAGCCAGCTGTAGACGAAGCCAAGAAATCCGCCGTGGGCCGCGATATTGAGGGCCACGATGGCGATGAGGGGCAGCGGCGGAAAAATGGATTCCACCATCGCCAGCAGGATAGGGACCAACGGCCCCAGCCCTTCAAAGCCCTCTAACAATGCCTCCCAGAATTCCAGCGTACCCAGCTGGTGAAGCCAGTCAATGAGCATCGTTTCCATCGTGCTCGTACCATCCCTTTCGTTTCTGCCTGATGTTCCTTCTTAGTATATCCAGCATCTATGACCGGGATATGAACAAAATCTGAGCATTTTTGCCTTATTCTTCCTGTCTCTCCTTCCAATACGAAACAGCGTCGTTCTTTCCTGCACGATATTTTATTCTTCTGCCTCAGAAGATGTGCCGGGCGGCCTCTGCTTCGGCGGCCTGCCGTTCGGCCTTGAGGCGCTGACGCTCCAGATACTGGGCTTTCTGCTTTTTCCAGCGGACCAGGCTTGCATCGTCCGGCATCTGGACGCAGCGGGCGAAGGCCCAGTGCAGGCCGTCCCGGCGCGACATCCGGTATTTCTGGAACACGCCCCGGCCTGCCTCGCCGCCCCGGCCCTTACAGACGGGACATTGGGACAGCGTATACCAGCCGCTGCTCCCTTTTTTCAGCCAGACGTCATCCGGCTGCAGAGCCGTGCCGCAGACCGGGCAGGCCATCGTGCCGATGACGGGGTCCAGCTTCCACATAGACTGGTCCAGATAGCCCCGGAAGACCCTGAAATCCCGGTAGTCGCCCGGCGTGGGGCAAAGGCTCTGGCGCAGGGTGTCCTCCTCGCTGGGGTAAGCGGCCAGTCCGGCCCGCAGGTCGAGCATACGGCAGAGGTCGGCGGTGTAGAGGGTGTCGGACAGAGCGTCGTGGAAGGGGCGTTCCAGCGGGATGCCCATCCGGGTGACGACATTTTCCAGCTTCATCCCCTCGCCTTCCTTGCGGGGGTACTCCCGCAGAAAGAGCTGCTGCAGGTCGTACCAGACCGTCGGGCGGCTCTCGTCGAGATTGCAGAGGAAAAGGTTCTGCTTGAGCACCGGCACGTCATCCATGCCCCACTCGGCGAACTCGGCGTCCGGGCCGCACCACTTCATAAAGCGGCGGAGGCCCTGGATGATGGGTTCGCCCTTGTCGAGGTCCTCCTGCGTCAGACCGGTGACTTTGGCGATGTGGTGCTGCAGGCAGCGGAAGATGCGGGGACGCAGGTGGATGGAGAAGGTATCCAGCACATTGGCGTCCTCGTCGATCTTGACAGCACCGATCTCAATGATCTCCCCCCGGAACGTCTGCTGGACACCGTGATAATTAAAGATAAACGGCTGATAGCCGATGTTCCACTCCAAATCGAATAAAACTAAGTTGCGCGGCATTTGCGTCTGGTATCCTTTCAAAAAATGAACTTCTCAATGGCCTCAGCCACACCGTCGTGGTTGTTGTCGGCGACGGTCACATAGTCCGCTGCCTCCTTGACAGGGGGCTCTGCATTCTGCATGGCCACACCCACGCCGGCAAAGCGTATCATAGAGCAGTCATTGAGGCCGTCGCCGCAGGCCATGAGGTTGTCGCGGGTCAGCCCCCTGCTTTCCAGCAGACTGCCAAGGCTCACGTCCTTGGCGACCCCCAGCGGCACGGCCTCGATGAAGAAGGGGCTGGACGGGTAGAGGTCAATCTCGCCCGCAAACTGTTTCCGGCCTGCTTCCAGCACCTCGCTGCGGCGGGCGGGGTCGAGGGTAATGAGCATCTTGCAGATGGGATAATCCACATAGGCGGCGAGGTCCTCCACCTTCTGCATGGGCAGCTTGCAGGTAAAGCACTCCTTCAGCGCCCACTTGTCCTCGGGGCTTTCGGTGACGACGCCCTGCTTATTATAGGTAATGATGACCACGCCCTGCTCCCTGGCGAAGGCACAGAGCTGCGGCACATACTTTGCATCCAGCTGCTTGCGGTAGAGCGTCTCGCCGGTGGCACAGTCGATGATGGCACCGCCGTTATACGAGAGGATGCAGCCGCCCTTTTTATCCAGTCCCAGCTCCTTTGCCAGCGGCATGACGCCTGCCGTGGGACGGCCCGAGGCCAGCACGATGGTCACACCTTTGGCAGCAGCTGCATCCAGCGCTGCGCGGGTGGCGGGGGTGACGACCTTCCGGTCATTGGTCAGGGTGCCGTCGAGGTCGAGCGCCAGCACACGAATATCTTTCTTTTCCATATCCAGCCTCACTTATTTTTACAGGCCGGAAGGTCCCGGCCCTGTCGATTTTATCGCACACCTTTTTATTGTACAATGAATGCACCTCTCAGCGCAAGACTCTTTGTTATATTTCTTCGGCACCTTGGAGTTTGTTTGAAAATACAAACTGTAGTTTGCGGCAAAAAACACGTAAAGATAGACATTTCAAACTACTTCACGTAAAAAGTTAATACGTCTTAACATCGTCAAAAAACCTTGCAAATTCCGAAATCTGCGCTATAATATCCGCAGAAACACTTATTCCATGCCCTTTGGGGTACATGAGGGAATACGATAAAAAGGAAGGTATACTACTATGTTCGATATGAAGAAGATCGCTCTGTTCGCTGCCGGCACCCTGTTCGGTTCCGCTGGTTTCAAGCTGCTGTCCAGCAGCGATGCCAAGAAGGTCTACACCCAGACCACCGCTGCTGTCCTGCGCATGAAGGACTCCACCATGGAGACCGTCAGCAAGGTCCAGGAGCAGGCCGGTGACATCCTCGAGGATGCAAAGGCCATCAACGAGGCCCGCGCTGCCAAGGCTGAGGCTGAGGTCATCGAGGACGCTGCTGAGGCAGAGACCACCGAGACCAACGAGTAATTTTGCAGTCTCTGAGCCGCCTGCGGGCGGCTCTTTTTATGGTTATTTTTTGCAATACGCAGAGGATATTCTGATATGAAATGTACTATTCTTCATGAGAGCCGCGGCCGTCTGCGGGTACACGTCTGCAATGTGCGGATGACCCTTCACCGGGCCGATGTGCTGGAAGCCTATCTGAACCACCACGACGCCGTGAGCAAGGCCAAGGTCTACGAGCGGACGGGCGATGTGGTGGTGTATTACACCGGTGCCCGCAAGGATGCCGTCGCCGCCCTGAGCACCTACCGTTTCGATGACCCCGAACTGGACGCACTGGTCACCAGCGCCGACAGCCGCCGCATCAATCAGGAATATCAGGAAAAGATGTATAACCTCTTGGCAGGCCGGGTGCTGCGCGAGCTGTTCCTGCCCGCCCCGCTCAACGCCGCCTACACCGTGTTCCGCTCCATCAAGTTCCTCTGGAAGGGTGTGTGCTGCCTGTGGCGCCGCAAACTGGAAGTCGAGGTGCTGGATGCTTTGAGCATCGGTGTCTCCATCCTGCGGGGCGATTTCGCCACCGCAGGCTCCGTCATGTTCCTGCTCAACGTCGGCTCCCTGCTGGAGGAGTGGACCCGCAAGAAGAGCCTCGACGACCTGGCCCGCAGCATGGCCCTGAATGTCGATAAGGTTTGGGTCCGCGCACAGGGTACCGAAGTGCTCATGCCGCTGACCAAGGTCCACCCGGGCGACGAGATCGTCGTCCGCTCCGGCAACATGATCCCGCTGGACGGCACCGTCATCGAGGGCGAAGCCATGGTCAACCAGGCCGCACTCACCGGCGAGTCCATGCCGGTGCGCAAGACCATCGGTGCCACCGTCTACGCCGGCACTGTGGTGGAAGAGGGCGAGTGCGTCCTGACCACCAGGACCGAGGGCGGCGCAAACCGCTACGACAAGATCGTGGCCATGATCGAGGAATCCGAGAAGCTGAAGTCCAGCACCGAGAACCGTGCGCTGGCTCTGGCCGACCGTCTGGTCCCCTGGTGCCTCGGTGCTACCGTCGTCACCTACGCCCTGACCCGGAACGCCACCCGCGCCATCTCCTGCCTGATGGTCGATTTCTCCTGCGCCCTCAAGCTCTCCATGCCGCTGGCCGTTCTTTCTGCCATGCGCGAGTGCGGCGCAAGCCATATCACCGTCAAGGGCGGCAAGTACCTCGAGACCCTGTCCAAGGCCGACACCATCGTCTTCGACAAGACCGGCACCCTGACCCGCGCTACCCCCAAGGTGGTCAAGGTCGTCCCCTTCTCCGGCTGCAGCGAGAGCGAAGTTTTGCAGCTGGCCGCCTGCCTCGAGGAGCACTTCCCCCACTCGATGGCCAACGCCGTCGTCCGGGAGGCCAAAGAGCGCGGCATCTCCCACGAAGAGATGCACTCCGAGGTAGAGTATATCGTGGCCCACGGCATCGCCAGCCGCGTCAGCGGTGAGCGGGTCGTCATCGGCAGCCACCACTTCGTCTTTGAGGACGAGCACTGCACCATCCCCGAGGACGAGCGCGAGAAGTTCGATAACCTTGAGCCGGAGTACTCTCACCTCTATCTGGCCGCTTCGGGCCGTCTGGCCGGCGTCATCTGCATCGCCGACCCGCTGCGTCCGGAAGCTTCCCGCGTGCTGCGCGCTCTGCGCGGCCTCGGCATCACCAACACCGTCATGATGACCGGTGACAGCGAGCGCACCGCCGCCGCCATCGCAAAGCAGGTGGGCGTGAACCAGTTCTTCGCCGAAGTCCTGCCCGAGGACAAGGCTGCTTTCGTCCAGAAGGCCAAGAGCGAGGGCCACACCGTCGTGATGATCGGCGACGGCATCAACGACTCCCCCGCCCTCTCTGCCGCTGACGTCGGCATCGCCATCAACTCCGGCGCTGCCATCGCCCGCGAGATCGCAGACGTGACCATCAAGGCCGACAGCCTCGAGGAGCTGGTCGTCCTCAAGACCATCGCCAACTCCCTGCAGCGCCGTGTCAGCGCCAACTACCGCTTCGTGCTGACCTTCAACTCTGCCCTCATCGCGCTGGGGGCATTGGGCATCCTGCAGCCTGCATCTTCTGCCATGCTGCACAACCTCTCCACCATCGGCATCAGCCTCAAGAGCATGACCAATCTCATCCCCGAGGAAAAGGCTCAGAAGGCTCTGGCAGAAAAGAACTAAAGTCCAAATACTACAAAAATACCGGCTGTGCATCCAACACAGCCGGTATTTTTATGTTCAGATATTACTCAAGGCCGATCTGCTGGGCGTATTCTTCCAGCAGCTCCCGCTCGAGGAAGGGGGTCTTGACGCCCTCGCGGTCACGGTAAGTCTCATGACCCTTGCCGATGACGGCGATGAGGTCGCCCTCCTGTGCGTGGTCAACAGCATAATGCAGGGCGTCGAGGCGGTCGGGGATCTCCACGAACTTTGCGTCCGGGTTGCCCTTGTTCATGCCCACGCGGATGTCGGCGATGATGTCTTCCACCTTCTCAAAGCGGTTGTTGTCCTCCGTGAGGATGGAGAAATCGGCCATCTTGGCACAAATTTCGCCCATGCCGTAGCGGCGCAGCTTGGAGCGGTTGCCGCCGCAGCCGAACACCA
>OLRE01001860.1_pt1 | contig 18944 bp, 18 predicted proteins | sample 1672461 | NCBI WGS metagenome assembly OLRE01 (sample SAMEA3136688, study PRJEB25190) | human gut metagenome | biome: human gut; feature: human-associated habitat; material: faeces | place: Austria | collected 2013
GGGCTACGCCCCAAACCCCATTTTCAAAAATATAGCCGTCTTTTTTTAATTCCCCGAATCAACAGAGTTTGCACTGATTTTGTCCGATATTGCTTTCACTGCCTTCTCAGGCTCTTCCGACGCTATAAGAAAGCACAGATTGCCCTTTTGGAATACCACCGTCCTGCTTACGATTTTTTCCTGCTCGGGATATGTTCCGAATTGCTTTATAAGGCTGTCTTTCCTGCTTTGCAGTGCGGCTTTCACGCCGTCTGTGTCATCTGCACGCACAGCAATTATCTCCGACAGCTCAACGCTTATTGCCTGCTGATATACGCAGTAATCTGTGATACCGTATTTGCTGAAATCCATTATTGTATCAAGCAGCGTGCTGTCCGTTGCTTTTACCATTTCGGGAAAATCGCCGCTGTTAAGCGCTGTGAGTACAAGACCCTCGCAGGAAATATCATCGTCAGCCACCTTAGTTACCGTCCATTTTGTAGATGAACGGGAGGAGCTGTCCTCCTGCTGTACAGAAGAAGAAACATCATCGGCACAGCCGCAGAGCGTTGCGGCAATAACTACGGCTATTAATACATCGAGTGCTTTTCTCATTTGCTTTTTATCCTCTCAAGATTTGCCAAAAGCGCATCGGGAAGCTTGTGCTTATCCTTGTCGTACCACGGCAGATCCTCACGCATTATGACATCGGGATGAGCCATAACACGCTTCATAAAGTCCTCTGTCATATATTTTTCGTTTATCACAGTATAGCCGTCTTTGTCGAAAACAGGCTTGTACCCTTCCCTCTTGTAGACGAACTCGCCCCACCACGGGAGCCACCACAGCCACATGGCGTTGTCCTTTTTCATCTCATCGGGATCGGGGATATAACCGCATTCGGACAAGGTTATCATCTTGCCGTGTGCAAGCTCGCTCATATATTCAAATCTCTGCTTCTGGGAAGAATGATCGTATTCCTTTACCGAATAAATATCATCTCCGCAGATGTCAAACGTGTCCGGGCTTACTTCCATACACTTGTCCTGACCGTTCCATACCCATATAAGATTGGTCAGCTTGTGATAATTTTCCATACGGTCAAAAATCATATACCACAGCTTCTTATACGCTTCACGGTGCTGTTCGTCGTGGTTTCCCCACCAGAACCAGTTGCCGTTTGCCTCGTGCAGAGGCCGCCACAGCACAGGTATATCAAGCTGTGCCATACGCTTAAGCTCGGCTGATACCATATCAATCTCACGGATAATAAATTCATATTCCGCAGTGCCTTCGGTTACGCCCTTGCACAGATCGAAACAGGTCTTGTGATCGTAGCTTGTCGTCTTGTAGTAGAACGATGAGCCTTTGGAATAATCGTTCATATCGTTCGGAGCGTACCAGTGCCAGCACATTGTGACAATGCCGCCGCACTGAGTAGCCCATTTTATCGCCCTGTCTACCTGATCGTCCGTTTTCTTGCAGGAGCTTACCCCCATAAAGTCATATCCTCTCACGGCAGGGAGTTTTCCTGTCAGATGATAGTACACAAGATCCTCGACTTCTTCACTTTGCAGATATTGCTGACCTGCCAGATGTTTTTTGCCGTAAATGCTTTTAAGGTATTCAAAAAGCATTTTTGTGTTTTTGCTTGCCTGCTTTGAAACAAGCTCAGCGTTTAAATCTGTAGTATACGCCATAGTTCCTCACATTATATCTTTATTTGTTCTTCTGCTCCTGTAACGTTCTTACCGTTCTGAGAAGGAATTTTGTCGGAGCAAATCTTGAGCCTGCCGCAGCCGCCTTGGTGGTAACTCCGGGGATTATCAGCAGATCGCCGCATAAAAGACGCTCGATAGCATAGTCTGCAACATAAGCCTCGTTCTCGCTCGGTATTCCGAAGCTCTTTACGCCTGCAACGCTATTGAATTCGGTATCTACAGGTCCGGGGCAAAGTGCGCTTATCACTACCCTGCTGCCTGTGCTTCTCAATTCCTCGTAAACCGCCTTGGTAAGCTGTACGACATAGTTTTTTGTCGCATAGTATGTTGCAAGCAGAGGTCCTGCCATAAAGCCTGCAACAGACGCAGTGTTAAGGATATATCCGCTGTTTCTTGCGGCAAAATCACGCAGGAACAGCTTTGTCAGAATATGAACAGCCTTTATATTGACGTTTATCATCGAAAGTTCGTCTTTGAGATCTGTTTCAAGGAACGGACCGTACAGTCCGAATCCCGCATTGTTAAAGAGAAAATCAATTTTATAATCCTTTACCTTGTTGTAAAGCCTGAAACACTGCTCCTCTTTTGAAAGGTCGGCTGTAATTGTCTTGACCTTTATTTCGGGACAGTTGTATACGATTTCTTCCTTGAGTGCCAGCAGACGCTCTGTTCTTCTTGCGACAAGTATTAGATTCACACCTCTTGTAGCAAGGTTTTTCGCCATTTCTTTTCCGATTCCCGAGCTTGCGCCCGTAATAAGTGCGATCATGTCAGATTCCTTTCCCGGTCAGATAACCGTGTTCATCAAGATATTCTTCAAGTATATCAGCCGCCATACAGACGATTTTCGGACAAGGCCGTTTTTTATAATACTCATTCGTTCTTTCTGCGGGTATATATGTGCCTTCGGGCTTTGACAGTCCGAGAAGCTCCTTGCAGATTATACTGCCGTTTTCTTTTCTGAAGCGTGAAGCAAGCTCCTGTATTGCGGCATAGGTGGATTTCTTGCCCTGTGCGTCCGAAGGATCGCTGTAGCCTGCCACTATGCCCAGTACGATGAACATTCCGCTTACAGCACCGCATACCTCACGCATACGTCCCATACCGCCGCCGAAGCCCGATGCAAGCATAGCCGCCGTCTTATCGTCAAGCCCCGTTATATCCGAATAGCTGAGCAATACTGCCTGTGAGCAGTTATACCCTTCCATAAACAGTTGCTCGGCTCTTTTGCCATATTTGCCCATAGAAATACCTCTTTTCTGTTTTTGCTTTCACACAGTCCTTACGGCTCGGCTTATGGATAGTATATACTAAACCGCCGCCGATTTCAAGCCCTGAACGCAAAAAATCCGGCAGGATGTGCCGGATTCTTTTGCAGCCTTTATAAATCGTCAGATTTCTGCGTCATCGTCAGAAACGCTGTGCTTTACTCTATCTCTTTCTTCGGCTCTCTTGCCGTTGTTGAATCGGTCAACAGTGCCTACAAGATAGCCTGTTATACGGCGGATACGCTCAAATCTTGTGTTGTCGCCGTGATCGCTTCTTCCGCACTTGGGGCATACGTCACCGATTATACCCGTATATCCGCAGCAGGGATCTCTGTCTACGGGGTGGTTTATCGAGCCGTAGCCGATACCCGATTCCTTCATGCATCTGATAATCTGCTCAAATGCCTCAAGGTTCTGAAGCGGGTCGCCGTCAAGCTCTACATAGCTGATATGACCTGCGTTTGTGAGTGCGTGATAAGGCGCTTCCAGCTTGATTTTTCTGAATGCGTTGATGGGGAAATAAACAGGTATATGGAATGAGTTCGTGTAGTATTCTCTGTCTGTTACGCCCTCGATTTTGCCGAACTTCTTGCGGTCGATCTTTACAAATCTTCCCGAAAGACCTTCTGCGGGTGTTGCGAGGAGCGAGAAGTTAAGACCTGTCTTCTTGCTTTCTTCGTCCATTCTTGCTCTCATTCTGCCTATAATACGCAGACCAAGCTCCTGAGCCTCCTTGCTTTCGCCGTGATGAACGCCGATAAGCGCCTTGAGGCATTCAGCAAGACCTATAAAGCCTACCGAAAGCGTACCATGCTTTAATACCTCTCCGATAGTATCGTTGGGGTTGAGCTTTTCTGAGTCGATCCATATTCCCTGTCCCATAAGGAACGGATAGTTCTTTACTTTCTTTTGCGACTGTATCTTGAATCTGTAGAGAAGCTGATCTACGACAAGATTCATTCTGTCCTCGAGCATCTCAAAGAACTTAACAATATCCCCGCCTGCAAGTATGCCGAGTCTGGGCAGATTTATAGATGTGAACGAAAGGTTTCCTCGTCCTGTTACTATTTCTCTTGTGGGATCGTAAACATTGCCTATTACACGGGTACGGCATCCCATATATGCGATTTCCGTATTATAGTCGCCGGGCTTGTAATACTGAAGGTTGTAGGGAGCGTCGATAAACGAGAAGTTCGGGAACAGTCTTTTAGCCGATACTCTGCAAGCCAGCTTGAACAGATCGTAGTTAGGATCGCCCTCGTTATAGTTAAGGCCATCCTTTACCTTGAAGATATGTATCGGGAAGATGGGTGTTTCGCCGTTGCCAAGACCTGCCTCGGTAGCAAGCAGAACGTTCTTTATTACCATTCTGCCTTCGGGAGAGGTGTCTGTACCGTAGTTTATTGATGAGAACGGTATCTGTGCGCCTGCACGGCTGTTCATTGTGTTGAGGTTGTGTACAAGTGCCTCCATAGCCTGATAAGTGGCTCTGTCGGTTTCTACTTCAGCCTGCTTCAGTGCAAATTTCTGTATCTTGTCGATTATTTCATCGCTGATATCGGGGCAAATCTCCCTGAGGCATTCACGCTCTGCGTCCTGATAGCCGTTATCGTTAGCGAGAACAGGACAAAGCTGCTTTTCTTCTTCGAGCTTCTTTGTATATGCCTTTACATCGGCTTCCGCTGTTGCAAGGTCATCAATGCCGCCTATAAGCTCAAGTCCTCTTACGATATTCTGAGCATAGCGGTGCTTATATGTCTTTCTTACGCCGTCAGCCATAGAATAGTCAAAGTTGGGGATAGACTGTCCGCCGTGCTGATCGTTCTGGTTCGACTGGATAGCAATGCAGGCAAGCGCAGAATAGCTGCTGATTTCGTTAGGCTCTCTGAGGAAGCCGTGACCTGTCGAGAAGCCGTTCTTGAACAGCTTGATAAGGTCAATCTGACAGCAGGTCGTGGTAAGCGTTAAAAAGTCAAGGTCGTGGATATGAATATCGCCGTCCCTGTGCGCCTTTGAATGTTCGGGAGCAAGAACATACATCTCGTTGAACTGCTTTGCACCCTCAGAGCCGTATTTGAGCATTGTGCCCATTGCGGTATCTCCGTCAATGTTGGCGTTTTCACGCTTAATATCGCAATCTCTTGCAGCCTTGAATGTAAGATCCTCATAGATCTTCATAAGGCTGGTGTTCATTTCTCTTACCCTTGTTCTGTCGGCTCTGTAAAGGATATAAGCCTTGGCGGTCTTTGCGTGGCCGCTTTCAACAAGCACCTTTTCTACAGCGTCCTGAACCTCTTCTACAGTGGGAAGCTCCCCTGTCTTATTTACGTTTGCCTCAAGATAATCGCAAACCTTTTCAGCCATTTCACCGGCTTCCTGATAATCGTTGCCACCGACAGCTCTCGCAGCCTTATATATAGCATCGGCTATCTTTTCAATGTTGAACGGCACTGTACGTCCGTCTCTCTTTTGAATTTTAGTCAGCATTAATTTCTCCCTCTCGTTTAAGCTTTAATCGTAAAACCACAATATGTAGTGGTGAGCGAAATACATTTAATATTATATAGTGTTATCTCCGATTTGTCAATATGTCTTTTAGGAATAAGTAACTAAAAATCCGAGCTCATTTTTATACAATTTGTCTATTGACGATTGACGGATGCGGATATAACGTAAAGATAAAAATACCGCCGTAGAAATTTACGGCGGTGCGGTATTTGTTTATAGCTGTGAATCTCCGTTTCATAGCCGGATTACAACAATCCGATATAGAAATTCAGTAGAATAAGCCCAAGAACCACATTGAAGCCGATGCCAACGCATATATAAGGTATCCGCATACGGTTTGTACGCAGAAAACCCGACGCTATGCCTATCCACACGCACGATGCCATCACTGCAAGAAGAAGTATCACCGCAGCGATATTCTTAGGCAGTTCGCACCCCAAAAACGCAGTACAGATAAAGCAGGACACGCAGTTGGCAAGCGGCAGTATCCCAAGCGGAACGGTCGCTATGACCCAGCGGATTCTGTCGGCTCTGGCGAACGAGAACACTATAGCCCCAAGTATAAACGTTATAACAAGACACTCTATAGCCATACGGTTCTCCTTTCGTTTTACTGATTTACTTAGCCATTGCCTTGAAATCTTCGATAGCCTTTGCGTTGTCGGCACAGATGATAAGCGCTACATAGTTACCGCTTGTAACTACGTTGTTGCCGTCTATCTTGTACATTTCATCGGGCGTATAGTCCTTGAATGCGGTACTCTGGCTCTCTACACGCTTTTCGAGAACCGATTTTACGGCATTTACATCGTCGGCGGACTTCATCTTGAAAACCGCTATCTCATCGGGATAAGCGCCCGAGCCGCAGATATAGGCACTGTAGCTGTCTATCTTATCGCCGGCAACGTCATAGTAGCCTGCCATGCGGTCTGCACCTATTTCAGCCATACCGGGAAACTTGACATCTTCCTGTATCTTAGCTGTGATTTCGGCGGCGGTACCGGTCGCCGTACTGCTGTCAGAAGCCTCGGAAACGCTCTCGGAAACAGAGCCTGCATCGGATGTGACGGAGCTTTCCGAAGCCGATGACTGAGCGGGTTTTTCGGAGCATCCGCATATTGAAACTGCGACCATAGCGCAGACAATTCCTGCCATAATTCTCTTTGTGATACTGCTTTTCATTGTTCATAATTCCTTTCTTTTATGCACATTTTATATTAAGAATGTTTCTCAAGGAAACTTAGCATAACCTGATACGTTGAACCCATAAAGTGAATTCCGTCCATCTCGTGATATTCTTCGTAATAATATCCGTCGGGAGCGGTCAGCACAGAATGAAAGTCAAGAAATTTCGCTTTTGTGCCTTTGATTACACTTTTTAATGCGGTATTATACTCGTTTATCGCAGATGTTGTAAGTGCGTTGTCATTGTCTGCCTCGGCATAATATGTTATCGGCGGAATAGACAGAACGTATACCTTCGCTTTTGTGATTTGTGAAATATGTTGTACAAGTTCGCCCATACAATTTGCAAGGTAATTGCCGTCGGAATAGCCAACGCTGTTCGTGCCGAGCATAATATATATCTTTTTGGGATTATTTGCCTTTATTTTACTGTTTATGGTTACACCGTCTATTTCACTTTCCAATGCGGTTGAGGGGGCAAGCCCGAGCTTTGCGTAGACAAGGGACTCGTCAAGATAACCGTAAAGGTAAAGACCGGTAGTAATGCTGTCGCCTATGAACAGCGCATCGTCAAAAAATGAGGTATCAAAGTCTGTTGACGCTGTCGGTCTGGCTTGTGGAGCGGTTTCAGAGGTTTTTGGCGGATCAGTCGGAGCAGGTTCCGGCTCTGTTGCTACAGCTGTAGTTTCAGGCAGTGTCGTTTCGGTCGTTGTAACGGCTGTAGTAGCCGATGTAGTTACGATTTTAACGGTTGTCGCTACAGTTGATGATTTGGTGTCGGTTAACGATGTTTTTGCAGGGGTTGTTGTGTCATTTTTTGACAACGAACTATCCTGCGACACTGTTACGTCCGAACAGCTGCAAAGAACAATTGATAATATACAGATTAACGATATTGCTATTGTTTTACAATCAGCTATATGCTTCATTCTAATATATTGCCCCTTTGATATTTACGAAGAATGCTTCTGCAGGTAGCTGAGCATTACCTCGTAGGTTTTTCCCATAAAGTGAATTCCGTCCATTTCGGCATAATCGGCATTGAAATATCCGTCCTTGTCTGAAAGGATGCTGTTAAGGTCGATGAATGTTGCCGAAGTGCCTGAAATTGCATTTTTGAGCTTGGTATTATAATCGGTGATGTCCTTAAGGGTAAGTGCGTTCTCGTCCGACTTCTCCGCTTCCTGTGTTACGGGCGGAATGGATACAACGTAAATCTTAGCCTTTGTAAGAGCCGAGATCTTTTCCACAAGCTCCTTCATATTGCCTGCAAGCGTTTCGTTATCGGCGTAGCCGACGCTGTTTGTGCCGAGCATTACGAATATCTTTTTAGGCTTGAATGAAGCAATCTTATCCGAAAGCGTCACTCCGTCAATGTCAGCGTCAAGCGCCGTAGAGGGTGCAAGACCCTGCTGAGCGAATACGTTTTGCTGATCGAGGAAGCCGTAAAGGCTAAGGCCTGTGGAGATACTGTCGCCTATGAACAGCGATGAGGAGAAATAGTCCTTATCAAAGTCAAGTGTCGGCTCGTTATCCGATGTGGCAACAGATGAGTTGCTGTCGGGCTTTTCCGTACTGCCTGCTGTAGTAGCGGGAGCGGAAGCTTCGGGCGGTGCGGATGTCACCGCTGTGAACGGCGGTTCGGATGAAGTATTATCCTCGCCGTTTATAATATTATAGGTAAAGAAACACACTGTGCAGATGATAAGAACCAGTAAAAGATTCAGAAATATCATAGACGGTGTTATTCCGAATTTATTTTTTCCTTTTTTCTGTGCCAAAACACACACCTCACAATCATACTGTATTATTATACAGCATTTTAAGGAAATAATCAATAGATAAAAATAAAAAAATCGATGCGGTTTAAGCATCGATTTTTTATAAAGCTGTTTATAACTTAGTCAGAAACGTAAGGAATAAGAGCTACCTGTCTAGCCTTCTTGATAGCTGTTGTAAGCTCTCTCTGATGATATGCGCAGCAGCCTGTTACTCTGCGGGGCAGAATCTTGTAACGCTCTGTCATGCACTTTCTGAGCTTAGCTACATCCTTATAGTCAATGAATTCAGCTCTGTCGGCACAGAATGCGCAAACTTTTTTTCTTGTACGCTTCATAGGACGAACTGTTGACTTTTCGTTCTTTTCTCTTTCAGACATTGTTTTATCCTCCTTATTTTGATCAGAACGGGTAATCGTCATCTTCACCGGATTCTACGGTGAAATCCGAATTGTTACCCTGCGACACTGTGGGCGCTGTGTTTGAAGTCTGTGCAGGATGTTCGGGAGCAGCGTTTTTAGCGGCATTACCCGGGTAGCTCTGATAAGCAGAGGATGTACCCTGTGTGTTGTTTGCCTTTTCGCCTGTGAACGTGGAACGGTCAACGATAATCTCGGTAATGTAAGCTGTATTGCCGTTCTTATCCTGGTAAGATCTGTTCTGAAGCTCACCCTCGATAAGTATCATGCGTCCTTTTGCAAAATATCTTGAAATGAATTCTGCCTCGTTACGCCATGCGACAACATTGAAGAAATCGGATTTTCTGTCTTCTCCCTTTGTCTGAAATCTGCGATCTACCGCAATTCTGAAAGAAAGCACGGAAGCACCCGCAGGTGTCGATCTCAGCTCAAGGTCGTTTACAATCCTGCCCATCATAATTACCTTGTTGTACATACGTTATCGTTCCTCCTGTCTGTTTTCAAACCTTGATTACTTGCGTACCGTTACGAGCGAACGGAGAACGCCGTCAGTGATGTTGATGATACGCTCGAATTCCATAGGGAAATCAGGCTTGCAGTCAAAGCTGTAAACTACATAATAACCGTCGGTTTCGTAGTTAATCTCGTAAGCGAGCTTACGAGCGCCCCATTCATCAACGTCAACTAATGTGCCGTGTTCCTTGATCAGATCAGAGAACTTAGCAACGAGAGCCTTTACTGCATCCTCACCGTTCTTGAGTGAAAATACAACAACTGCCTCATACTTTTCGCTGAGCTTTGCCATTATAAAGCACCTCCTTGTGGATATTAAGCCCGTACTCTTGTACGAGCAAGGGATGTTGACAAAGTTGTATACTTGTCAATCTATATTATTATAGCAAACCGAAAACGGTTTGTCAAGACTTTTTTGAAATTTTATATTCTTCCGAAAATCAGCAGGAAAAAGACCATTGCTACAGGCTGGTGCAGAACGTATATCCACAGGGTATATCTGCCTGCAAGCGCAAGCGGTTTGCAATGTGTTTTATAGAAGAATGCCGGCATTTTATCCTCGATAGCGTATTTTCCGGTGTAAGCGCCTGCCAGAAAGACGAAAAACCAAGGCAGGAGCGGAAAATAATCCATTGACTGAAAACTCGGTGCTCTGAAGCCGAGCGGAAAAAGAAGTCCTGCATTGTAGATAAATTCGGGCAGCTTTATTCCGACACCTTGCGCAGGTCCGAGATAGCCGTACATAATTCCTCTTGTTAATAAGAAAAGCACGGCGCACACGGCTATTCCGACCGGTGCGGGAATCTTAAGGAAATACTTATCCCCTATCGCATATATCATCATGGATACGCCCATAAAGTGCAGTATTCCGAAAAGTATTGGGGCGGAGGGTGCGAAGAATGCGAAAATGAAGGTTATTATCATACCAATAAAAAAGCACTGGATACCACGCTTTGCGTTATTATGCGAATAACGGCTGCTCATACCGGATATGAACATGAATGCTCCCGCAAAAATGTCACGGACAATGTCAAACCAGCCGTCGAACATTATCGGGATGTGAATATTATAGGTGTAGTTAAGGTCGAAGCAGACGTGGTACACTACCATACAGAGTATGCAGAAGCCTCTTACCTCGTCCATAAAGCCTGCACGTCTGTATTTTTTAACTTCAGTGCCGCTGACGATTGCTGTATTTTCCATTTTTATCTTTCCTCATATTTTTTTAGTCGGATAAAGTTATTATATCACTAATGCACATCAAGTTCCACTGTGCATAATCACCAATAATTAAGGCATATATATAGGTGTTTTCTACAAAAGTGAATTACCTTTTTATATTGCAATGCAGGTGCGTTTGTGATATTATATGTATGAAAAAAACAGCGGAAAACTCCGCACTATGAAAGGGACGACATATTAATGCTTATTGCAAAGATAACCGAAAGCGATTTCTTTGGCGGTGAGCCTCAGTACATCGATGACGACGCACGTTATAACACAAGAGGCGTCATGACAGACGGCGAGGGCAACATTGCCATGATGAAGATAGAAGACTCCAAATATTACAAGCTGCCCGGCGGAAGTATAGAGATAACAGAAACTCCCGACAAGGCATTTTTAAGGGAAGTAACGGAAGAAACCGGCTACCCTGCCGAGCTTTTAGGCTATCTCGGATGGATAGAGGAGCATAAGTTCAAGAGAAAATTCTGCATGGTTTCACACTGCTATGTGGCAAAGAAAGTATCGGACAAGTGCGATACTGCGATGCTTGAACATTCGCAGGAAAGGCTTGGATATAAAATAGAATGGATGCCTTATGACGAGGCTGTAAGCAGGCTTAAGGCTCTTTCCGAGCAGTGTAAGGAATATCAGATGAGCTTTGTGCTTAAAAGGGAGCAGCTTATTCTTGAAAAGGCTAAGGAATATATAGTAAAATAAGGACAGATATGAGCGAAGAAAAAGTATTGGCAAACGCAGAATACGGCGAAAACCACGAAAATGACGATATGATCGCACATGACATAGTAAATAGCGATGAAACAATTTCGTTCAGTGTGAGCGATGAAGCCCGTCCTCAACACACCTGGACGAAAAAGCAGAAACGAACGGTATGGATAGCGGCTGTTGTTGCTGTTGTGCTGTTCATTGCTGTCAGCTTTCTGCTCAGCCTTGCGGGGATTGATATGTTCAGTCTGCTTGGCGGTAATCCTGCGATGCAGTAAGGTTTAGAATAAGTAAGACCGCACCTGTGATGAGGTGCGGTTTTTTGGTTTGTAGGGAAAGTGTTGAGCGAGGGATTGTTGTTCTTTTGCAATGGTTGTGTGGGAATGGCAGTATTCGGTGCAACGGGAGGGGCGAGCAAGGCAAGGTAGATGGCGATTTTCGATGAATAGTGCGGTTTTGGAAAGGTTGGTAAAGCAGTATCGCCTTTAGCTCCCTTGTGTAAAGGTGAGCTTCTGTTGCAGTGCGAAGCACTGCCAACTATTGAGGGATTGTTAACGGAGGTGTCAGAGAAACGGAAAGGGCGCTGTAGGTGTGGCAATCCCCCCGTCTTGACGGCAGAAAAGTTTGCAATATAAAAATGGTGAGCATATCACAAGCAGTACGCAACAAGACAAAAGTTTGTGTCGTGCCGTCAATCCACCTCCCTTTGACAAGGGAGGCAAGTTTAGTGCGGATGTGAAAGCATATCGGCACATACAGATGTTGGCATTACGAAAAGTGAGTGGGATAGTGCGGTTTTGGAGGGGGTTGGTGCGAGGCAAGGTTGGTGAAATATTTCACTGCGTGGGCTTTAATAATAATCGGTTTTTCGACAGAGTAAGACCGCACCTGTGATGAGGTGCGGTCTTTTTATATGGCGGACTTTTATAATATAAGACAGATAAGCCCGTTACAGCCGTCATTGATAATCCTCTGTATCGCCTCCTGCAGTTTTGCTCTTGCGTCATCGGGCATACGGCTCAGCTTATTGTGCAGGCCCTCGTTTACAAGCTCGTGGAGCGATTTTCCGAAAATATTGCTTTCCCATATCTTTGTGGGATTTTCCTCAAATTCTCTGAGAAGATACCTTACCAAATCCTCCGATTGCTTTTCACTGCCGACTATCGGGTTTACCTCAGTGTTGATATTTGCAAGGGTCATATGAATTGACGGGGCTGACGCTTTGAGCCTTACGCCGAATTTTCCGCCCTGCTTTACAATTTCGGGTTCTTCAAGGGTAAGCTCCTCGGCAGACGGCATTACTATCCCGTATCCTGTTGCTCTGACCTGCTCAAGTGCGGTGCTGACTTTTTCGTACTCTTTCTTGATTCTTGCAAGTTCAATCATACAAGGCATAAGGTCGCCCTCGTCGCTAAGCTCGATGCCTGTGGTTTCGCCAAGCACCTTATAGAAAAGTTCCTGCCCCAGCTCCACTGTGACATAGGCTGTTCCCGAGCCAAGCTCCGTTTTATCCTTACTGCAACGGCTGACGCTTTCGCACTGCCCTATTTTACCCGTTAAGCTGTCTAAATCACCCATACAGGAGATATTTTCCGCAGATGTCCTTACAGCTTCGAATACCTGCTTTTTCAGGTAATGGTCATTGTCGAGGGACGCTAACCACTTCGGCAGTTTTATGCCTATCTCTCTTACGGGAAAGCCCATAAGCACATCTGACAGCAGTTCCTTTATATTTTCTTCGGTGATGTAAAGGCAGTTCAGCGGTGTAACGGTACAGCCGTACTTTTCTGAAAGCCTGCAAGCAAGCTCTTTTGATTCTTCCGATGAGGGGTCGCTGCAGTTAAGCACTACGGTAAACGGCTTTTTTATGCTTTTCAGCTCGTTTATCACACGCTCCTCCGCCGCCTCGTATTCCTCTCTCGGAATATCGGTGATACTGCCGTCTGTGGTGACCACAAGTCCTATGGTGCTGTGTTCTGTGATTACCTTATGAGTACCGACCTCCGCCGCCATATTGAACGGCACTTCCTCGTCAAACCATGGTGTTTTGACCATTCTCGGTGCTTCGTTTTCTATATAGCCCTTTGCGCCGGGAACTATGTAGCCTACGCAGTCGATAAGTCTTACATTCATTTCTACGCTTTCGTCAACGGTGATATTTACCGCTTCCTCAGGCACGAATTTCGGCTCTGTGGTCATTATCGTTTTTCCTGCCGCAGACTGAGGAAGCTCATCCACTGCCCTTTCCCTGCGGAATTCGTCTTCGATTGACGGTACGACCAGCACGTTCATAAACCTGCTGATAAAGGTCGATTTCCCCGAACGGACGGGACCGACAACTCCTATATAGATATTTCCGCCTGTTCGCTCGGAAATATCCTTATAAATTGATTTTGGCATAAATTCTCCTTATCTGTCAGCAAAATGCCGTATCTTGAGTATTGTTATATTATCGGAATCAGAAGCAGACCTGACACTTTGCCGTCGGTGACCTCGTTTTCGGCTTCTATCGCCGCCGCAGAAGTGTTATAGCGTTTTGCTATGTTCCATACATCCTCGTTTTCATCGGCAAAATACAGCTTCAGCGAATAATCATCGCACTTTTGCTTTTCTGCGTTTTCGTTAAGCTCTATCTGCTTTATTATCTGACTTGTGCCGCAAACAAACATACATCCCTGCATAAGAAGCGAGCATCTTATTTCGATACCGTCATCGGTAATGCTGTAGCTTACAGACGATATGTTCACGACAGGCTGTATGACGCAACCGTCGGTAACCATACCAAGCTGTTCGGTAACATCAAACGGCAGATTTTTTTCAATGAATACAGGCTCGTTGTCCTTTACGGCACTGATAAAGCACAGCAGTTTACCGCTCACTTTAAGCTCGCCGTTTTCACACGGTCTGCAGATTATTTCCGATACGAAGCATTCAGCGTCCGTCACGCTGTCGGGAATGCCGTTTTCGCACTCGATAAGCTGTTTTATATTAAGCGTTCTGCTGATAAATCTGTGGTCGGATTCGGTTTTTAACGCAGAAGTGGTGTAGCTTGATTCGTAGGACGTGGAATACATATCGGTGACGGGATAAATGCTTTCTTCAAGCGTTGCGGTAATCTGAGAGCCGATTGTCAGCTCACAGCCGAATACTCCCGATGCATCGTCATCGGCGGACTTTACCGTAAGAGCGCACGACAGAACTCTGAACAGGGCGTAGCAGGTGTGCCTTTCGTCAATGCCCTGCATATCGACTATCTGGCTGAGGGGAATCTCGGCTTCCATTGTCTGAAGATATGTGCCGTTATCGTTTCCGACAAGATACAGCGCTTTCAGCTTTGCCTCGCCCTTAAGCACGACCTTGTCTGCGATTATCTTGCAGTCATTCACGACCGCTGTGGCATCACAGCTTACAACGGCTTTCACTGTGCCGTCAATGCCGGATACGCCTATATCTTCACGGACAACGAACTGCTTTCCTGCGGTGAGTTTTCTTGTACAGCTTACTTTATTTTTTCTTGTCTGTATGTTACAGCCTTCAATATCCGTTATTATCTCAAACGGTGTTATGTTCTCTACCTTTATCCTGAAGCTGACCGCTCCCCTGACATCAATGCGTCTGCCCGAAACCGCACGGCAGGTAGTATAATCCACCTTAGGCTCAACAGTCACCGTGCCGTTGTCGGCTGATTTCGGCAAATCGACCGTTTTTGAATAGCTGTAGCGATGCTCTACGCACTCCATACCTCCGCCCTCGCTAAGATAGAGTGCGGTGATGCATATCACACCGTCGAGTATCAGCTTGTCGCCCGAAATGTTGCAGGATACTATTCCGGGACGAAGGGTGCATCTTAATATTCTGAAAATGTCGGGGTAATAATCCGGCAGGACATAATCAAACTCGACACCCTGCTCCGCCTGTCCGTCATATATCACTTCTGTGACAAATACAGGCTCTTTCTTTACGGAAAAGTCCATATAATCCTCCTTTAGCTGTTTCCCTCTTGTACGGGTTTTAACACAATATATGAGGGTGCGGGACATAATATTACTGTTTGTCAGGGAAAAAGAAAAGGCTGTACCGAAAAGGTACAGCTTCAAACTGTAGAAAAAGTATGTTTTTGAAATAAACTTCTGATTTATTATCCCTATCCCCCTGCCCCCTTTCCCCCGGAAAGGGGGTGAATACGGGGACTGGCGTCCCTGCGACCTGCCTTGGGGCTACGCCCCAAACCCCATTCTTAAAATTATATAGGTTTTTCGACAGCCTGCAAATGTATTAAGTTAATCAATAAAATCCGCCGTCTACTCCGAGTATCTGACCTGTGACGAAGCCTGCAAAGGCAAGGTATACAGCCGCCTGTGCCACATCATCGGGTGTTCCGAGTCTGCCGAGCGGAGTTTCGGCGATAAGCTCGTTCATCTCATCGGGCGACAGGTGAGAGTTGTTCATAGGGCTGTCGATTACTCCCGGGGCAATGCAGTTTACGGTTATTCCGCTGGGGGCGACCTCTTTGGAGAGTGATTTTGTAAAGCCGATAAGTCCTGCCTTGACCGTTGAGTAAGGCACTTCGCAGGACGCTCCGTATACTCCCCACACAGATGAAATGTTGATGATGCTTCCCTGTTTGCGTTTTATCATAAAAGGCAGTACCGCCTTTGTCATATTGAATGCGCCCGTAAGGTGAACATCAATCATATTGTACCAGTCAAGCTCGGTGACATCGCTCAGCATTTTAATTAGGGATATGCCGGCATTATTGATAAGCACATCTATTTTTCCGAAATCAGCCGCTATGCGTTCTACTGCAGCCGACACCTCTTTAGCAGAGGTAACATCTGCCTTATATGCCGTGCAGCCGAGTTCATTTTCAAGCTGACGGGCTTTTTCATCGGAGCTTTTGTAGATTATAGCAACATCGTTTGTTTTGGCGAAGGCACGAGCCATAGCACTGCCGATAGCTCCTGTTCCGCCTGTAATAATTACTGCCATAGTAATCCTTTCGATTATAAAACGGGCATTGCATTACCTGCCGGAGTTAATGCAATGCCCTGCTTATTTACTTGCCTGTTACCTTTATCTCGTCGCCGTCTGCGTCAACGTCTATCTGTGATATGTTGCCGTCGGCTTCGACTATGATATTTGCTACCTTGTCCTCAATATCCTTGCGGACAACTTTGCGGACATCTCTGCCGCCGAACTTGCCGCCGGACGCTTTTTTCGCAACAAGCTCATAAGCCTCATCGCTGACGTTAAGAGTTATGTTCTTTTCAAGCAGAGGCTCTTTCATCTCGCCTATCATAAGTCCGGCAATGCCCTTGTAGGCATCGAGGGTGAGGGGCTTGAACACTACTACCTCGTCAACACGGCTTAAGAATTCGGGGCGAAGGAATTCACCAAGAGCCTTCATCGCCTTGTCCTTTGAAATATCCGCCTCGCTCTTTGCAAAGCCAAGACCGCTTGTATTGAATGATGAGCCTGCGTTTGAGGTCATGGCGATTACGGTATTCTCGAAGCTGACCGTTCTGCCGTGAGCATCGGTCACCTTGCCTTCGTCAAGAATCTGCAGGAGAATGTTCATTACATCGGGGTGAGCCTTTTCTATCTCGTCAAAGAGAATTACGGAATAGGGCTTTCTGCGTACCTTTTCGGTAAGCTGACCTGCCTCATCGTATCCTACATATCCGGGAGGCGAGCCGATGATTCTCGAAACGCTGTGCTTTTCCATAAACTCGGACATATCAAGCCTTATAAGCGGGTCAACTGTGTTGAAAAGCTCGTTTGCAAGCACCTTTACAAGCTCGGTCTTGCCGACACCGGTAGGTCCTACGAAAATGAATGATGCAGGTCTGCGACGTGCGGAAAGCTGAACTCGTGTTCTTTTTATAGCGGCGGCTACAAGCTCGCACGCTTCGTCCTGACCGACTACCTTTGATTTAAGCACGCTTTCAAGGTTTGCGATACGCTTGAATTCGGTTTCAAGCAGCTTGCTTGCGGGGATACCCGTCCACAGCTCGATGACCTTGCAGACATCGTTTTCTGTAACGTGTACTTCCTTTATCATAGGCTCAAGCTCGTCAATACGGGCTGTATTCTTAGCAAGCTCGGTCTTTATCTCGGCTATACGCTGATAATCCTTGTTCTCGGTTTCGGCGGACAGGTTGTTTTCTTCGGTTTCAAGAGCCTTGTTTTTCTTTTTAAGCTGTTCGTACTCGGTAAGCTCCTTGCTGTTTATGCTGGCGCAAGCCGCCGCCTCGTCGAGCAGGTCTATCGCCTTGTCGGGAAGATACCTGTCGGTAATGTAGCGTTCACTGAGAACGGCACAGCTTTTTAAAATATCATCGCTGACATACAGCTTGTGGTATTCTTCGTAGTATTCCTTGATGCCCTTTAAAAGCTCGATAGTATCCTCTATTGACGGCTCGTTTGCCGTTACGGGCTGGAAACGTCTTTCAAGTGCGGAATCCTTTTCGATATACTTTCTGTACTCGTTGAACGTTGTAGCGCCGATGACCTGCACCTCTCCCCTTGACAAAGCAGGCTTGAGGATATTTGCGGCGTTCATCGTGCCTTCGCTGTCGCCTGTGCCGACAAGGTTATGAACCTCGTCTATAAAGAGGATTATATTACCTGCGGTCTTTATCTCCTCAATAAGCGCTTTCACACGGCCTTCAAACTGACCTCTGAACTGCGTGCCTGCGACAAGGGAGGTAAGGTCGAGCATATAAAGCTCCTTACCCTGAAGTCTGAAAGGAACATCGCCGTCCGCCAGCTTCTGAGCTATGCCCTCTGCAATAGCGGTTTTACCGACACCGGGTTCGCCTATTATGCAGGGGTTGTTCTTTGTACGGCGGGATAAAATCTGCATTACACGGTAGATTTCTTTCTCTCTGCCGATTATACGGTCAATCTCGCCTTTTTTTGCCTTGGCGGTAAGATTGGTGCAATAGGTATCGAGGAATTTTCTCTTTTTCTCCTCTTTTTTCTTATTGTGCTTCTTATCGTCCTTTAAGTCCTGCTTTTCGCTTTCGGTCTGACTGTCCTTGTTTGCGGCAAAACGCTTGAAGAAGGGCATCATTGTGCCTGCACCGCCGGGTGTGAAGTCATCGTCTGCACCGCTGTCTGCGTCTGCACCTGATTCTTCATCGACATCACCGAAAATCATTTTATAGCTTTCTTCAAGGTCCTCATCGCTGATTCCCATTTTTTCAAGGTAGTCGTTTACCTGCGGAACACCGAGCTCTTTTGCGCAGATAAGGCAAAGTCCTTCGTCACGCTTGTCGTTGCCCTGTATTGTCGAGATAAAAACTACCGCTTGTCTTTTTTTACATCTTGAGCAAAGCATTTATATCCAACCTTTCTTTAGGTTCTTTTGTATTTTTATTGTATTGTAAGTTGTTGTTGTTTATGAGATAACAGTTCAGTCTGTCAAAAAACTCTATCGTTATCAAAATAAATGGGGTTTGGGGCGTAGCCCCAATGCGGGTTGTCAGTCGTTGGTGTCGCTGCATCGTGCAGCGACTGTGTGCGACTGACTGCAAGCGTCCTTGCTTGGTGGGGCGGCAGCCCCACACTCAGCCCCGGCATGGATGCCGGGCGTGTATGCCCAAGGGCTTTGCAAGGACGCAA
>OLRE01001865.1_pt1 | contig 18895 bp, 16 predicted proteins | sample 1672461 | NCBI WGS metagenome assembly OLRE01 (sample SAMEA3136688, study PRJEB25190) | human gut metagenome | biome: human gut; feature: human-associated habitat; material: faeces | place: Austria | collected 2013
GTTCGATTCCGGTCTGCGGCACGATTAGAAAGTCTCAAACCCTTGATTTTGTAGGGTTTGGGACTTTTTGTTTTGGTAAAAATGTGAAAAATGTGAGGATTTAAGAATGATAATTTGTTAACAACTTCAGACTTTTTTTCTTGTATTCCGGAATATTTTGCTATATACTGTGATGAAAGACATCGAAAGGCGGTCAGACCAAAATTGGACGTAATAAAGACATTTGGAAATTATGTGGAAAAATGGTGTGAGGGGCACCCGGAAAGAGCACGTTGGCTTCTGAAAACAGGCTGGGAGGCAGAAAACCTGAAATTTACCGTGGCACCATCGAAGCGAATGAATCCATCAGATCAATATCTTGCAAAGTTAATGATGAATGTCATGCTGCAGCCATTAAAACATCCGGAAAGTTCTGTTTTGGTAAGTGTATTCACTCCATGTGAGCTGATACAGGAGGCAGGATTATATCCATATAATGTGGAAAGCTTTTCTTGTTATCTGACTGCATCTCAGGCAGAGCGTGCATTTCTTCAGAATGCAGAAGACTCAGGGCTTTCAGAGACTCTCTGCAGTTATCACAAAACGTTTATTGGAGCAGCAGAGAAAGGGCTTCTGCCAAAACCGAAATGCATTGTATATACGAACCTTGCATGCGATGCAAATCTTCTTACTTTTCACAGATTGGCAGAATTTTATCATGTGCCGGTCTTTTCGATTGATGTGCCATCCAGACAGACAGCGTCAAATGTAGCTTATGTAGCGGCACAGCTGAGGGCTTTAAAGAGATTTCTTGAACAAACGACAGGCAGATTAATTGATGAAGATCTGCTGGCTGAGAGAGTTGCGAGAGGTCGGGAAACACTGGAAGAATTCGAAAAATTTCAAAGTGCAAGGGCGGATCGTTTTATTCCTTCTGATTTGGTATCGCCACTGTATAGTGGGATGACCAATAACATCCTTCTTGGTACGGAAGAAGAAAAGTTATATACAGAGAAATTACTTAAAGATATAAAGAATGCACCGCCTAAAAAAGGAAAACACATTTACTGGATGCATACCATTCCATTTTGGTCTGATGCAGTGAAAGAAGCGCTTCTTCTGAATGACAGTGCACAGATCGTAGGGTGTGAACTGTCTCAGGTTGCGGATCTGTCCGTTCATTCTGAAGACCCATACGAAGAAATGGCGATGCGACTGGTATATCATGCGCTTAATGGACCAATCTCACGTCGAATTGAGGCAGGTATCCATCATGCGAAACAGGCAGGCGCAGATGGTGCAGTCTGGTTTAATCACTGGGGTTGCAAACATACCCTTGGCGGTTCAAGAATTGCCAAAAAGCGATTTGAGGAAGCTGGTATACCTATGCTGATCCTGGATGGGGATGGTTGTGACCGTAGTCATGGAGGAGAAGGCCAGACATCGACCAGATTGGGAGCCTTCCTGGAAATGCTGGGGGATTTTGATCATGAGTAAGACATATTATGTATGTAAGTATACACCAGTAGAACTTCTGAGGGCGCTGGGTGGAGACTGTGAAATATTGAATGAAATGCCGGAAGGTTTTGACAGGGCAGAGCAGGTGGCACATCCTAATATCTGTGGATTTGGCAAATCGGTTCTGGAAGAAGTACTGGCGGGAAATATTAAAGAACTGGTACTTGTAAATTGCTGCGATACAATTCGTAGTGTTTATGATATACTAAAAGATAGCGGACAGATGGATTTTCTGTATATGATCGATATGCTTCACTGTGATATAGAATGCAGTCGGGAGCGTACTGCAGCCCAGTTAAAGGAACTTGCAGAGACTTATGGGGCATATAAAGAAAAATCTTTTGATAAGAAGGTTTTTCTTGAAGCATTTCAGCCGAAAGAGAGAATACAAAAGCCTCATCTTGCTGTTTTGGGCGCACGTATGGGACAGGAATTATTTCAAATGACAGAGGCTGCCATGCCTTTTCCTGTTGTGAATGAGACCTGTGTATATAATCGTTCTGTTGGTGAAAATTTACCGACAGAGGAAATGGATTTTGACACACTGATGGAATGGTATGCAGGAGAACTGCTTCACCAGACACCGTGTATGCGAATGATGGATCATGCAGGTCGTAAAGTATTGTATCAAGATCCAAGCCTGAAAGGAATCATTTATCATACGGTTAAATTCTGTGATTTTTACAGTTTTGAATATGCAGATATTAAGGGACATACAGATGTTCCATTGCTCAAGATTGAGTCGGATTTTACACTGCAGAGCAGTGGACAGTTGAGTACCAGGCTGGAGGCATTTGCAGAAAGCCTTGGGATTCAGGATGAGACAAAAAAGGAGAAAGTCATGGGAAAAGGATACTATGCCGGGATCGATAGTGGATCAACAAGTACAGATGTGGTGATCCTGGATAAAAACAGAGAAATCATTTCCAGCGTGATCATGCCAACAGGGGCAGGGGCAGCCAATGGTGCGGAGCGAGCGCTTGAGGAAGCACTGAAACAGGCAAAGTTAAATCGAGAGGATCTGGATGCAGTGGTAACTACCGGTTATGGAAGAACTGCAATCTCTGATGGAGATAAGAGTATCACAGAGATTACATGTCATGCAAGGGGTGCTCATTTTCTGGATCCGCGTGTACGTACAGTTGTGGACATCGGAGGTCAGGACAGCAAAGTGATTCGACTGAACGAAGATGGATCTGTGAAGAATTTTGTTATGAATGATAAATGTGCGGCAGGTACAGGAAGATTCCTGGAGATGATGGCGAAGACAATGGAAATGAGCTTGGATGAACTGAGCCAGGTGGGACTTTCCTATCAGGAAGACATTACAATTTCCAGTATGTGTACGGTTTTTGCAGAATCAGAGGTGGTTTCACTGATTGCTCAGAATAAACATACAGATGATATCGTACATGGATTGAATAAAGCAGTTGCGGCCAAAACTGCATCTCTGGTTAAACGTGTGGGTGGAGAGGAAGCATATATGATGACTGGTGGTGTAGCGCAGAACCAAGGTCTTGTAAAGACTCTTGAAGAAAGACTTGGCACCAGTCTGGTGATCAGTCCAAAATCTCAGCTTTGCGGTGCACTGGGAGCGGCATTGTTTGCAGCAGATATGTAACCTGACTTAATTGATCGTGGATAGATAAAAGGGGAGGAAAGGAAGTTGGCTGATTCCAATATTACAAAAAGTGCACTTGCATCAGCACTGAAGGAACTGATGGAAACGACACCTTTTGCAAAGATTACTGTTTCAGATATCTGTGCAAAATGTAATATGAACCGAAAAAGTTTCTATTATCATTTCAAAGACAAATTTGATCTGGTGAACTGGATTTATGATGTGGAATATCTGAGTCATGTGCAGATTGGAGAAAATCTGATCGGATGGGACAGTGTACTTCATCTTTGTGATTATTTTTATGAAAATAAAGATTTTTACAGGAAGGTAATGAAAGTAGAAGATCAGAATTCTTTTATTAATCATTTCAGGGATATTGTGAGTCCCCTTATGGAAGAAGATATCCGTGAAATTCTTGGAGAAAAAACAGATGCGGAATTTTATGTGAATTTTTTCTGTGATGCAGTAATCTGTGCATTTGGCCGATGGATCTCGCAGAAAGAACCGCTGCCGCCAAAAGAATTTGCGAATATGATGAAATCCTGCATCAAGGTTGTTGCAATAACGCAGGAAAGAATGGAGAAGGAATAATAAAAAGCAGTTTCACAGGATTTACCAGAAAATATCATGGTAATCTTTTGTGAGACTGCTTTTTTCTTATGATTCCTGATCCATCGAGAATGATTCCTTCAGGATATCTCTGAGAGATTCATTAAAAATATTGTGCTCCAGAGGATTTCCATCGCTGCCAATATTGTAGATGCTTCCATCTGGTTTAAAACCAATTATGCTTGAAGGTGGTGAAATAATATTTCCGATCCGTTCGATATCATAAAACAGATCAATAGGAATGGTACGGTATTTCTGGGCAACACGGGCACCAACCACTGCCTTGTAGACATTTTCTCTGACGGATGCGCTGCAACCGGGATCGGCAAGGACTGCGACAAACGGGCAATGCATTTCTTCAGCGAAGCGGGCATAGGAACCGGACAGGATCTCATCGCTTTCAGTATCTGTATACATCCGATAGATGGAATACAGAAGACGGTGATCTCGTAGTACAAGGCAGGCAGTATCTGTATTGTCATCATATGCAACTCCGATCAGCATATTATTCAGAGATTCTGCAGCTTTTGCAAAGTCTTCTGTTACAGCGGCAGAATTACATAACAGAATCATAGCACAGTCCGGATTATGCTCTATAAGAGGAAGAAGTTTTTCCGGATTTCCATCAGTGTAAAGACAATAAACATAGATTCCAAGTTCTTTACCCTGGTCAAAGATGGCCTGATAACGGGAGCGCAGATCTGCGTAGGAAGAATCAATATTTAAGAAAAAAAGCCACGGGACATTGATATTTTCGGTTCGCTTGATCTTACGGACGATATGTGCCCCCTGTGTGCAGCCGTTATATCCAAGATTCATGCCAAATTCGATCAGTTTTTCCTTGTCCATATGTCGGAGAGTATCTTCTATAAGTGGATAGTAGGGACTGTTGTCGTTATTCAGCATAGCTCTTGCCATTTCAAAAAACTCCTGCTGAAAACGTCCCTTGGAAAAATGAAGAGCCATATCCACAAGATTTCTGGTACAACGTTCTGGTGATTCATCAGCATCTTTTAAGGCAGTTCTAACGAATGTTTTTATAATAATACGAGAAGTTTTTGCTGTCATTTGTCATCCCTTCAATATATAAGAATATACAAAAAAATACAGACGGAAAAAATACATTGACCGTCTGTATTTTATCTACTTTTCATTTAAACACAAAGTATTTTTGTGTGCAATAGACACTATAGTTAACGTGTCCAAAAATATGTCAGCAATAGGTGTTTAACCTTTTGTAGAGGCAAGTCCTTCTGGAAGAATCGTTCCTCCACCGAGAACCATGTCTCCATCATAGAGAACAGCAGCCTGTCCCGGAGTAACTGCTCTCTGTGGTTCTTCGAATGTGATCTTGAGCAGATCATCACCAAGCTGTTCTACAGTTGCAGGCTGTTCCGGCTGACGGTAGCGTGTCTTGACTTTGCATTTGATCGGCTTGTCCAGATGATCCCATGGAATCAGGTTAATGTCGTTGATGTAACAGCAGGTGCTCATCAGATCCTGTTTGCCGCCAAGGATAACCTTGTTGGAATCCAGGGATTTGCCACATACATAGAGGGATTCCGGTGCAGAAATTCCAAGACCGCGGCGCTGACCGATTGTATAGTGAATCTGACCTTTGTGTTTGCCGAGTACGTTGCCCTCTTTATCCACGAAATCACCAGGTTCCGAAGACTGTCCGGTATACTGTTCAATAAAGGAAGCATAATCTCCGTCCGGTACGAAGCAGATATCCTGACTGTCCGGTTTATCTGCATTGATAAAGCCCTGTTCCTGGGCAATGTGACGAATCTCTTTTTTGGTGTAGCTGCCAAGTGGAAACAATGTATGCGCCAGCTGATCCTGCGTCATGGCGTAGAGAACATAGCTCTGATCTTTTGTCGGATCGAGGCCCTTTTTCAGAATAAAACGTCCTGTTTCCGGATCCTGTTCACGACGTGCATAGTGTCCGCTTGCGATGTATTCACAGCCAAGTTCTCTTGCTTTGTCGAGAAGGGCAGAGAATTTCAGAAAACGGTTACAGTCAATACACGGGTTCGGTGTGCCACCGTGCAGATAAGTATCGGCAAATTTGTCAATGACGCTGTGACGGAATTCATCATGCATTGGGAAGACGTAATAGAGCATTCCAAGTCGTGCGGCAACGCTTCTGGCATCTTCAGTATCAGATGGGGTGCAGCAGGCACGGTGTCCCGGAAAACTGCACTGTGGATTATCATAAAGCTTCAGAGTCGCACCGGCACAGTCGTAGCCCTCCTTAACCATCAGGTAGGCTGCTACGCTGGAGTCAACTCCGCCGCTCATGGCGATGATTGCTTTTTTCTGCATATATATTTCTCCTGTTATCTGTTGATTCATATTGTTTACTATAGTATGACTGATACTTGGTAACCAGCCATTTAAGAGTATCCTATCATTATAGAAAAATAGTGTCAAGCAGTTACTGTGAACGTATGCACAGTAATGTCAGGCATGGAAAAACTGCTGAAAACAAAAAGTTGAAAAAGGTGTTGACATATCCAAAAAGTAGTAGTATATTAAACCTATCGAAAAGATAGGAAATAAAAACCGAGAGAAAACTATCAAGGAGGAAGAATCATGTTTACAAAGAATGCAGAACAGAGAAATGTCATGTGTATGATGGATAAGGAAATGAGAATGTACATATGTATGTCTAACTGTGCTTTAATGTATCGGATACTTCCTGTGGCATCAGCGGATCAGAGTAATGCAGTCTGAATAAGATGTCAAGAATGTGAATATAAATGTATCGATCAGATACAATGTAGATTACATGAACAGGAAAATCCGACATGGGTTCCTGTTTTTTTATTGCCTTTTTAAGCTTATCTGACAGGTAATCCGAATTTACAACTGAATATAGAATACAATTGAATAGAGAAAAATAAAACAAAATATAAGAAAATTTAAATAGAACGAGAAAAGAGAGGGAATTTATTATGAAAAACACAAAAATTATCACAGTATCACTTGCAGCAGCACTGGCAATCGGAGCAATCACAGCAAACGGCGTTCTGGTAAGCGCTGATGCAGAAAAAGGGACCATTAAAGTAGCAGCATCCGCTACACCGCATGCAGAAATCCTTGAAGAAGCAAAACCAATCCTTGAAAAAGAAGGCTGGGACCTTGAAGTAACTGTATTTGACGATTATGTACAGCCGAACCTGGTAGTAGAAAGTGGTGATTTTGATGCAAACTATTTCCAGCATATCCCATACCTGGACAATTTCAATGAAGAGCAGGGAACACATCTGGTAAATGCAGGTGGTATCCATTATGAACCATTTGGAATTTATCCTGGAACAAAGAAATCACTGGATGAACTGGAAGATGGTGATACCATTGCAGTTCCAAACGATACGACAAACGAAGCGAGAGCACTTCTTCTTCTCCAGGATAACGGTGTGATTACACTGAAAGACGGAGCCGGACTGGAAGCAACTGTGAAAGATATTGAAGAAAATCCGAAGAATATCAAGATCGAAGAACTGGAAGCTGCACAGGTTTCCCGTGTTAAGGATGAAGTCGCATTTGTCGTGCTGAATGGAAACTATGCTCTGCAGGCAGGATATTCCGTATCCAAAGATTCTATCGCTCATGAGACATCTGATTCTGAAGCAGCAAAAACATATGTAAATGTAATCGCGGTCAAAGAAGGAAATGAAGAGAGTGAAGCAATCAAAGCACTGGTAGATACTTTGAAATCCGATGAGATCAAAGACTTTATTAATGAGAAGTATGACGGAGCAGTTATACCTTTTGAAGATTCCGCAGATGCAGATGCTGATAAAGAAGAAACAGCAGATGTTACTACAGACACAGAAACAGAGACTACAGAAGAAGCTGCAGAATAATACGGCTGGGAGTATTGATGAATAAGTTGTAACACAGATATTTCAAGGGAACGGGGGAACAGTTTAAATGGAACCGATGATACAGGTAGAAAACCTTTGTAAAAGCTTTTCCACAAAAAACGGGACGGTAGAGGCGGCCAGAAACATCAGTTTTTCCATAGAAAAGGGAGAGATTTTCGGCATTATCGGTCTCTCCGGAGCGGGTAAAAGTACACTGGTGCGATGTCTGAATCTATTGGAAAGACCAACATCCGGAACTGTCCGGGTGAATGGTAAGAATCTTACGAAACTTTCTGAAAAAGAACTCCGTAAGGAGCGTCAGAATATAGGAATGATCTTCCAGCATTTTAATCTGCTCATGCAGAGAACTGCTCTTGATAATGTGTGTTTTCCGATGGAAATTGCGAGAATCAGTAAGAAAGAAGCACGTAAAAAAGCCCTGGAATATCTGAAAGTAGTAGGACTGGAAGAAAAAGCTCTTTCTTATCCATCACAGCTTTCCGGTGGTCAGAAACAGCGTGTTGCAATTGCACGAGTTCTGGCAAGTGATCCGAAAATCCTGCTCTGTGACGAGGCGACCAGTGCACTGGATCCACAGACAACAAAAGCAATTCTGGAACTGATCAAAGAGATTAACCGTGATTATGGAATCACTGTCGTAGTTATCACACATGAAATGAGTGTGGTACAGGAAATCTGCAATCGTGTAGCTGTTCTGGAGAGTGGAACACTGGTAGAATCCGGAACAGTAGAAGAACTGTTCAGAAGCCCGAAGACAGAAGCGGCACGCCGACTGGTATTCAGTGGAAGAACGCAGATTCAGAAAATGGAAGGCAAACGTCTGGTTCGTGTAACTTTCCGGGATAAATCTTCTTTTGAACCGGTCATTGCCAATCTGGTACTGACCTACCGGACGCCGGTCAATATTCTGTATGCTGATACCAAGAATATTGGTGGAGCGGCAGAAGGTGAAATGATCCTGCAGCTTCCCGAGATCGAGGAAGTTGCAGATAAGATGATTCAGTATCTGAAAGATACAAATATGGGAGTAGAGGAGTTGAAGTCTGATGTGGGATAATACAACAATTACAATGCTGCTGGAAGGAACCAGAGATACTTTGTATATGACGATTGTATCCACATTTTTCGGATATGTGCTGGGACTTCCGCTGGGAATTCTTCTTGCAGTAACAGACAAAGAGGGGATTCATCCGAATGCAGTTGTTTACAAAGTACTGGATGTGCTCACGAATATTTTCAGAAGTATTCCGTTTTTGATTCTCCTGATTCTTGTGATTCCACTTACCAAACTGATCGTGGGACAGAGCTATGGCTCCAGTGCAACGATCGTACCGCTTGTGATTGCAGCGGCTCCGTTCATTGCCCGTATGGTGGAATCTTCGCTGAAAGAAGTGGAACCGGGAGTACTCGAGGCAGCAGTCAGCATGGGCGCAGGAACACCGACGATCATCTGGAAAGTTCTTCTTGCAGAAGCAAGAACTTCTCTTCTTGTCGGAGTAACAATCGCCGTCGGAACAATTCTTGGTTATTCCGCTATGGCAGGAACTGTCGGTGGCGGCGGACTTGGAGATATCGCTATTCGTTATGGATATTACCGCTATCAGACAGACATCATGATCATAACGATTGTAATTCTGGTAGTGCTTGTGCAGATCCTGCAGGGACTTGGCATGATGCTCTCCAGGAAGCTGGATAAGCGAAAAGCATAAAAAGATATTTGACAGAAGATTGTAATCACGAAGAATAAAGTTTATTCAACAAATATAAATATTTATTTTAGAAATTTTAGAAATATATTAGAAAAAGGACAAAAACTCCTCACATTTATATTGTATGATGTACTTGTCTTAAAGGAAACCCCCTTTAAGAAATCCGGTAGCACTTCAATGCCGAGAGAGTTGCCGGAACTCTTTCCTTTCCCTAAAAAATAAAACAGAACACTAAACAGCCGCCACCTGGCAAGAACGTCAGGAGGGCGGCTGCTTTCGTTATTGGCGATATCGATTAAAACAGGAGTAGATTTCCTGGATTCTCGGGATGGCATATCCACATGGCAGGTAAGAACCATCAGCGAAGGCGATAAGGCCTTTTGTATGAATCTGTTTCTGAAGATAATCAACAATCTCCGGGATAGTTTTTTTCCCGTCAGCCAGATGCTCCAACGCATATTTCAGGAGCAATCCGAGGGCTGCGGTCTGTTCTGGATCTATGAGCTGCTCAACGTAGCGAAGGTCTACTTCCTGTCTTCCAAGCAGGAATCCAGCTTTTCCATGAACTTTTATTTTGAGACGATCCGGTTTGCCTGTGCCATGTCCATGTGAGCGAATCACAGGAGAGTTTTTTTGCATGATCCGGTGACTGTCAGGTATAACAAATGCAGGAACTTTGGTTGGACTCAGAGGGTATTTTCCACAGATTTCTTTGACTTTGCGTGTGATATCCACAGGACGATAGCAGTCCATCTGGATAATTGTGTCTGCAATGTGGAAAAATGCACCGGAACTTCCGGCAACCAGAAGCGTAGAAATTCCGGCAATTGTATACAGCTTCTGTGCCCGTTCGAGAAATGGAGTGATCGGTTCCTTTTCACGGGAGATGATTTCCTGCATGAACGTATCCCGCACCATGAAGTTGGTGGCAGAAGTATCTTCATCCAGAAGAAAAACTTTGCTTCCGGCTTCCATTCCCTCAATAATGCCGGCAGCCTGAGACGTACTTCCACTGGCATCCGCTGTTGAAAAACAATGGGTGTTTTTTTTGTTTGGCAGATCATTGATAAACAGAGAAATATCCACGTCTTTGATAGAACGTCCATCCTCGGAACGGAGCTTTAATGCGGTGTCATCCGTGATCACGTATTCTCGCCCGTCTCCGGCAATATGATTGTATACACCAAGTTCCAGGGCATTCAGAAGAGTGGATTTGCCATGATATCCACCGCCGACGATCAGGGTGATGCCCTGTGGAATTCCCATTCCGATAATTTTTCCCTTATGCGGAAGATTCATAGTTACACGGAGCGATTCTGGAGAAATAAACGGGACAGAATGCTTCATCGGACGGGAGGAAATACCACTTTCCCGTGGGAGTATAGCACCATCTGCAACAAATGCCACCAGTTTTTTTTCTTTCAACTGTTCCCGGATTGCCTGTTGATCTTCGGCGAGAAAAATGGTTTGTTCCAGTTCTTCCTGGTTTATGTTTTTGTAAAAGAAAGTGTTTTCTACACAGGCAGGAAGAAAATCGAACAGAATCTTTTCCAGTTCGGGTGCATTAATGGTACGGCCATTTGCAGGAAAACCAATAAAAAATCTGGCAGTGATGCCTTTGGATGTGATTTCACATGCGGTTCTGGAAAGGATTTCCTGTCCACAGTGGCTGACGGAAATCAGACCGCTTTTACCAGAACCTTTTGCACGGAAGGAATAGTGGTTTATCTGCTGTTCAAACTGGCGCGTCAGATGGTCGGCAAGGGTGATACATGTGAGATTGTTTTTGCTGTAGGCATCCGGAAAACCGGCATCTTTGCGGGAAATATGGACACTGATGTGGGAGGGAGATGCAAAAGGATCTCCCTGTACATGATCGATGGAAAGGATATAATGCCCAAACTGGTAACTGCCTTTCAGAGATTTGTAAGCGGGATAACTTTTTCTGTGGATGGATTGAAGCTGCTTTTTTAATTCAGTTGCCTGCTGCATGAAAAACTCCTTTATAAAAAGTGTGATTTATCTGTGTATTTAAGGTACATTTAAAGTCCGGCTGTAACTATTATGAAACCGGAAGCATTCTTGAAAAAACAAAATTATTATAGAGCGGGAAGATGCAGAAATGCAAGCGATTCGGGATATAATAAAAAAGGAACTGTGAAGAAAATGATAGGAAGAGCCAAATTCCTTATACAAATCTTATATCTTTATTAAGAATCTGGAAGAATGTAGAAATATGTAGAATATTGGGGTATAATATTGAAAGAATTTTGAGAATCAAACGAAAGGTGGTTTTATATATTATGGAAAGAAGAAATGCATGGCTTTCTTATGAAAAAGCAGATGAGAAAGAGCTGGAGAAACTTGCAAAAAATTATCGCACATTTCTGGATGCCGGTAAGACAGAGCGAGAATGTGTTCTGGAGCTTACAAAAGAAGCGGAAGCAGCAGGATATGTTTCATTAGAAAATAAACTTGCATCCGGTGAGCAGATCAAAGCCGGAGATAAGATCTATGCTGTCGGCATGAAAAAGATCATGGCTATGTTCCATATCGGACAGGAACCGATAGAAAAGGGAATGAATATTCTTGGAGCACACATTGATTCTCCACGTTTGGATGTAAAACAGAATCCTTTATATGAAGATACGGATCTGGCATATCTGGATACCCATTATTACGGCGGGGTGAAGAAATATCAGTGGGTAGCACTTCCATTGGCGATTCATGGTGTGATCGTGAAGAAGGATGGTACAGTAGTAAATGTGAATGTTGGTGAAGATGAGGATGATCCGGTCGTATATATCACAGATCTTCTGATTCATCTTGCAGGTAAACAGCTCCAGAAAAAGGCCGCAGAGGTGATCGAGGGCGAGAATCTTGACATTCTGATCGGCAGCAGACCACTGAAAGAGGAAAAGGACGAGAAGAAGAAGGAAGCAGTCAAAAATAATGTCCTTCGGATTCTGGGAGAAAAATATGGTGTAGAGGAAGAGGATTTTCTTTCAGCAGAACTGGAGATCGTTCCGGCGGGCAAAGCTCGTGACTGCGGACTTGACCGCAGTATGGTCGCAGCATATGGACAGGATGACCGTGTCTGCGCATATACTTCTTTTGTGGCAATGCTTGAGATGGAAGCACCAAAACGTACCAGCTGCTGTCTTTTGACGGACAAAGAAGAAATTGGAAGTGTAGGAGCTACTGGCATGCAGTCTAATTTCTTCGAAAATACTGTGGCAGAGCTTCTAGAAGCTATGGGATGTTATTCCGGACTGGCACTCCGAAGAACTCTTAAGAATTCCTTTATGCTTTCTTCTGATGTAAGTGCAGGCTATGACCCGGCTTACGGAGAATGCTTCGAAAAGAAAAATGCAGCATATCTTGGAAGAGGAATCGTTCTTAATAAATTTACAGGTGCAAGAGGAAAGTCCGGATCTAACGATGCCAATGCAGAGTATGTGGCAAAAGTACGTGGTATTTTTGATGACAGTAATGTTGCCTTCCAGACAGCAGAACTTGGCAAAGTAGATGTGGGAGGCGGCGGAACGATCGCTTATATCGCAGCACTTTACGGAATGAATGTGATAGACAGTGGTGTGGCGGTCCTGAGTATGCATGCACCGTGGGAAGTAACAAGCAAAGCCGATATTTATGAGGCGAAGAAAGCATACAAAGCGTTTCTTGAAAATGCATGACAGAGATTCTGGTGCCAGAAAAAAATAAGCATAATACAGAAACAATAAACAGCGACATCAAAGGAGAATGCAGAATATGAATGATACGCTGATCAAGGTGGAAGACCTTTGCAAGATTTATAATCCCGGCGAAAATGAAGTAAGAGCCCTGGATCATGTGAGCCTTGAAATAAAAAAAGGAGAACTGGTGGCAATCATCGGGCAATCAGGTTCTGGCAAGTCAACTTTTATGAATATGCTTGGGTGTCTCGATGTGCCTACCTCGGGAAAGTATTATCTGAACGGGACTGATGTGTCCGAAATGACGGATAATGAACTCTCGGAGGTAAGAAACCATGAAATCGGATTTATCTTTCAGGGATTTAATCTTATTGCAAATCTGAATGCAATTGAAAATGTAGAATTGCCGCTGATCTATCGTGGAATTGATCGTAAGACGAGACATGAACTGGCTATCGAATCTCTGAAAATGGTTGGCCTGGAAAAACGTATGGATCATAAGCCAAGTGAGATGTCCGGTGGGCAGCAGCAGCGTGTGGCAATTGCAAGAGCAATCGCTGCACAGCCTCCGGTCATTCTTGCAGATGAGCCGACAGGAAACCTGGATTCTGCATCCAGTAAGGAGATTCTTGCAATTTTAAAGAAAATGCATAAAACAGGAAGAACAGTAATATTGATCACGCATGATAATGGTATTGCAGCACAGGCAAGACGTGTAGTGCGTATTATGGATGGTAAGATAGAATCGGATACAATCAATCCGGATTTTGACCAGGAGGAGGCATAATGAAAAAGAAAAAGTCCAAAAAGAAACTGGTGATCGGAGTTGGGATTCTGGTCGTGGCAGTAGTAGCCGGTGTCAATATCTATGGCAGTATGAATGCAGCGGATTCGGCAATTCCGCAGGTGAAAACAGTATCAGCTGTCCGCGATAATGTTCAGCAAACGGTAGAAATCAGTGGTACAGTAGTAAGTGAAGAACAAAAAACATATTTTTCTCCTGTCAATGCCAAAGTTGATACAGCTGCGTTGAAAGAAGGTGAAACTGTAAAAGCAGGAACTAGTCTGATCGAATTTGATCAGAAAGACCTGGAGAGAGAAGCGAAGAAAGCTGATCTGAATGTAGAGTCCGGAAAACTGGATATGAAAAATACTTTAAATAAATCGGATAAGGCGGTTCAGAAGCAACAGAATGCAGCAGGTGATGCGGCAAGCCTGAAACAGCAGGTTGCCGCTCAGGAAAATTATATTGCAAGTCTGAAAGCAAGGATCTCGCAGGCAAATGCCAATGCACAGGCAGCATCTTCCAAAGCTGCTGCAAAGAAACAGGCAGATGCAGCTGCCGCACAGAAGGCACAGCAGCAGGAAATACAGCGTGAATATGCACAGGCACAGACTACATATCAGAATGAAACCCTTCCTGCGTATCAAAATCAGCTGAATACACTGAACAATGAAATGAATCAGGCACAGTCGGATTACAATCAGGCAGAGAACAGTTATCAGATGGCTTTTCAGGCGTGGTCTGCAGACCAGAGTGATAATAATGAAAATGCACTTGAGATAGCAGAGCAGATGAGAAGTGAAGCGCAGATTACATATCAGAATGCAAAAACAGCTTATGAAGATTATAAAGCGCAGAAGCCGGCTGCTCCGGTAATGTCTGACTTCACCGGCGAGGCTGACATTGTTTCTGACGGAACGTCTGCAGATGTTTCTGCATCTGCTTCTTCCAGCACGGATGATACTGCTGTGACAGCGGATACTACTGCACTGGAGAATGAACTTGAAAAAGCAAGTAATAATCTTGCAGAACTTCAGTCAGAACTTTCCTCGAAGGAAGCGGCTGCAGAAGCAGATACGGGTGCTGTGACTGAAGAAGAAAAAGAAAAAATGGAAATTACCAATAATCTTTCTGAACTGGATCAGATGTCTGCACAGGAACTTGTAGAAGCAGCAAAGAAAGGAATCAAGGCTGATTTTAATGGTGTGGTTACAAAAGTTTCTGTGGTTGAAGGTGCAACTGCAACACAGGGAATGGAATTGTTCACCTTACAGAATACTGATAAAGTAGATGTGAATGTAAATGTTTCGAAATACGATTATGATAAAGTGAAAGAAGGTCAGTCTGCGGACATCACCATTGCAGGAAAAATTTATGAAGGTGAAGTAACGAGTATCAGCCATGTTGCTACTCAGAATGAAAAAGGTGCTTCTTTGATTTCTGCGGATATTCGTATCAAGAATCCGGATGAAGATATTTTTCTTGGCGTGGATGCCAAAGTAACAATTCATGCGGAAGAAGCGGACAATGTAGTTGTACTTCCGTCTGAAGTAGTTAATATAGGAAAAGAGGGCTCTTTCTGTTATGTACTTGAGAATGGGGTTATTACCAAAAAGGATATCACAACAGGAATCAGTTCGGACGAATATGTAGAAGTGCTTGACGGCATTAAAGAAGGTGATGAAGTTATCCGTGACCTTGGTTCCCTGGAAGAGGGAATGCAGGCAGAAGCTGCTGATAGATCCGGAGATGTGAATGGTGAAAATACAGAGACAGATAATGCAGAAGAAGGTGTCTGATGGGCGGATTATATGAATATATAAAAATGGCGGTCCAGAATATCCGGGCAAATAAAGGACGTTCATTTCTTACCATGCTGGGAATTATTATTGGCATTGCTTCGGTCATTGCAATCGTTTCCATCGGCGAAGGAACGAAGAATCAGATGAACAGTGAGATCGATGGAATTGGCTCAGGGCTGATCGCTATCGATGTCAGTAATGATGCCATGACGGAAGATGAATGGATCACACCGGATGATGTACAGGAAATCCGTAAGCTCGATACAGTAGGTGGTGTTAGTGTTTCAAACAATTACGATGGTGAAACGGTGACCGGTAAGGGGAATTTTTCTATCATGCTGACAGGTGAAGGTCCCGATGCCAAAATGATCAATAATTCCGATATGAAATATGGAAGTTATTTTGGCGAAACAGAGATTGAAGAGGGCAAAAATGTATGTGTAATCTCAGATACAGATGCCAGGCAGCTTTTTGGTACAGATGATGTTGTTGGTATGAGCCTTGATATTACCTGTTATGATTCTTCAAAATCTTTTCGCATCATGGGTGTCACTACGCAGAAAGAAAATGGAACATTCGTAAGTTATACTTATGATGGAATGCCGGTTACGGTAAATGTTCCGTATTCTTCCATGGATGATCTTGTGGGTGGAACCGATGAATTTTATTCCATTACAGTGGTTCAGGCAGACAAAACACTAGATTCACAGATCGTTGCAGATCAGGTCGTGCATCTTTTGGAGAAACGTCATCAGTGCGCAGGGGAAGACTATTTTCATGTGCAGAGTTTCCAGGATGTCCTGCAGTCAATGAATGAAATGCTCGGTATGGTGACGGCATTTATTTCATTTGTTGCCGGAATTTCTCTTTTGGTAGGTGGAATCGGTGTTATGAATATTATGTTGGTATCTGTTACAGAAAGAACACGTGAGATTGGAATCCGTAAATCACTTGGCGCCAAGACCTCTTCTATTATGTTACAGTTCCTTGCGGAAGCGGCAATCCTTACAGTTATGGGAGGCGTGATTGGAATTATTCTTGGAATTCTTGCAGGTTATGGAATCTGTTCTATCATGAGTGGAAGCATGGGAATGACGATCACACCGGGAATCAGCCCGACAGTGATTCTGGCGGCAACACTTTTCTCCTGTGCGGTCGGTGTATTTTTTGGAATCTATCCGGCGAAGAAAGCTGCAAAACTCAGTCCGATCGAGGCTTTGAGACGAAATTAAGTTGAATAGTTTTATAAAACCAAAATGGCTCTTCGGTATCCTTTTATAAGGAATATCGCAGAGTCATTTTGGCTTTTAAGGTTTAATTAAAGTTAATTCACACTATCACCTTTTTTCTGTTTTATATTTTATAGAAGAGGGAAGAAAAAGCCCGGGAAGTTTTATCAAGACATAAAGGATGATAAACTTTCCAGTATGTTTTTGGGTTTAGCTGCATATATGACAGGCTTCGCAGGCGGACGGTGCAGTTGCACAGCCGCCGAGAGCGGTTTCGCGTAATTCGGCAGGTAGTTTTTTGCCTACAGTGTACATGATCGTGATCATCTCATCAAGGGGAATGAGCTGCGTGATTCCGGCAAGTGCCATTTCGGCAGCAACGAGAGCATTGGCAACTCCGGCAGCGTTTCGGTTCTGGCATGGATACTCGACAAGGCCGCCGACCGGGTCACAGACAAGTCCAAGCATATTCATCAGTACGGTAGATGCTGCGTGGGTACATTGCAGGGGTGTTCCGCCAAGTAATTCAGTAGCTGCAGAAGCAGCCATGGCAGCAGCAACACCTGTCTCTGCCTGACAGCCTCCGACTGCACCGGCAACAGTTGCATTTCGCATGGCAAGATAACCAATGGCACCAGCATTAAAAAGTGCTTTTTGGATATATTTGTCAGAGTAGTTGTAAACTTCCTGAAGGGCAAGTAAAAGGCCTGGAACGATTCCGGCAGAACCCGCAGTCGGAGAGGCCACGATTAGCCCCATGGAAGCATTGGTTTCCAGAGTTGCCATAGCGTAGGTGATGGCTTTTTCAAGCAGTTTCCCGCAGATCCCTTTGCCGGAAGCCTGATGAAGGAAGAGTTTTTTTGATTCACCGCCAATCAGTCCCCCCATGGATTTTACAGGGTGTTTGATTGGTGAAAAAGCAGCTTCTTTCATAATCTCAAGAACATGTGTCATGCGAGCGTTTACTTCCTGTTCTTGCATTTCACCAATTATAATTTCTCTCTGGCGCATAATTTCAGAGATTGGAAGATCTTTTTCTGAACATAAAGCCAGAAGTTCTTTGGCATTTTTAAATTCTCTCATCATATTCCTCCTACATCTGTACGATCATCACTTCGTGGATATGCTGATTCTTGCGAATCGTATTTCCAATATCTTCTGGAAGGCGTCCATCGGATTCGACGATCGTGTAGGCAATCTCGCCTTTGGACTCTCTGAAAAGGCGCATAAAGGCAATATTTACATTTCGATCGCTGAGACATTTGGTGATATAGGCAGCTACACCCGGTTTATCCTGATGGATGACGATAATAGCGCTGTATTCGCCGGAGAAATCGACCTGTACAGAGTTGATCTTTACGATGCGGACTTTTCCGCCGCCAAGGGATTCGCCGCGGACAGTCATTTCCTGACCGTTGTTATTGACCATATGAATGTCAACAGTATTAGGATGAATGTCAGTTTCTAATTCATTAGGAGTAAATGAGAAGGTAAGGCCTTTTTCTTTTGCAATTTCAAAAGAGTTACGGATGCGCATATCATCGGTGGAAAATCCCATGATACCTCCCAGCAGAGCCCGGTCAGTACCGTGTCCTTTAAAAGTCCTTGCAAAAGAGCCATAAAGAGTAAAGTTTACTTCTTTTAGTGGACCATTGATCATTTTCTGGGCTAAAAAACCGATGCGGGCAGCTCCGGCAGTATGGGAGCTGGAAGGTCCGATCATGTTTGGCCCCATTACATCAAATATGCTGATAAAAGACATGTTTTTTCTCCTGATTGTACTTTATTTTTATAGTATCTGTATTTATGAAAAAAATACAGCGAATGTCCTTATAGATATATTGTACCATCCTCATCAAAATGAAGCAATTTAATCAGGTAAAATGGATATTGATGAATAAAAAGAAAAATTTAAAAAAATTAAAAAAAGGTGTTGACAATTTGCTCACTTTGCAGTAAAATACATTTTGTTGTGAGCGACAAGTACTCACAAATACAAAATGTGCGTTTAGCTCAGCTGGATAGAGCGTTTGGCTACGGACCAAAAGGTCGG
>OLRE01001875.1_pt1 | contig 18779 bp, 16 predicted proteins | sample 1672461 | NCBI WGS metagenome assembly OLRE01 (sample SAMEA3136688, study PRJEB25190) | human gut metagenome | biome: human gut; feature: human-associated habitat; material: faeces | place: Austria | collected 2013
GGCTTTGCAGGACGCAAAGCCCACAAAGCGTTCTTATAGGGATAGAGAATTCGCATTATCTTATAAAAAACGGACTTTTTCTACAAGCTAGATGCCCGTCCTCAACGGACGGGCATTTTCTCACCCCAACGTACAATCAAGCACCATCATAACAACAAACCCTGCCGCCGCACCTATCGTTCCTATGTTGCTATGCTCTTTGCCCTGTGCCTCGGGTATAAGCTCTTCTATCACAACATACATCATAGCCCCTGCCGCAAACGACAGCATATACGGCAAAAGCGGAGCGATGAATGAAGCGAGCAGTATCATCACCGCCGCACCAATCGGCTCGACAACTCCCGACAGCACTCCCATCACAAACGCTTTTCCCTTTTTCATTCCCTCACTTTTAAGCGGCATTGAAACCACCGCTCCTTCGGGGAAGTTCTGTATTGCAATACCCAGCGCCAGCGCAAATGTGCTTGCAAGAGTAACGCTGTCGCCGCCCGTGCCGCTTGACCCGGCTACAGCCGCACCGACAGCCATTCCCTCCGGCACATTATGGATAGTCACCGCAAGAAGCATCATGGTAGTTTTTGAAAGCCCCGAGCGCACGCCCTCAGGCTTATCGCTGTCAAGATGCAGATGCGGCACAAGGCTGTCTATCCCAAGCAGGAACAGTATCCCCGCCGCAAAGCCGACCACAGCAGGCACCCAGTTCATTTTCCCGTAGCCCTGTTCGGACAGTTCCATTGACGGTATCAGAAGCGACCAAACCGAAGCCGCTATCATAACTCCCGATGCAAAACCAAGCAGCAGCTTCTCCGTCCCAACCCTCACCTTATCACGCATAAGGAACACCATAAGCGAGCCGAGCGTTGTTCCCATAAGCGGTATCATCAGTATCAGAAATATCTCCAATTGCGTCACCTCAATATAAGTTAGTTTAGACTTACCACTTATATTTTACCACAAACAAAAGAAAAAGCCAAGCGTTATACCTGACTTTTCCCGTAATATTTACTTTTTACGTTTTCTTGCCGTAACTGTGCTTATCATCACCGCAACCGCAACAACAGGGGCAGCTGCCGCCGCAAACGGTATATCTCCGCTTGTATTCGGGTTTGTCGGTTTATCAGGCTCTACAGGCTGTTCGGGCTTAGCAGGTTCTTCCGGCTTAGCAGGTTTTTCCGGCTTTGCAGGCTGTTCAGGCTTTGCAGGCTTTTCAGGCTCTTCAGGCTTTGCAGGCTTAGCAGGTTCTTCCGGCTTCTCCGGTTTATCCGGCTCTTCCGGCTTTTCGGAATCTTTTTTTACCGTTACAACAAATTCCGATATATCGCTTATCAGCCTGCCGTTTTCATCTCTCGTTACGCTTACGGTAAAATTCTCATCACTTACAGCCGTATATCCCTCAGGAATATCAGCCTCGGCTTCATGTTCGCCGTAAGGTGCGTATTCATTGTACTCATAAACCGTATTTCTGTTTTCGTCAACGATCTTTACTTTGATTACAGGGAGCTTTTCAATAAGCAGTACAATCTCGCTGTCGGCAGGATACCATTTGCCGTCTATATAAAGCAGCTTCGTGATAGCGTCATTCCTGCTTTTCAGTTCATACTGATAATGATCATATCCCTCAGGGCAATCAAGGTTATCTATGTTGAATATTGTGTGATAAGCATAAGTTACTATGCCCTCATCCACTACATCTCCGGTGAATGCGTCACAGTAAACAACACGAGTTGTCTTGTCTGAGTTATCAACGGCAGGCGTTACATCAAATATCACATAACTCTTATCCGAAACATACTTGCCGTTTTCTTCGGTGATATTGACGGTCGCCTTGCTTGCTCGTGTGAATACATATCCGAATTTTTCAAGATCCTTCTCGTCATATTCGATTACGTTTTCACCGAGCGTCGTAAACTCTTTCTCATCGGATAAAACAACCGTTGCGTAATAAGTAAAATATACAGGTACGATAACGCCCTTTACCGTTCTTATCGTGACAGTCGCAATATCGGAAGTAAATTCGCTGTCGGTAGCTTTCTTTCTTACCTCAACCGTATATTCCGTGTCACTGTCAAGCCCCATAATATAGTCGCTGTCGCTTACCCAATTGTCCTGACCTTTTATACGGTATTCATATACTCCGTTTCCGTCAATGCCGATATAATCCGGTCCCGGCTTTGCCTTTACATTTTCGGGAGCGGAAGGTCTTTCAGGCACTTCTATACAAAGCACCTCGCTTGCGAAACCGTTTAAATCAGCTATACGCTGAAGGTAGATATTCTTTCCGGGTGTAAGCGGTATTGTTTCCTCATCGAGTGCTGCCGCATCGCTCATATCGGAAGAATACGAGTATACGAAATTCTTCGAGAATGTGTAAAGAGTAGCTTCCTTGCTATAAACAAGAGTCTTTACAGCGGGATTAATCGTGTATCTCTTCGGCGTTGTTTCCGTTGCAAGCAGTTCGCCGTTCATATCATAAACGCTTATCTCCTGCTTTGTAAAGTCAGCCACCGGGTCACCGTCTGCAAGTATATTTCCGTCTTTATCCTTTACGGTAAATCTGCTTTCATCATACTGTATCGTTTCCTTGTCCTTATCATAGCCGATATACCTCTTTGTTACCTTTACGGTATATTCCGAAGCGTCCTTTCCGCTTGCAGACGATTTTATTACTATATCACGGCTTTCGCCGGGGGCTAAAGTGATTTCCTCAGACCACTCATCAGACATAACTCTTTTGCCGTCAACGGTTATTTCATCGCATCCTCTCGGACGTATCGAAATACCGCTCACACCGACAGGAAGAGCTATCACGTTCTCATTAGCATAGTCATCGGGCGTTACATATATCTTTTTATCCCCGTAACTTATCGCATACTCCGTAAGCGCCGATTTCGCCTTTGTATATGTACGGCTGACAATATTTCCGCTGCTGCCGTTCGTCTTGCTCCACGCCGAAACAGTGCAGGCTTTTTCAAGAATTATCGGCTTTGTGTAGCGTATCGCCGCACCTCCGTCTATGCTGTACCATATTTCATCCGCTCCGCTAAGCTCCAGCTTGCTTCCGAGTGCAACAGGACCTTCAATTATCGAAAACCTCACATTTTCCGATGCAATCCTGCTCTCCGGCAGAGGATTTGTAAACGCACTAAGACAAAAGCCGGTAGCGCATAATGTATATCCGTCGGTTACATAGGACAGCTCCGACACGTCATTCCAATCCTTGCCGTTTTCACTGTACATTGATACTCTGCCGTCATCGGAATACTTCGGCGAAGAATTGTAAAAGCCGTTAAAATACGTTTCAATCGGCAGCGGATATTCATACTGCGGATTAGTCAGCTTTACCACTATCGAAAAATTTTCTCCGCTTTTAAGTGCGACCGCCTTGTCAAGCTCCACTGTATGATAACCGGGATATTTCTCCGTTCCCGTAAGACCGCTTGAAGCTATGCTGCCGCTTACGGGGTTTTCCTTGTCGGTATCGGTATAAACAGTTATCTCATACTGCGTATTTACATCAGTCGTATAGAACGAAACCGCTTCAAGCTGTTCATTGCCCTTTGCTGTGAATATATTCGACATATATCCGTATTTCTTGGCGTCTTCGTCTTTATAGAACGTATCCGCCGAAGCGTTCAGCGACCACATCTTTCCGACACCGTAATAATTGCTGTAGTTGTTCTTGCTGTCAACGATATATGTTGCCACCGAGCCTATAGTCGGGTCTTCATATGACAGCCAGAAATATCCGGCATCTCCCCAGTCTGCACCCCAGCTGTTCTTTATGAGCCATGCGCCGTCTTTTTCGGGACGGGTGTCATCACTTGTGCCGAATTTTTCTCTTGAAAAATCATCATCCCATCCGACAACCGAAACCGCATGGTCGGAAACTTTATTCTCGTCATAACAAAAAGAAGTGTAATATTCATTGTTGTAGTAAGCATCATCACTGCAAAACGAAATCGTCGATGCACCGTATTCGCTTACAAGCTCCTTTATGATATTTTCGGAAACTTCTTTTTCTAAAATATTATCATACCCGTCCGTAATATAGGTATTTGCCGTTGCAAAGTACACATCTGTAAGATGAAAATCGCTTTCACCCGTCAGATGCTCATCGGTATCATCCTTGTCATACGGCAATCTGTAGGAATAAACAGGACCGTTCCACTCCGCCAGCGTAGCCGTTGCAAGGCTCTCAAAACCACCCATATCATAGGGATTATCGAAATCCTCTTTGCTTCTTACCCCGTTGAAGAATTCCCGCATATAATCGTTCTCATATGCGTTCCAGACAAGGTGTTTTTTAGAAAAGGAAATATCGGTAAACTGCGTTATAAGCTGTGACTCTATCGTGCCAAGCGACGCAAACGACCAGCAGGTACCGTACGGCGACTGATTCTCAACCGGCGACACCCTGCCGTAATCCCTCAGGTCATACGATGACGGAAATTTTTTATTTGCCGTCTGTGTAAGCTGTGCGTAGCTTTCGCCAAGATACGACATATCAAGCATAGACGGCGCAGCCCCCACTTCGTTGCCCTCACCGGAATCAATATATCCTATATATTTTTCCGACACCGATGAAAGCATACCGTGACCGTTAACCTTCACAGGCGCAAGCTGTGCCGATGCTGTCATATTAAGCAGCACGCTTCCTGCCGCAAGCGTAGCGGCTGTTATCGCCGCAATAATTCTTTTGAAAAGATTTTTCATATTTCCTCCTTTTTCAGTCTGTTGTTAATTTGTAATACAGTAATTGTAATAATAGTATTATACAGTATTTTTTGTGAAGTTTCAATATATTTTACAAAAAAATCTCCGCAACCCAAAGCCACGGAGATAAAACCGTCATATGTAACGCCGTATTACTTGATTACTTCAACCATCATGCCGGGAGCGGCCATTACAGCGTTTGATTCGTCTGTATCAATGTGCATAGCGTCTGCAAAATTCTCGCTTACTCTGATAACAACATCGCCGAGAATTGCCTTTCTTCCGTCAGAATCAACCTTTACGCTTACAACGTCCTTGTTCTTCACGCCCCACTTTTCAGCGGTTTCGGGAACAAGGTGGATGTGACGCTTTGCAACGATAACGCCCTCGCTGATTTCGATCTCGCCCTCAGGACCTGTTATCTTACAGCCGGGTGTACCTGCAATATCGCCCGATTCTCTTACGAATATAGGACATCCGATAGAACGTGCGTCTGTAGCGGAAAGCTCAACCTGTGTAGCAGGACGTACAGGACCTAAAATAGATACATTTGCAAGCGATCTCTTGGGGCCTGTTATAGTAACTCTTTCCCCGCAAGCGAACTGACCGGGCTGAGAAAGATCCTTCTTCTTTGTAAGCTCGTGACCCTTGCCGAACAGTGTTTCGAGTGCCTCCTGCGTAACGTGGATGTGACGTGCGGAGGTTTCCAGTAATACTTCCATTTTTTCCATAATGTTATCCTTCTTTCATGCCAAAGGCAATTTTTACTGTTAACATTATACACCCGTGAAACGAAAATTTCAAGTGTTTCATATAACGAATATCGGGCGGAACAAAAAAGTTATAACAGCGTCAGCTATCCCCAGCAGAAAGCACCCGATACAGCACACCGCAAACCGCTCAAGATATATCTTATAATAGTGCGGAGCCTCGTCACGTCTGCCTTTAAGCACAGCCAGCACACTGTTTGAGCATAACACGGACAGACGACACTGATAACAGCAGATTACCGTTCCTATAAATGCGGACGGAAGAACAAACACCGCAAAAGCCGGTATCCCGTTTGCCCCGTATGTATTCACAAGCGCCGCAAACGTCATTCCCACGCCTATACCCTTGAATGCCGGTATAAGCGCACCCACAGGCTGTCCCACAGCGCAAAGCCCTGCTAAAAACGGTACAATGCACCATATAAGCGCCGATATGAACGAAGCGGCGGCATTCCCGAAAAATCCGCCGTGTATCCTTCCTTCGAGAAAGCCCTCCAGCATCTCATCAGGCACGGTCACCGTTGCCTTCCCGTAAAACACCGCCCCGACAACAGCCCCGGCAACCGCCGTTATAAAGAGTATCAGTCCTGCATACTGCCTGTTGCGCCTGCCTTTAACCACTACTTCCGATACGGTTATACCGTCGGCACTCAGCTTCCCGTTTTCCTCCGTCATAACCGCCGTATCCGCATCCTGCCCCTTGCAAACATCGTCCCCGCCCGTCACAGCGTCAGGCTCGTATACCGCATTTCGTTCCTTTAAAAATTCTTCCCTTGTCATAATTTCGTTCATACTGCACGTCCTTTCCTTTCGGGTACTCTACAGTAAATCTATGAAATGAGAAGAAAATTTATGACCGTTTTGCAATAAAACACAACCGCCATGCCTCAGCACAGCGGTTGATTTCAGATGAAATATATGATATAATAGCGAAGAGGGTTCCTCGGACGACAGGCGGTCAATACATCTCCCAAGATGCGAAAACATCTGAAAGGGGGTGTAGCTGATGTACATAACCTTGAGCGATTTAACACAGATAGGTATTTTCCTTACTGCGTTCACAGTTATGATATTTACTATCAGTTCTTCAAATAAAAAGAAATAACCGCCCACAGCTTCCAACTACGACGGTTATTTCTTAGCCAACACGGGAGCGGTCGTCTGTCGTTCCCTCTTTATTTGTATTCTATCACACTTTCGATAAATTGTCAAGGTGCATTCCGATAGCCAAACAACCGCCATGCCTCAGCACAGCGGTTCAGACTGTCGATAAACCCACGCACCGCAAAAATGCAGATAAATTATCTGACACAAAATTAAAATAGGATAAGTAAAAGAATTTCACACAGCCGTAAAAACGGCTGTGTGAAAGCATTTTTGCTCACTGCGTCAACCGCCCCTCAACGTACCTTTGTACGCCTGTCGGAGCGGTTTCCTTGTCTGCGTGTGTTTCTCAACGTCTGCATCGTGTCGAAAAATACTTTTTCGACACGATGAAACGGGCATCAGTCACAATCGGCCGATGCCCGTTTTTTCTTTTTGAACTCAATCAAACTTCGTTATCTGCGGATTCCTGCAGTGCTGTAATAAATACAGCACCTCATCGCTCTTTACAAAATAAGACTTTGAATAGGTATCATCGACATAGAAGTCGAGCAGGAACTTATCTTCCCATTCGTGCAGGGATACCTTGAGCTTTTCCTTTATCTCGTCATACTTATCGCCGAATAAAGCTCTCAGCCCTTTTCCTCTGCGTAAAAAGCCGTAAACGAACATTGCTCCCCGAAAGCACGGTAAAAGCTGCGAGTAGATCGGAGAGTCACGGCGGAACTCAATAACTACCTTCTGCTCTGTAAGGCCTCCGGGCGCATCCCTGTCCTCAGGGAGCACAGTTCTGAACTTTTCGGGCGGCATTATCGTGCCAAGCTCGATGAATTCTGCATTTTCATAGGGTGCTGTCATAATATATCCTTCCTTTCGTCCTCATATAAAACTATCGGTGTCTTTATTATATATGCGTCATCCGGCTACTTCAATGAGCCGCCGCACAATATACTTAAACTACGGCACAGCTTATAAAAACTCCTTTATAAAAAATGAAAGCATAAGCCTTAGCTTGTCCTCATAATTCAGCTCACAGCCCAGTATTTCCTTTATCCTTCTCAGCTTGTAGTTTACTGTATTGCGGTGAACGAATGTAATCCTTGCGACCTCCTGCACACTGCTGTCATTTTCAAGATAGCACTTGAGCGTTTCCATATAATCCGTACCGTTGGCGCTGTCGAATTCTTCAAGCGTACCCAGCGTTTCGTCATATATCTCGTGCAGTACCGATGTATCTTTTATATGTACAAGCAGCTTGTATATGCCCATATCGCTGTAGGCTACACAGTTTTCGCCGTGCAGGGCAGCCACCTTGTGCGCCATTACGGCCTTGCGGTAACCGTCCGAGATAGCCGCATACCCTTGCTTTGACAGGCTTATGCCGCAGGTGAGCGTCGCTCCATCCCCGCCTGAATTGAAAATGGTATCAAATGTCGAAAGAATCTTCCGTACATCCTCCTCTTTACAGTCGGGGCATACTGTCACAAGATTTTTATCCTGAAAGAAGAAGCTGAATTGCCTTCCACTTGTATTCAGTACCTTCTGCATGGCGCTTGCGGCAGCTTTTTTCAGCTCATCGTCGCCAAGCTCGGTTTCAGAAAAGCCGCATACGCCTACGCAATAGTCGGATGACGGGAAATAACTGCGCCGTTCAAGCGTCGATTTATATCCCGCCTCGTTCTCCGGCGAAAATATAAGGTTTCTTAGAGCAGTGGCAAGCGCCGTTTCTATCTCCTCGCCGGTTACTATCCTGTGGCAGAAGTCGTAGGTTATATCTATCAGCTTTACCTCCCACGGAACAGTAAACAACGGCAGGGAATTAATATCACAGCAGTCCTTTACGCTTTGCGGTATACTCTTTATATATTTACCTGTGTTGATAACAAGCGCACTGCAGCGTTTTTCTATCAGCTCCTCGACAAACCTCAGCAGGTGACCGTCATCGTTTATTCCGACCCCTGTCATAAAGACCATTTCGTTTCCGTGAAGAAAAAGTGACACATTAGCGTTTTCAACCAGATGCACCCAGCGGACGTAGTTCCCCAGTCCCTCTTTTCCCGCAACGAGCTTCATAACGTAATTTGCCTGTGCATTCGCACATAGCTTTGATACTGTAATCGACATATTCTCACCTCTTTTTCTTTTAAGATAGCAAAAACCGCCGAAGCTCCCTTGTTTCACGACAGCTCCGGCGGTGTTTATCTCATTTATTGATATAGAGTATAGCACGGTTTTGCATAATTGTCAAGAGAATATTGCAAAATTCAACTACAGCACAAACAAAACGCCTTTCTTTAGGCGCTCTGCACAATTCAGTACAAATGCTATTGCAATGCGATTTTAAGCGTGATATAATGCAGTTAAACCGAAAGGAAACAGTGAAATAAAACAAAAAGAAACTTGCAACGGCGCAGAAAGTGATTTCTGCGCCGTTTTGTTTTGCAGGAATAAAAAGATAAGACTTGCAAAACAGGAAAGAAAGGAGTGCTTAGAAATGAGTGAAAAGGTAAATGCACCGGAGATTTCGGTAAAGAACGTCAGTATGGTGTTCTCGGACAGCAAGGGAAATCCGGTACAGGCACTTAAGAATGTAAGCATTGATATTCAGAAAGGTGAGTTCATATCGCTTCTCGGCCCTTCGGGCTGCGGTAAATCCACACTTCTTCGTATAGTATCGGATTTGCTAGCCCCCACCTCAGGCGAGGTTACGGTCTGTGGCAAGACACCGAGAGAAACAAGACTTGAGCAGAAGTTCGGTATCGTATTCCAGAACCCCGTGCTTCTCGACTGGAGAACGGTAAGAAAGAACATAAGACTTCCGCTTGAGATGATGAAGGTTCCGAAAGAGGAACAGGCGAGCCGTATCGAACAGGTACTGGAGCTTGTCGGACTCAAGGAATTCGGAAACAGCTATCCCGGACAGCTTTCGGGCGGCATGCAGCAGAGAGTAGGCATAGCAAGAGCGCTTGCGATACAGCCCGACATACTGCTGATGGACGAACCGTTCTCGGCACTTGACGAGTTCACAAGAGAAAAGCTAAACGACGATGTACTTTCAATATGGAGAAAGACAAACAAGACGGTGCTTTTCGTAACTCACAACATAGCCGAGTCGGTATATATGTCCGACAGGATCTGCGTTTTATCTCCTCACCCGGGCAGATTATCCGCAATAGTGGACGTTGATCTTCCCCGACCGAGAAACGCAGACATGAGAGGTACTCCCGAATTTGCCGCTCTTGTAGAGAAGGTAAGAAACAGCTTCGAGGGTATATAAAACCGAAAGGAGCGTTAAGAAATGATAAAAAGGATAACTTCCTCCAAAGGCATAGTAACTGCCGTATGGGTGCTGGGTCTTGTAGTGATATGGGAGATATGCGCATTCATAGTAGGAGCGACACAGCGTACACCCGTAAACGTTCTTCCGCATCTGTACCAGATAATCGGCTCATTCTTTGATACAAAGTCGATAACCGGTTCGGGCGATACGATAGCAACACTGGTTTTCTCCAGTGCCGCAGAAACGCTTTCAAGAGCGCTTATCGGTTTTATAATCGGTATGGTGCTGGGCTACATACTGGCTTTGCTGATGCACCTGTCGCACATAGTCGAAAAGATAGCGTTCCCGTATCTTATGATAATCCAGATGATACCTATTCTCGGTATGGCGCCTATCGTACTTTCGATAACGGGCGATATATCAAGCGCACGAATCATAATCGCCGCAATTCTCACATTCTACCCCGTTTCGACAAATACGCTGGCAGGCTTCAAGTCGGTCGGACGTGAAAGACACGAGCTGATGAGATCCTACGGTGCAAGCAAGTTTCAGCTTTACACAAAGATGCTTATCCCGTCGGCAATGACCTACTTCTTCACGGGTCTTAAAATTTCGGCACCTATGGCGATAACGGCATCTATCCTTGTAGATACGCTTCAGGGCGGCAACGGTCTTGGCTGTATGCTCTCCCAGTCGCTGAAAGGCTCGATGACAAGATTTGTATTCTGGGATATAGTAATATTCAGCGCAGTTATAGGCGTGCTGAGCTTCTATCTTATGGGTGTTATCGAAAGAGCAATAACACCGGCGAAAAGAAAGGCAAAGAAAAAAGCACAGTAAGGAAAGGACTGATCGTACTTGAAAGGCAAGGTAATCAAAAACATCATAACAACAGTCGGTCTGCCCGTACTGTTCGGAGCATTGATATTCACACTGTGGCAGACAAAGGTTCTGCACGCACTGTTCGGAACGGATGAGATAATCCTTCCGCTCCCGACAAGAATAGGCTCGATAATAGGCGATAACTTTACAAATATGTTACCGCAGATAGCGTCAACTCTTATAGTGGCGCTCGGAGGACTTGTACTCGGCTCGATACTCGGTTACTTCATCGGCGTTGCCGGTGCGGTATTCAAGAAGTGGGGCATGGGCGGTCTGACCATAGTATCCGCATTCAACGCAATCCCGCTTGTAGCACTCGCTCCGGTTATCAACAACTGGACAAGGGATTTGTCGGGCGTGGTAGATATAAGAAGTATGGTGGCTAAGATAATCACCGTTACGATATTCTGTACAGCTTCAATGAGCGTAAACGCATACAGAGGTCTGACGGAGGTAAAACCGTTCTCGGAGGATTTGTTCGCATCATACGGTTCAGGCAAGCTGAAAATATTCTTCAAGCTGAGACTCCCGAACTCACTGCCCTATGTATTCACGGCTTTAAGAGTAAGCGTTCCGTCCTGTATAATCGGTGCGGTAGTAAGCGAATACTTCGCAGAGCAGGTAATCGGTGTCGGCAGACAGATAAGAGAGAACATAGTCAAGGGTCAGTTCCCGACAGCGTGGGCATATATAACGATAGCCTGCGTAATGGGCATACTGATGTACATCATACTCCTCACAGTTGAGGCAATCGTGCTGAAAAACCGCCGTGCAAGATAAGCAAAAGAGCGGTTTCAGATATAAGGCGTATCGGCACTATCATTCAACGCCCATCCGATGCCATAATTTCCGTATTACTTCGTTGCTTTTTCTTGACATACAAAACAGTATGCCTACAAAAAAGCGCCTCGTTCTACGAAAATTCGGCTATCGCCTGAACGTTTCAGATAGCACCGACACACCTAAACTAAAACCAGTTTTAAAGACGAGAAAGGATGAAACATTATGAAAAACAAAAGAGTGTTAGCAGCATTACTCGCAGCAAGCTGTCTTGCAACATCGTTCACCGCTTGTTCCGGTGACACCTCATCGAGCAGCACAGCAGAAAGCTCAGCCGCATCGGCAGACGCTTCTTCAAGCGCCGCAGAGGGTTCTTCGGAAACCACAGGTCTTATGAGCGATGAAGAGATCATCAAGAAGGCTTCGAGCGAAAACAAGGTCGGCAACTGGGGTCTCGGCAACGAGTACGAAATTCAGGCTCTGCTTTCAAAGTACGGTCTGCCTACCGATTATATCACAATGGACTTCACAATGGATCAGATAGATAAGGATACTATTACGCTGGCATCAGCAATGACATTCAACGAGCTCGGTCTTATCAAGAACAACTATGACGGCGGTTATAACTACGGCGATGAGATCGGTGTCATTGATATGAACGACGAGGGTGTTGCAATGCTTGAGGATAACCTGTTCTGCACAAAGGAATTCGCAAAGAACAACCCCAACACAGTAAAGGCATTCGTTGCCGCATCAATGAAGGGCTGGACATATGCGTGCGAGCATCCCGATGAAGCCGCAGAAATCGTATTCAAGTACGGCTCATCGGTATCGGCTGACCACCAGAAGTATATGGCTTCAGAGGTTGCAAAGCTTGTAACGACAGATACAAAGGGCAATGCGGTTTCCGCTTCGGATGTAGGTAAGATGGACGAAGACGCTATGCAGCAGACACTTGACCTTGCTAAGCAGTACATCAAGCTTGATGATGCTACAGCGGCAGACAAGCTCGCTAAGCTGACGCTTGATGACATCCGTTCTTCCGACTATCTGACATATGACGGCGGAGCAGTTGAGAAGTCTGACCTCAAGGTTCAGCTTAAATGGTTACCGCAGGCTCAGTTCATGGGCTATTATGTAGCACTTGACAAGGGCTACTACAAGGATAACGGCCTTAACGTAGAGATCGTAAGCGGCGGCGGTGACGTTTCTGAAACAGTTGCGGTAAGCAACGGTACTGTTGACTTCGGTGTAACGTGGGTTTCTAACCTTATCAACGCCAACGCAGGCGGTATGGAGCTTATCGAAGTAGCTCAGGTATATCAGAGATCAGGTCTTGTTCTTTGCTACAAGAAGAGCCGGTTCACTAAGTAATTCACGGTTTCGGATCACTCCGGAAGCTGAAAGGCGGTATATATGAGCGAAAAGAAAATACTTGTAAGCGGTTGCCTTTTCGGCTGGCATTGCCGCTATGATGACGGCGATACGCCGTGTCTGCACCCACAGTTCCTTAAATGGAAAGAAGAGGGCAGACTGATACCTGTATGTCCCGAAGTGTTCGGCGGTCTTCCGACCCCACGTCCCGATTGTCAGCGTACAGGCGATAAGGTGATGAGCTGCGTAGGCGGCGACTGCACCGAGCAGTACACAAAAGGCGCAAACGAGGCGTTAAGACTTGCAAAGGAAAACGATGTTGCCCTTTGCATAATGAAAGAAGACAGCCCCTCCTGCGGAAGCACCCACATATATGACGGTACCTTCACGGATACGATCATCGAGGGACAGGGGCTTGCGGTAGAATATCTCAGAAACGCAGGCTACAAGGTATTCAGCGAGAATATGATCGAAGAAGTCATAAAGTCACTCGCAAAGTAAACACTACAGCAACTTATACAGTAAGTTCAGTATCGCACGAGCAGTTAAATACCGTTCGTGCGATCGGGAAAGACGTCAGGGCGGACGTATCACGGCATAGCGGTCGTTTCGCTCCGACGTTTTTCCCGATAAAAATACAAACTTTATCAAGAGCAGAAGGAAAGAGGGTATAACAGTGGTATTCAGATCACCACCAACGATTATTTACGGCAAGGGTACAGTTACCTCAGTCGGAGAGCAGGCGGCTCGCTTCGGAAAAAGGGCGGTGCTTGTCTGCGGAAAAGGCTCGCTGAGAAAAAGCGGAGTGCTTGATATTATAGTATCGAGCCTCGAAAAAACAGGAGTTTCATGTGCGGTATACGACCGTGTAGGCTCAGACCCGACAACATCAGACGTTGACGAGGGTGCGGCTTTTGCAAAGGAAAACGGTTGCGATGTGATAGTAGCGGCAGGCGGAGGAAGTCCTCTTGATGCGGCAAAGGGAATCGGAATGCTGCTCACAAACGGCGGCAAGGTGACCGATTACGAAAAGACCGCTCGGAGCGTGGTTCCATATTCCGCACGGCCTCGCAAACGCAATGCTTCTAAGTACGGTTATGGAATATAACCGCCCGTCCTGCCCCGAAAAGTTCCGTGACATTGCAATAGCGATGGGCGAGAATGTCGATGGCTTATCGGTAAGAGAGGCAAGTATAGCGGCAGTTGAAGCTATCGCCGCAATAGCGGACAAAACGGGACTTCCGAAGCTGCTTTCTTCACAGGGAGTAACAGAGGACAAGATACCGACTCTTGCAAAGGACGCATTCGCCGCAGGAAGTACGGCTAACAACCCCAGAGTTCCCACAGTAGAAGAAATCGAAACGATATATAAAAGTATTTTCTGATAAAAGAAAGGAAGAAACAGTATGAGATACGGATTCAAAAACGCAGAAGAGGTAAAGGAAACCTCACTTAAGTACAACCTTCATTCGTGGAGCGTTCAGGGCAAGCTGAACCCCGCAGTAGTAGAAAAGGCGGAGGGTATTTATTACTACACCGCAGACGGCAAGAAGATGGCAGATATGTCAAGCCAGCTTGTAAACCTGAATGTCGGCTACGGCAACAAGGATATTATCGACGCTATCAAGGAGCAGGCAGAAAAGCTTGCATACATCAGCCCGGCTTACGCTATCGACTGCCGTTCAAAGCTTGCAGAAATGGTCGTAAAGGTTGCTCCGAAGAATATGGGCAAGGTATTCTTCACCTTAGGCGGCGCAGACGCTAACGAGAATGCAATAAAGATTGCAAAGCTGGTTACAGGCAGATACAAGATATTCTCAAGATACCGTGCATATCACGGAAGCTCATTCGGCGCAGGTAACCTGACAGGCGAACCCAGAAGATATACTCTTGAACCCGGTATCCCCGGCTTCGTAAAATTCACAGATCCTTATCTGTATCACGCTCCGTTCCCTTTTGAGAGCGAGGAACAGGCTACAGAGTATTATATCGGACAGCTCCGTGACCAGATTATATACGAAAATCCCGATGCGGTTGCCGCTATCGTAATGGAGTCGGTAACAGGCTCCAACGGTATCATCATTCCGCCCAAAGGCTACTTACAGGGTGTACGCAAGATATGCGATGAGTTCGGCATTATGATGGTCTGCGATGAGGTAATGGCAGGCTGGGGCAGAACAGGCGAATACTTCGCTTGTGAAAACTGGGGCATCGAGCCTGATATGATAACCTTCGCAAAGGGCGTTACCTGCGGATACGCTCCTCTCGGCGGCGTTATCGTAAGCAAGAAGATTGCAGAATTCTTCGATATACACAAGCTCGACTGCGGTCTTACATATTCAGCTCATCCTCTGGGCTGTGCCGCAGGTGTTGCGTGCCTTAACTTCTATGAAAAAGAACACATTATGGATAAGGTAAAGGAGCGTGGCAAGCAGTTAGGCGCACTCCTTGAGGATATCAAGGCAAAGCACAAGAGCGTGGGTGATGTACGTTATATCGGCCTGTTCTCCTGCGTAGAGCTTACAAAGGATAAGGCAACGCACGAGCCTCTCGTTCCTTTCGGCAAGGACCCTGAGGGCATTATGGGCAAGATAGTCGGAATGTTAAAGGCAAAGGGCTTCAACACATATTCACACGAGGCTTGCATATTCGTCTGCCCGCCTCTCATTATCACAGAGGAAGAGCTTGCAGAGAATATGGCAATATTGGACGAAGTTCTGGCAGAAGTAGACAAGATGGTCTGATAAGCAACAGTTATTACGGGAAAGGACGGTAAGTTATGGATCTCATAATCAAAAACGGTACGATAGTTTCACCAACAGCTACATTCAAAGCCGATGTGTGCGTGGATAACGGTAAGATAGTTGCGATAACGGCAGATGCCGGCACAGACGCCGACAAGGTGGTAGACGCAAGCGGCAAGATGGTGCTCCCCGGTGCCATTGACGCACATACCCACCTTGCAATGCCCTTCGGCGGCACAATTTCATCCGATGACTACTACGCAGGCACAAGAGCAGCTGCCTGCAGCGGTACGACAACGGTATTCGACTTCATTTTACAGGATTTCGGCGAAACGATGGTCGATGCCATCAAGCGCCGTGACGCATTGTGCGCTCCCGATGCGGCTGTCGATTACGCATTCCACGTTGCAGTAAAGGACGTTTCAAACGGACTTATCGACACTATAGAAGATGCTGTAAACTACGGTGTATCTTCGTTCAAGGTATTTATGGTTTACGATTTCGGCGTAACAGACGGCGTATTCTATAAGGTGCTTGAAAAGGCAAAATCCTGCGGCGCTATGATTTCGGTACACGCCGAGAACAAGCAGCTCATAGATGTTCTGACAGAGCGTTATCTGTCAGAGGGCAAGACAAGCGCATGGTATCACTATATGAGCCGTCCTGAATTTGTCGAGGGCGAGGCTGATATAAGAGCTATCCAGCTTGCAAAGAGCCTTGACTCCAAGCTGTACATCGTACACCTTGCAAACAAGGAAGGTGTGCAGGCGGTTGAAAGAGCAAGGAACGAGGGCTATCAGATATATGCCGAGACCTGTCCACAGTACCTTGAATTTACCTCTGAGGTATATAAGAGAGCAGACGGCAGAAACTTTGTATGCTCACCTCCGATGAAGGGCGAGGAAAGCAGACTTGCTCTGTGGGAGGCTATAAAGAAAGGCCTTATCACAACGATAGCTACCGACCACTGCCCGTTCCAGTCATACGAAAAAGACTGGGGCAAGGACGATTTCACAAAGATTCCCAACGGCTGTGCAGGTATCGAGAATATGTACCCCTATATGCTGTCAGCCGCTAACGAGGGCAAGATAACATTCAACAAGGCAGTTGAGCTTTGCTCATATAACCCCGCCAAAATTTTCGGCTGTGACGCAAAGGGCGCTATCGAAGTCGACAAAGACGCAGATATTGTTATCTACGATCCCACGAAGGACTTCACTATTACAAATGACAAGATGCACAGCGACTGCGACCACACAATCTGGGAAGGTATCAAGGTCAAGGGTTATCCCGAGGCTACCTACTCAAGAGGCAAGCTCGTATTCAAGGACGGCGAGTTCTTGGGCGAGCGTGGCTGGGGCAAGTTCATAAAGAGAAGCTCAAGCGGTAACTTATAATAAATAAAAGCTGATACATAACAGGGGAGAGCAATATCTCCCCTGTATCTGTAACAGCACAAAGGAAAAGGAGAGATACTTATGCCATTCGTAAAAAATACAGCTATAGAAGAAAGCGCCCGTTGCCTTTTATGCCTCGACGCTCCCTGTACAAAAGCCTGTCCGTGCGGCGCACAGCCCGACAGATTTATCCGCTCACTGCGTTTCGATAATTTAAACGGTGCAAAAGCCTTTGTGAAAAACTGCGCCGATTGCTCCGCTCCCTGTATGACCGCCTGCACAAGAGCAAAAATAGACAGACCCGTTGAAATAAGACAGACAGCAAAGTATATCGCTTCTGCCGCAAAGGACGCAGAGCCGAAAGCCGATTTATCAATGACCTTCTGCGGTCTTAAGTGTGAAAACCCGTTCTTCTTATCTTCATCTGTAGTAGCAAGCGGCTACGATATGTGCGCAAAAGCGCTCGATATGGGCTGGGCAGGTATCGTATACAAGACGATAGGCTTCGCAAAGATGAACGAGGTATCTCCCCGTTTCGATATTCTGAACAAGGAAACGACACCCTATATAGGCTTCAAGAATCTTGAACAGATCTCCGACCACCCTCTTGAAGAAAACCTTGCTATACTCAAAAAGCTGAAGGAAAACTATCCCACAAAGATAATCGTATCCTCCATAATGGGCGAAAGCGAGGACGAGTGGACAGCACTTGCAAGACTGTCTGAGGAAGCCGGTGTCGATATGATAGAATGCAACTTCTCCTGCCCGCAGATGACAAGTCACAGTATGGGCAGTGACGTGGGTACGAATCCGGAGCTTGTCGCAAAATATACCGCCGCAGTAAGACGTGGCACAAAGCTCCCCGTGCTTGCAAAAATGACGCCCAATATAACCAATATGGAAATACCGGCTATTGCGGCAGTAAACGCAGGAGCGGACGGCATTGCGGCAATAAACACCGTCAAGAGCATCACAAACGTCGATCTTGACAGCTTCGTTCCGACCCCCAATATTAACGGCAAGTCCGCTGTCGGCGGATATTCGGGCAAGGCGGTAAAGCCTATCGCTCTGCGTTTCATCTCGGATATGAAAAGAAACGAAACGCTTGAAAACGTCGAGATCAGCGGTATGGGCGGCATAGAAACGTGGCGTGACGGTCTGGAGTTTATCCTTATGGGCTGTACAAACCTGCAGGTGACAACGTCTGTAATGCAGTACGGCTACAGAATAATAGACGATATGCTTGACGGATTATCACGTTGGCTCACTGCCGCAGGCTACAGCAGTGTGTCGGAGGTAGTCGGCCTTGCAAATAAGAATATGACCGATGCCGGCAGCCTTGACCGTGACACCGTTACATATCCTATATTCGACAAAAACAAGTGTATCGGCTGCGGCAGATGCTACATCGCCTGCTATGACGCAGGACATCAGGCTCTCGACTTTGATGCTGAAGCAAGAAAGCCCGTCTTCCTCGGCTCAAAGTGCGTAGGCTGTCATCTCTGCGCTACCGTCTGCCCCGTAAATTGCATTTCGAAGGCTAAGAGAGTTGCAAAAAAACACTGATTTTTCGATAAGAATCTTCATAAAATACGGCTGTTTCACAAGACAGCCGTATTTCAGACTGTCGATAAACCTATATAATTTTTGAAAATGGGTGTTTAGCGTTGCTTGCTCTGTTGGTTTTGCATCGTGCAAAACTTTTGGCAAGCAACCAAAGCATCCTTGCTTTGGG
>OLRE01001921.1_pt1 | contig 18435 bp, 15 predicted proteins | sample 1672461 | NCBI WGS metagenome assembly OLRE01 (sample SAMEA3136688, study PRJEB25190) | human gut metagenome | biome: human gut; feature: human-associated habitat; material: faeces | place: Austria | collected 2013
CTGATTAGGATCGAAGAATCGTAATAGATTTCAGCAAAATTTCAATACAAATGCGAAATAAGTGGTTGTAATTTGTCCGTGTGTATGATATACTGTCAAAGTTACGAGTATTATAAATCCACAGGAGGTGTCATTCGTGGCAGTTTTAAAAACGGTTTTAACAGTTGTATTTATTATTATATGTATCGCATTGACAGTAATTATTCTTCTTCAGGAAGGTAAGTCCGCAGGACTTGGAGCAATCAGCGGAGCAGCTGATACTTATTGGGGCAAGAATAAAGGTCGTTCTATGGAAGGAATGTTGGTAAAGGTAACCAGAGTACTGGTAATCTTATTCCTGTTAATTTCCATCGTACTGAATATTGGAAGTTTCTAAGAACCAAAGAGCTGTCGTGTGAACGACAGCTTTTTTTACTTTACAGGAATTGCTTTCCTGTAAAGTAAAAAAGCTCCGCGAGAATGTGATAAGGCACATTCTTTGTTTCATGAGCAGCGAGAAAAAATAGGAAAGAAAAGAATGGATAGAGAAGCACTGGAAAAAAGAAAGAAAATTGTATATGAGTTTATCTGTGATGACTTATATGTCCCGATGAAAGCCAAAGAGATTGCAATGATTCTGCAGGTATCCAAAGAGCAGCGGGAAGAGCTGCATGCGGTTTTGGATGCTTTGCTGGAAGAAGGCAAGGTAGAGCTGACCCAGAAGGGCAAATATGTAAAGGCTTCCGGAAGATTCTTAACCGGTGTTTATACCGGAAACAGCAGAGGCTTTGGCTTTGTGACGGTAGAGGGTGAAGAGGAAGATATCTATATCCCGGAGGAGAATACCAACGGAGCCATGCATATGGACACTGTATCTGTTGCAGTAAATCCGCAGAAGACCGGAAAACGCCGGGAAGGCAGAATTATAAAAATTATATCCAGAGGTCTGCATCAGATTGTCGGAACTTATCAGAGCAGTAAGAACTTCGGATTTGTAGTGCCGGATAACCAGAAGCTGGCGCAGGATATTTTTATTCCAATCGAACGCTCCAAAGGAGCAGTAGATGGACACAAAGTTGTCGTTGAGATTACCGATTATGGTAAAAACGGTAAGAAACCGGAAGGAAAAATTGTTGAAATACTTGGTCATATCAATGACCCGGGAACAGATATTTTATCCATTGTAAGAGGCTTTGACCTGCCGACAGAATTTGCACCGAAGATTATGAAACAGGTGGAAAATGTAGCCAAAGAAGTCAGTGAGGCTGATATGGCAGGCAGGGAAGATTTGCGGGACTGGCAGATGGTGACAATCGACGGAGAAGACTCCAAAGATTTGGATGATGCGGTATCCCTTACTATGGATGGAGAAAATTATATTCTGGGTGTGCATATTGCAGATGTGTCCAACTATGTGCAGGAGCACAGTGCACTGGATGTGGAGGCATTGAACCGCGGAACCAGTGTATATCTCGTTGACCGCGTGATTCCTATGCTGCCCCATGCATTGTCCAATGGAATCTGTTCCCTGAATGCAGGAGAGAACCGGCTTGCATTGAGCTGCATCATGACCATTAACCCGAAGGGCAAGGTCATTGACCATAAAATTGTAGAGTCTGTGGTAAAAATTGACCGCAGAATGACTTATACAGCGGTAAAAGAAATTTTAGAAGACCATAACGAAGAAACAATTGCAGCGTATCGGGAACTGGTTCCGATGTTTGAAAAAATGGGAGAGCTGGCAGCACTGCTTCGAGGGAATCGTATGAAACGCGGTTCGATTGATTTTGATTTTCCGGAAACGAAAATCCTTTTGGATAAAAATGGCAGACCATTGGAAATCAAGCCATATGACAGAAATACAGCTACAAAATTAATTGAAGATTTCATGTTGATTGCCAATGAGACGGTGGCACAGGAATTTTTCTGGCAGGAGATACCATTTCTCTATCGTACCCATGAGACACCGGACGAAGAAAAAATCCGAAAACTTGCAACATTAATCGGAAATTTCGGATATACACTGCATATTAGCCAGGAGGAAATTCACCCGAAGGAATTGCAGAAGCTGTTAGGAAAAATCGAAGGAACACCGGAGGAAGCATTAATCAGCCGGCTGACCCTCCGTTCCATGAAACAGGCAAAATATACCACAGAGAACACCGGACATTTCGGACTGGCAGCAAGCTGTTATTGCCATTTTACATCGCCGATTCGCCGTTATCCTGATTTACAGATACACCGTATCATCAAGGAAACATTGCGGGGCAGGATGAATCATAAGCGGATGGCGCATTACGAAACGATTCTGCCTGAAGTAGCCAAGCATTCCAGCGAAACAGAACGTCGGGCAGATGAGGCAGAGCGTGAGACTGAGAAGCTGAAAAAAGCACAGTATATGGCAGAGCATATCGGAGAAGTTTATGAAGGCGTTATTTCCGGTGTGGCATCCTATGGAATGTATATAGAATTGCCAAATACCGTGGAAGGGCTTGTGCATGTAACCAGTCTTACCGATGATTATTATCAGTATTTTGAAGACACTTTTGAACTGGTGGGCGAAGTAACAAACCGCCATTACAAGCTGGGACAGAAGGTATATATCCGGGTAATCGGTGTAGATGAAATTGTAAGAACCATCGATTTTGAATTGGCAGAGGCAACAGGAACAGGAGAAATGAAGAATGGGAAAAGAATCGATTAAGATGATTGCCAATAATAAGAAGGCAAGACATGATTATTTCTTGGAAGAACTTTATGAGGCAGGAATCAGCCTGCATGGAACAGAAGTAAAATCACTCCGTATGGGAAAATGCAGTATCAAGGAGTCTTTCATACACATTGAACATGGGGAAGTCATCATATATGGTATGCATATCAGCCCATATGAAAAGGGAAACATTTTTAACCGTGATCCGCTTCGTCCGAAGAAGCTTCTGATGCACAAAAACGAGATTCGTAAATTAGAGCAGAAGATTAAGGAAAAAGGTTATACCATTGTTCCGGTGGAAGTATATTTCAAGGGAAGTCTGGTAAAAGTCCAGATTGCGCTTGCAAAAGGTAAGAAGCTTTATGATAAGCGGAATGATATTGCAAAGAAAGATATGCGCCGTGAAGCAGAGCGGGATTTCAAAGTAAGAAATCTTGGTTAATAGGCGGATAAAAATTGTCAGTTAATGGCAATACAAACAGTGGTTCTTTCTTTGCCTCTTGCAGGAATAGCGGAGGCAGGTTATAATAGAATAAATATATAAGGGCTAGTAAAGGTTTCGACAGGGATTATGAAGCTGGAGAAGCGAGCCGCAGGGTGATGCGTTAAATTCCAAACTTAAAATTAAACGCTAACGATAATAAATTAGCTTACGCTGCCTAATGGCAGCAGTCTGACCTAGAGCACTCACACTTTAGGACCCAGGCTTCGACTATGTGAGAAACGACACGGGCAAAGCTTTGAACCCGTGGGCGTATGATGAAGCTACTGAAACAGTTACGGTGTTCATACCGGAATTGCAGAGGGAATGTCAAATTATGAACTACGCTCGTAGAAGGACAGGGGATTGGTTTTTGGACACGGGTTCGACTCCCGTCTAGTCCACTAAATGCAAATGCAGTCGAACCCCATAAATGATATTATTGTATATAGAAATGTTGTTTGTTGGGTGTATTGCAGAAAGCAAAAATAACGGTATTGTATATGAAGGATGATATGCAGTACCGTTTTTTAGGATGTAGCACAGATAGAAATTACGAAACTGGAAATTGTAGAGGAATAAGAGCAGAGGAGATGATTCTTCTGCTCAATCTCATTCATTTGTAATCAATCTCAAGGTTTCGAAAACTCAAAAGTATAACTACATAAGTAAAAATAACATATAAGCCCTTATGGAAGTTACTTATTGATAAGGATATGACGAAAACTGAATTAAGAAAGAAAACACAGATTGCACCAAGTACATTTACGAAGATGAATAATGATCAGCAAGTATCACTAGATATTTTGGCAAGAATATGTATTGAATTGAAATGTGGATTTGATGATATTGTGGAGATAGAACATTAGCAATAGGAAATAGAAAGGAAAATATAAATGTCAGAAAATAATGCTAACATTGGATTTGAAAAACAAATATGGGATGCGGCTTGTGTTCTGTGGGGACATATTCCAGCAGCAGAATATCGAAAGGTGATAGTAGGTCTTATATTTCTTCGCTACATTTCGAGTGCTTTTATGAAACGATATGAAGAACTTGTTGAGGAAGGTGAAGGCTTTGAGGATGATAGAGATGCTTATGTAGAAGAAAATATATTCTTTGTGCCGGAAGAAGCTCGTTGGGATAAAATAGCTTCTTCAGCACATAAGTCTGAAATTGGAATTGTTATAGATGAGGCAATGAGAGCTATCGAAAAAGAAAATACATCTCTTAAAAATGTATTGCCTAAGAATTATGCAAGTTCTGATTTGGATAAGAGAGTATTGGGTGATGTTGTTGATTTATTCACAAATATGGATATGGACAACACAAAGGAAAATAAGGATTTGTTAGGAAAAACATATCAATATTGTATCAAAGAATTTGCAGCTTACGAAGGTGTTAAGGGTGGTGAATTCTATACTCCGGAAAGTATTGTTAAAACAATCGTAGCTATACTTAAACCTTACGATAACTGTCGTGTATACGATCCATGTTGTGGTTCTGGCGGTATGTTTGTACAATCAGCAGATTTTATTGAAGCGCACAGAGGAAACAGAGATTCTATTTCTGTATATGGTCAGGAGTCAAATGCTGATACTTGGAAAATGGCTAAAATGAATATGGCTATCCGAGGAATTGATGCGAACTTTGGTCCTTATCAGGCTGATACATTCTTTAATGATTTGCATCCTACCTTGAAAGCAGATTTTATTATGGCAAATCCACCGTTTAACCTTTCTAACTGGGGACAGGATAAATTAAAAGATGATAAGCGCTGGAAGTATGGAACACCACCAGCAGGAAATGCCAACTATGCGTGGATTCAGCATATGATTTATCATCTTGCACCAAATGGAAAAATTGGATTGGTACTTGCTAATGGTGCGTTATCTTCTCAGTCATCAGGCGAAGGTGAAATCAGAAAAAATATTATTGAGGATGACCTTGTAGAAGGTATTGTTGCATTACCTACTCAGTTGTTTTACAGTGTAACAATTCCTGTAACTCTTTGGTTTATCAGTAAGAATAAAAAGCAGAAAGGAAAAACACTTTTTATAGATGCCCGTAAGATGGGACATATGGTTGACCGCAAGCATAGAGATTTTACGGAAGGTATTCAAGAAGATGGCAGTCTTGGAGATATTGATAAATTAGCAAAAATATTTGAAGATTTTCAAAATGGAACACTTGAAGAAGTAAAAGGTTTTTGTGCAATAGCAGATATTCAAGATATTGCAAAACAGGATTATATTCTTACACCAGGTAGGTATGTAGGAATTGAAGAAGTAGAGGATGATGGAGAACCTTTTGAACAAAAAATGAGTCGCCTGACATCTGAACTTTCTGATATGTTTGCTAAGTCTCACGAACTTGAGGAAGAGATTCGTAAGAAAATGGGAGCGATTGGGTATAATATATGATAGATGTATTTATTGATACTAATGTTTTATATAATAGAAACGAACAATTAGATAAGGCATTATTCGTTACTAAATTAAAAGAAATCATTGAAGAGATAGAAGCAAATGATATTTATACAGAAATTAAGCTATTGTTGCCACGAATGGTACTTAATGAATTATACTAACAACAATTAGAAATGTTTGATGGATTGAATAAAAGACTTGAAAATGTAAGCATGCCAAATCTGCAATATGATAGAGCTTTTAACTATGGAGAATATTTAGAAAAAATATTTAAGGAAGCAATAATGGAAATACAAAAAGGCATTGTTGAAGTAGACGTCGTGGATTTTCCTAATTCGGACAAGCTCGGTAATATAATATCAAGAGCGATAAAAAAAGCACCTCCATTTGAAGGAAAAGAGAAGCATAGTGATAAAGGATTTAAAGATGTATTGATTTGGGAATCCATAAAAGAATATAAGGAAAAACATATTAATGATATTATCGTGTTTTATTGTAATGATAGTTTGTTGGCAAGCAATGCACTAAGAAAAGAATTTAAAGAAGATTTCAGAGATGAAATATATATAGAACAAAAAAATGAGTTAATAAAAAGACTTACTACACTTTGCAATAAAAATGAAATGGTAAAGACTTTTTCATCACAACTTAATGAGAGAATAGAGATGTGTATGAGTCATGACAACGAGATATTATATGATTTGCTTATGGGAGATACTGAGTGGAGTGACTGAGATGTAATATCGGATTTTGAAGTGAAAAAAGTTAATATAATAAATTGTAATGATATAAAGATACATAATAGGATATTATATAAGGTTGAGATAGAAATTAAAATGTATTATTCAAAATACAAGAATAGAGATATGTATAAAATTATGGGAGAAAGACAGTTTGATATTTATTATGACTTTAATGATGATGTATTATTAACAAATCATTATGAGAATTTAACGATGGCAGACTGTAATATATCTGATTTTATAGTATTAGAGTAATTATTTTAATGAAGTAATTGTTGGATAAATTTGAAAGAGAGGATTGATATATGCCAGAGTGGAAATCAACCCGTTTAGGAGATATCTGTACAACAAATAAGGACAGTTATTCATCAAAAGACAATTGGAAAATTGTTAATTATTTAGATACAGGAAGTATTACGGAAAATAAAATCACTGAACTACAGTATATCGATATAGAAACAGATAAGCTGCCAAGCAGGGCAAGACGAAAAGTAAGAAAAGATAGTATATTATATTCTACAGTAAGACCTAATCAGTTGCATTACGGAATTATAAAAGAGTTAGTTGATAATTTATTAGTTTCTACAGGATTTACAGTAATTGATGTGGATACAAATAAAGCCATACCAGAATTTATTTACTATATTTTGACACAGAAAAATACAACTGAGCAATTGCAGGCGATTGCAGAACAAAGTGTATCAACGTATCCTTCTATTAAGGCAACTGATATAGAAAATCTGAAATTGAAATTACCCAATTTAGCTATACAGAAAAAAATTGTAGCTATTCTTGATACAATAGATAGTAAAATTAGACAAAATGAAAAGATAAACAATAATTTATCGCCTAATCTGTGCAAAGCACAGATAGCTGCGAAGCAGCGTAAACAGATACCGAGGCCGGTCGAATGCATGCATACGAACGGCAAGGTGTCTGTCAGAGGCGGTAATGAGAAAACTACGGAGCAGTTTTCGAATCTACTAGCGGCTTAAAGGTCGATGTCGGAGACATCAAGTTCGCCGGACATAAGTTTTGGAAGTAATGAATCTCTGATTTCCATTAACGCCTTTGATTCTCTTGTTTTTGAGAGAATCATAGAAAACATAGGCTTAATGATTTCATCAAACTTACTCAACACATCGTCTGTTGGTAAGTTAGTGGGATAATTCTTGAGAATATCCGTTTTCAAGTTTGTAAATACACTGCCATTTCCAAGCGCAACCAAATTATCTCGAATGTGCTTGAAATACAGATATAAGTATTCGTTTGAAAACTTGGATGACGGAAAATACAGCCAACCATCGTGTATGCAAGTATCTATATCAAGGATTTTCGGTAAACCGGGAGTGGCACTGTTTGATAAAACCAAATTTCCTGCTTTGAGAAAGACAGTTTTCTTCAATCCGTCCTCAATGATGTATTCTTTGATTTCATTGATGAAAGGTGAACTAATACAGGTTGCATCGGATATTTTCAGCCAATGCAATCCACTATCAGACAAGAAATTTTGAATTGGACGAGGTGAACCGCCACGCTTTATTTCAACAAAATTGCCCAAAACCCCACTTTTCCAAGTAGTTGGCATTTGCCCGTCAAATGGTTCATAGTCAATGAACCACGATTTGAACAAAGCCATTGCTTGCTGCTCTAAATTATTGTTTATTTGGTAGAACATTTCATCATATAAATGAAAATAAAATGCGTTAATTCGCATTTGGAAAGGAAAAATATGGCATTAGAAAACAAACTTAATATTACAGATTCCACAGAACTTGCAAGAATGGAAGAAAAAATAAGTAAGAAAAAAGCAGTGGAGTTATTTGAAAATGGATATTTGGATAAATATAAAGCAGGCTCTTTTGAGATGCTTGCAGCAATTCACAAATATTTATTTAGTGAGATATATGATTTTGCGGGAAAAGTGCGAAATGTAAATATTGCAAAAGGCAACTTTCGATTTGCTCCGGTGATGTATTTGCAAGCCGCAATTGAGAATGTTGAGAAGATGCCACAATCAACATTTGATGAAATTGTTGAAAAATATGTTGAGATGAATATAGCGCATCCTTTTCGTGAAGGTAATGGGCGAAGCACAAGGATATGGCTTGATTTAATTTTGAAGAAGGAGTTGAACAAAGTTATTGATTGGAGCCTTGTGGATAAGGAAGATTATTTGTTGGCGATGGAAAGAAGCCCAATCAAAGATATTGAAATAAAATATATTTTGAAGCAGGCTTTGACGGATAAGGTTGATGATAGAGAAGTTTATATGAAGGGTATAGACCATAGCTATTATTATGAAGGTTACGTAATATATAAAGCTGAGGATTTGTAAATATACACTCCTACCAACGGCAGGAGTAATAAAAGAACTGCCGTTGCTAGTCGTTCTCTAAAAAATTTCAAAGGAGAATGACAATGAAACAAAATTTAATTACGGATATTATTCAGGGGATGTTGCCATATTTGAATAATGCACAGAGCAAGCGATTACAAGAGGTGCTTCAATCAGCGTTTGTAAACTATGAAATAACAGAAAATACGGGGAATATGAAAGAATCAGAACGTAATTATGTAGAGATATTTTTGTCGGCTAAACGAATAGAAGGATGCTCAGAAAAATCACTTCGATATTACAAAGCAACAATTGAAGCAATGTTAGCAACACTAGATAAAAATGTGGAATATATAGTGACTGATGATATTAGAGAATATCTTACGCAATATCAACAAAAAAATGGATTGAGTAAGGTCACGATAGATAATATCAGACGTATTCTTTCTAGTTTCTTTTCTTGGCTAGAAGATGAAGATTATATATTAAAAAATCCTGTAAGACGTATACATAAAGTTAAGACCGGGATAAACATTAAAGAAACATACTCGGATGAAGCACTGGAATTAATGCGAGATAATTGTCAGGAGTTAAGAGATTTGGCAATGATTGACATGCTTGCATCAACTGGCATGCGTGTTGGCGAAATGGTATTGCTCAATAAAAATGATATAGATTTCAATGAAAGAGAATGCATCGTATTTGGTAAAGGTAGTAAGGAAAGAGTTGTTTACTTTGATGCGAGGACAAAGATACATTTGCAGAATTATTTAGATAGCAGAAATGATAATAATCCAGCGTTATTTGTGTCACTTAAAGCACCACATGAAAGACTGCAGATTGGCGGGATAGAAACAAGGCTTAGAGAATTTGGAAAGCAATTAGGTTTGCATAAGGTACATCCGCATAAGTTTAGGCGTACACTTGCAACTATGGCGATAGATAAAGGAATGCCGATTGAGCAGCTGCAACAGCTCTTAGGGCATAGAAAAATTGACACAACTTTGCAATATGCAATGGTAAAACAGAGTAATGTAAAAATTGCTCATCGAAAATATATTGGATAGAGAGGAAAACGGATATGACTGAATGGATTGAGTGTAAAATATCTGACATTGGAACTGTTGTCGGTGGGGCTACACCCTCAACAAAGAACCCAGAGAATTATGAGAGGGGAATGATTGCTTGGATAACACCTAAAGATTTATCTACATTCAGTGGCCGCTATATTGAGCGTGGTGAAAGAAATATTACTGAAACAGGTTTGAAAAGCTGTTCAACGCAGTTACTACCTAAGAACACAGTATTATTTTCTTCGAGGGCACCAATCGGATATGTTGCTATTGCGGCAAATGAGGTATGTACCAATCAGGGCTTTAAGAGCGTTGTTCCAAATGATAATACTGATCCGCTTTTCTTATACTATTTGCTTAAATATAACAAGGATAAAATTGAAGGTATGGGAAGCGGAACAACATTCAAAGAGATATCAGGAAACACGATGAAGAATATTGTTGTTTCTGTTCCAATTGATAAAAAAATGCAAGAGAGAATATCTTCTGTACTCGGTTCTATTGATGATAAAATCGAAGAAAATGAGAGAATAAACAATAATTTAGAGCAGCAAGCAAAAGTGCTCTATAAAGACTGGTTCTTTGATTTTAGCCCGTTTTCATCTGACGGAAATCTTCCTAATGGTTGGCATTTTGGCACCGTTGGCGATATTATTCAGCTTCACGACTCTAAGCGTGTTCCTCTTTCGGGTGCTGAAAGAGACAAAATGGCAAAGGTATATCCTTATTATGGAGCTACATCACTTATGGATTATGTTGACAACTATCTGTTCGACGGCATTTATCTTTTACTTGGCGAAGATGGCACAGTCGTGGATAGTTTAGGCTTTCCAATCCTCCAATATGTCTATGGACAATTTTGGGTCAACAATCACGCACACATAATAACGGGCAAAGAAGGCTTCTCTGTTGAAGAACTGTATTTGTTTTTTAGCCTTACAAATATCAAATCAATTGTAACCGGAGCTGTTCAGCAAAAGGTTAGTCAACAAAATCTGAAGAAAGTACCTGCAATAATACCAAGCAAACAGGCTTTGAGTGCTTTTGATGAGATAATTCAACCGATTTTCGCTCAAATTCGCAATCTCAGAGATGAAAATGCCAACTTATCTCAGCTTCGTGATACTCTTTTACCAAAGTTAATGTCCGGCGAACTTGATGTCTCCGACATCGACCTCTAAGCTGCTAAATTATTGTTTATCATACTTGAAGTGTTTTGGCTTGCAGTGCAGGGGTTGGTTGTACCAATTGCTATTTCATCGCTTGTAGTTTTATTTACTGTATCTGCAGTTAAGTCTGTGATAAAAGCGAGTGGAGATGACACTATGGGAAGTAAAGTTAAAAAATTTGTAAGTGTAGTTTTTGATATTTTATATACTATGAGTGCTAATTTAGCAGGAGATGCACTACTAGCCAAAGCACTTCAAATGATAATTGCTTAACTTGAAAAAGGAGTGAAGAAAGTGGCATACAAAGAAATTAATGAATCTGACATAATATTGATTGACTCAGTTAGTTCTTTTATAGAAAATATAAAACAAGTAAAAGAAAAGAAAGAATCGAAAGAGGGAACTTCTACTGAACTATATTTCAGAGGTCAGGAGACGGAGTTTTGGGATATAGAGCCAAGCATTTTTAGAGATGACATGCTAAGTATAGAACATAAATTGATGCAGATACCATTGCAGAAGTCACCAACAGAATTTAGGGACTTAAATTCAATGTTTGATATTATGACTAAGTATCAACATTATGGAATGTGTACACGTCTTTTGGATTTAACTACGAATCCCTTGGTTGCGTTATATTTTGCATGCAAAAAGCATGGTTTAGAAAAATATGTCACAAAAGATGATGGAGAAGTAGAAAAAGAGCCATATGGAGTGATTTATTATACAGATAAATACTATCCGTCACAATCTACGGATCTTGAGATTCAAATTGTATCTGCGTTGGCAAGTTATGATTTGGAAAAAGAAAATACTTTGCTTGATGTTCTTGAAAGATTATATCACGACAAGATTATAGACAAAGAAGCAAAAGACAATTGGTTAGCAAATTATAAAGAATTTGTAGAAATAATACAAAATAATTATATGGTGATGCCAACTTACACAAACGAAAGATTGCGAAAGCAAAGTGGTGTATTTTTGCTGACAAGCTTGTTTTCGTTTAATAAAGAGATTGAAGTCGAGAAATCCATTATATCTAAAGCTAAGGGTAAACTAAAAGAGGAATTTAGTGATGAGTGTTTTTATATTTCAGGGGAAAACAAAGAAACAATTTTGAAGGAATTGGATTTATATAACATAAATGAAGCTACATTGTTTCCTGAATTAGAACATCAATTAAGTTACATAAAATATGCAAATCGTAATCAGGTTAATCCAGTTACGGATTTTACAAAATATGAAGAAGATTCTGTAAGTGCTATGCAGGATATAGGAACAAGACAACCTGAACTTGAACAATACATTATTGACAATTTTTCTGAAGAGTTCAAAGAAGTTGTTGGTATTGATGATGTTAAAGAAGTTTTAAATATAATAAGAATGCATTTTACAGCAGATTGGTATAAGCGTAAACGAGCACTCAGTAAAATAAAGATGACAATTACAGGATATTATTTTGATAAATGGCAGTCTAAGGATAATGCAAAGCAAAAGGCAGAACAGATTATGACCTTATTAAATCAAATGGTTGAAGATTTTATTATGAGTGCGAACGAAAGGGGTGATTAAATGTCCGCTAATTATACAGAAGCCGATTATGAGAATTCTGTTATAGAATTGTTTAGAAATGACTTGGGTTATGAATATGCCTATGGTCCGGATGTTGAAAGGGATTTTCACAGTCCTTTATATGAGGAAGTGTTAGAGGATGCTCTGTATCGTTTGAATAGAGATTTACCTTCCGATGCCATTCAGGATGCTATATTTAAGTTGAAAAACTTTGAAAATGGTGAACTTGTGCAGAAGAATGCAGTTTTTATGGATTATCTGCAAAATGGTATTCCGGTAAGATTTTTGGTTAATGGAGAAGAACGTTCTTCTATTGTATATCTTGCAGACTATAAGAATCCAGATAACAATTCTTTTATTGTAGCTAATCAGTGGACATTTATTGAAAACAGTAATAAACGTGCGGATATAATTCTGTTTTTAAATGGATTGCCAGTTGTTTTAGTTGAACTAAAATCTCCATCACGTGAAGAAACAGATGCTTCCGAGGCTTACAGACAGCTTCGTAATTACATGTTGGAAATTCCAGCTATGTTTATTTATAACGCTATTTGTGTTATGAGTGACCAGCTTACTTCTAAAGCAGGAACTATCACTTCTGGTGAAGACCGCTTTATGGAGTGGAAAACCAAGGATGGAAACTATGAAAATACGCAATTTGCACAGTTTGATACTTTCTTTGAAGGAATGTTCCAGAAAGAAAGATTGCTTGATATTATAAAGAACTTTATCTGCTTCTCAAATGAGGGGATAAGCAGTTTTAAGATACTTGCAGGGTATCATCAATATTTTGCAGTCCGCAAAGCTATTGTATCAACACAGAAAGCCACAGTTACAGATGGTAAGGGTGGTGTATTCTGGCATACACAGGGTAGTGGAAAGTCATTGTCTATGGTTTTCTATGCTCATTTATTACAAGAAGCATTGGACAGTCCTACAATCGTTGTACTGACAGATAGAAATGATCTTGATGACCAGTTATACGGACAGTTTGTTAAATGTAAAGAGTTTTTAAGACAGGAACCGGTTCATGCTGAAAGCAGAGAACATTTAAAAAACTGGCTTGCGGGCAGACAGGCGAATGGAATTATATTTACAACCATGCAGAAGTTTGAGGAGGCTTTTGATGCACTTTCTGAAAGAAGAAATATTATTGTTATGGCGGATGAAGCGCATCGAGGACAATATGGACTTGCAGAGAAAATTAAGATAACGAAGAATGAAGATGGAGAAGAAGTCGCCAAAAGAGTTGTAGGTATAGCTCGTATTATCCGTAATAGTTTGCCTAATGCTACATATATAGGTTTTACAGGTACTCCTATATCATCAGCAGACCGCAGTACCCGTGAGGTTTTTGGAGATTATATTGATATATATGATATGACGCAGGCTGTTGAGGATGGGGCAACAAGACCTGTTTATTATGAGAGCCGGGTTATCAAATTAAATCTTGATGAAAATACATTGAGATTGATGGATGCAGAATATGATACAATGGCTGCTAATGCTGATGCAGAAGTCATTGAAAAGAGTAAGCATCAACTTGGACAGATGGAAGTAATTCTCGGTAATGACCAGACCATCAATTCGCTTGTGTGTGATATTCTTGACCACTATGAGAACAACCGTGAGAATTTGCTTACAGGTAAGGCAATGATTGTTGCCTATTCCAGACCGATAGCAATGAAGATTTACAAAAGAATATTAGAACTTCGTCCTTCCTGGAAAGAAAAAGTCGGTGTTGTTATGACATCTGGCAATAATGATCCTGAAGAATGGCGGGAAATTATCGGTAACAAGCAGCATAAAGATGAGTTGGCAAAGAAATTTAAGGACAATAACAGTCCAATGAAAATAGCTATTGTCGTAGATATGTGGCTTACCGGATTTGATGTTCCTTCATTGGCTACAATGTATGTTTATAAACCAATGGCTGGACATAATCTTATGCAGGCGATTGCTCGTGTAAACCGGGTATTCAGGGATAAAGAAGGTGGACTTGTTGTTGATTATGTTGGTATAGCATCTGCTTTGAAGCAGGCGATGAATGATTATACAACTCGTGATAAAAAGAATTATGGAGATACAGATGTTGCCAAGGTGGCTTATCCCAAATTTCTTGAGAAACTTTCTATCTGTAAAGATTTATTCCATGAATATGATTATTCCAAGTTTACAACTGGTTCTGATCTCGAACGGGCAAAAACAATTAGCGGCGCGGTAAACTTTATAATAGCAAGAGATAAGGAAAAAGAAAAGACCGCTTTTATTAAAGAGTCACTCATGCTTCATCAGGCACTTTCGCTCTGTTCCTCTCTTGTTGATGAAGAAATGAGATTTGAGGCAGCTTTTTTTGAATCTGTCAGAGTTCTGGTGGGTAGATGGATGAATGCTGGAACAGATAAGAAGATTTCATTACCTGAAATGAATGCACGAATAAATGAACTTTTGAAGCAGAGCATAAAGAGTGATGGTGTAATAAACCTGTTCTCAGATATAAAAGAAGAATTTTCACTCTTTGATCCAAAGTTTCTTGAAGAAATCGCAAAGATGAAAGAGAAAAATCTCGCAGTGGAACTTCTTAAAAAGCTGATTGCTGAGCAGGTACATATTTATAAAAGAACTAATGTTGTTAAATCCGAAAAATTCAGTGAAATTATTCATGAAGCAATGAATCGTTATCTTAATGGTATGCTTACAAATGAACAGGTTATTGAAGAACTTCTCAATCTCGCAAAACAGATTGCTGCAGCACAAAAAGAAGGGGAACAGTTAGGACTTACAGCTGATGAATTAGCTTTCTATGATGCGCTCACAAAGCCGCAGGCAATTAAAGATTTTTATGAAAATGAAGAACTGATTGCTATTACAAAAGAACTAGCTGAAACACTCAGAAAAAATAAAACCATTGATTGGCAGAAGAGAGAGTCGGCAAGAGCTAAAATGCGTATGCTTATAAAGAAACTGCTCAAGAAACATAAATATCCGCCGGAAGGCATGGAAGATGCGGTTCAAACGGTTATGACGCAATGTGAACTTTGGACAGATAATAATGATATGGGTGATGAAAAGGTTATTAACTTTCGCAGTGAATCAACATCATATGATGATTCAGATTATGCAGATTCCATGATGGTCGCTGAAAGTGCAACAACCTATGGAGCAAGAAAATAAAACCGATACAACTAAACTACAAAACCTTAAGATTTCGTTAAATTTATGGAACCGATTCTTAAGGTTGTCTGTGAGACATTGACCAACCAATTCCGGTAAGATATATTTGAATTAATGGGCTGCGGAAAAACAGTCCGGATTAAGGAGTATAAGTATATCAAAGTAAGGAGGAACTATGGGCATGGAAAAGCAGAAGGCGAAGACAGGTCCGAAAAAGAAGGTTGGAAAAAAGCAGAGAAGAAAGAGAAAACTGATACTTTTTATTGTAGAAGTATTAGTGATACTCATTTTGCTGGTAGTATTTTATGTAATGAGTAAGCTGAATAAAATCAATAATACCGGTTCCTTAGACGCGAAGAAGCTGAATATTAATATAGACAGCGAGACCCAGGAAGTGTTAGATAATTATACCAATATAGCTATCTTTGGAATTGACAACCGGAACAGTGGAAATTATGAGAGCGGAAACAGCGACTGTATCATGATTGCCAGTATCAATGATGATACCAAGGAAGTGAAGCTTGTATCCGTATACCGGGATTCCTTTCTGGCAGTAGATGATAAAGACAGCCTGCGGAAACTGAATGCAGCTTATGCCAAGGGAGGACCGACCGGTGCAGTAGCGGCGTTAAATAAGAATCTGGATTTGAATATTACCGAATATGTATCCGTAGACTTCAATGCGGTAATGGAAGTTGTGGATGCATTAGGTGGAATAGAGTTAGATATTACCAGGGAAGAAGCCAGCAATATGCACATCTGGATTGATGAAATGAATGAAGTCATGGGAACCCATGGCAAGCCGGTTTCCGGACCGGGCGTGCAGCAGGTCAATGGAATACAGGCACTTGCCTATTGCCGTGACCGAATGAGCGGCGGAGACGATTTCCGCCGGACCGAGCGCCAGCGTATTGTAGTAGGAAAGATTGTAGAAAAAGCAAAGCAGGCAGACATCCTTACTTTAAATGATTTGGTAGACAAGCTGTTTCCGGACATTTCTACCAGCCTTTCTACCACAGAAATATTGGGACTTGCAGCCCATGTCAAAGAGTATGAGCTTGCAGATACCCAGGGCTGGCCATTCCAGTTAGACACCAAGATGATGGAAAAATCCATCGGAGCAGTAGTTGTACCAACGGATTTGGAGACCAATGTAGATTTGCTGCACCGCTATTTATTTGATGTAGAGGATTATGAAACGACAGATAAGGTGAAAGAAATCAGCAAGGCAGTAAGCAACAGGACAGGAAAGACGGCAGCAGATACCACCCGGGATACGAATCCGCTGGTGCAGGATGCGGCTGCTGCTGAAACAACAGAGTAAGAGGAAAATATAACCAAATTTTATAAAAATTTCACAAAAAACAAGAAAAATCCAGTTACCTTTTGTATATTATTATGTTATGATAAAAATATATCAGTAAACATACAATGATTATCAAGGAGGTATTACGAATGCAGAGATTTACATTACCAAGAGATTTATATCACGGCAAAGGTGCATTGGAGGCACTGAAGAACTTTGAAGGAAGGCGCGCAATGATCTGTGTTGGTGGAGGCTCCATGAAACGGTTTGGTTTCCTGGATAAAGCAGAGGCATATCTGAAAGAAGCAGGTATGGAAGTGGAACTGTTTGAAGGAATTGAACCGGATCCATCTGTTGAGACCGTGATGAAGGGTGCTGCCGCTATGGAGAAGTTCAAGCCGGACTGGATTGTAGCAATCGGTGGTGGTTCACCAATTGATGCTGCAAAAGCAATGTGGATTAAATATGAATATCCGGATATTACCTTTGAAGACATGTGTAAGGTATTTGGAATTCCGAAATTAAGAAAGAAAGCACATTTCTGTGCAATTTCTTCTACCTCGGGAACAGCAACAGAAGTAACTGCATTTTCTATTATTACGGATTATGAGAAGGGAATCAAATATCCGATTGCGGATTTTGAGATTACACCGGACGTAGCAATCGTTGACCCGGAACTGGCAGAGACCATGCCGCAGAAACTGGTAGCCCACACCGGAATGGATGCGATGACACATGCAATCGAAGCGTATGTTTCAACTGCAAACAGTGATTTTACAGACCCGCTGGCACTCCATGCCATTGAGATGATTCAGCATGATCTGATTGATTCCTATAACGGAGATATGGCAAAACGTGATGCCATGCACAATGCCCAGTGTCTGGCTGGAATGGCATTTTCCAATGCACTGCTTGGAATCGTACATTCTATGGCACATAAGACCGGTGCCGCATTTGCCGACTACGGTGCACATATTATTCATGGCGCAGCTAATGCCATGTATCTGCCGAAGGTTATTGCATTTAATGCAAAGGATGAGACTGCAAAGAAACGTTATGGCGTGATTGCAGATTTTATGAAGCTTGGCGGAGAGACACTGGACGAGAAAGTCGCACTTTTAATCCAGTACCTGCGTAAGATGAATGATGACTTGAATATTCCGCACTGTATTAAGAACTACGGACCGGACAGCTATCCGGCTGAGCAGGGCTTTGTACCGGAAGAAGTATTCTTAGAGAGACTGCCTGAGATTGCAGCCAATGCAATTTTGGATGCCTGCACCGGCTCCAACCCAAGACAGCCAAGTCAGGAAGAAATGGAAAAACTGCTGAAATGCTGTTACTATGACACAGAAGTAGATTTCTAAAAAATAGATTAAAAATGAAGTAAGCCCCGTTTCGATATCTGATATGTACCCTCTTTACTGGACAACCAGTAAGGAGGGTGTTTTTATGCGTTAT
>OLRE01001923.1_pt1 | contig 18432 bp, 10 predicted proteins | sample 1672461 | NCBI WGS metagenome assembly OLRE01 (sample SAMEA3136688, study PRJEB25190) | human gut metagenome | biome: human gut; feature: human-associated habitat; material: faeces | place: Austria | collected 2013
GGAGGCTGGAGGACTACATGGGTGTGGAGGCCATCGGCATCGACGAGACCAGCCGCAGGGGCCGCAATTACATCACCGTGGTCGCCGATCTCGTGGAGCACGATGTCATCAACGTGACGCCGGGCAAGGACCCGGCCACGGTCGAACGGTTCTCGCGTGATTTCATGGACCACAACGGGGTCCCGGAATATGTGCGTCTGGTCGCCTGCGACATGAGCCTGGGCTTCCGGAAGGGCATCCGTGAGCATCTGCCCCATGCGCGGCGGATCGTCGACAAGTTCCACGTGGCCAGGCACGCCAACGAGGCCGTCGACAAGGCCGGGAAGACGGAAGGCCGCTCCAACCCGCTGCTCAAACGGACCAAGTACCTGTGGCTGCGCAACGAGGAAAGCCTGACCGAACTGCAGGTGGAGACCAAGCGCAACCTGACGAGGCAACGGTTGAAGACCGGCCGCGCCTGCCGGATGCGCGAGGTCCTGCAGGACATCTACACGGACAGCCGCACCCCGTCCGAGGCATGGGTGCGCCTGCATCGCCTGTGCTCGTGGATGATGCACTCGAGGCTCGAGCCCATGAAGGACTTCGCCCGCATGATCCGACGCCACTTCGCCGAGATCGTCGCCTACTTCGAGCACCCGTACACCAACGCCGTGCTCAAGGGCGCCGACAGCGTCATCCAGAACGTCAAACGACGGGCGAGAGGCTTCCGCAACATGGACTACTTCGCCACCATGATCTACCTGACCTGCGGCAGACTCGACCTCAAAGCCGTCACCACCACTTGACCATCACCCACCACAAACAGCGAATAGCCAAAAAAAAAATGACGCATGTGCTGTTATACATTAAAACGCACAGAAAATCACACATATACTGTGCGATTTTCTGTGCGTTGCAGTGAGCAGCTACTCAGTTATGCGCGGCGCTTGCGCCAGATGGACAGCGCAGTGCCGGCAGCGGCGAGCAGCACCATGGCACCGCTCACGCCATATACGGCGGCACCGGTGGCCGGCAACTTGCCGTCAGACTTGGTGTCATCGGTCTTGTTGTCGGTCTTGTCGCCTGCGTTATCGCCCTTGTTGTCACCATCGCCGGTATCCGGCTTGGTGGGCGTTTCCGCCTTCTGCAATGCTGCGATGGCGGCGCTCAGATCAGCGGCGGCCTTGTCAACCACAGCCTGGTCGGAGGAAGCGAGCGCAGCCTTGGCGACCTGCAGTGCCTTGGCGAGCGCAGCCCAGGAATCAGCCGTGTAATCGGATTCCTTGAGCGCTTCGGCAGCGGCGATCTGCTTGTTGAGCTCAGCCAAATCGACCTTGCCCTGTTCAATGCCGTCAACCGTAGTATCGGATGGATTGACCAAACCATCGGTGTAGCCGTCGTAAGCAACCGCAACAGTGCCAGAGACGCTGGCCGGGAGGGTCACAGTGGCCTTGCCTTCGGCGTCGAGCTTCACGGTCTTGGACCAGTCGCCAGCAGAGAACTTCACCGAACCGGCGAGCGTGCCCTTATCGGCGGCGGTCACCGTGGCGGTGAGCTCGCGGGTGCCGGCGTTGTACACGGCCTTGGTGGTGGAGTCAACAGCCTCGATGTGCGTCGGGTTGGCAGCGGTCCAGGACTTCGTCACCTTGAGCACAGACTCAGGCACGTTCACGAACGCACCGTGACGCACCTTGTCCGGCAGACCGCCGTTAGCACCCTGAGTGATGTAGCCCTGAGCGCCCGGCTCGGCTTTGACCGGCTTCTTTTCGTTGTTGAAGTCCGGGTAACGCTTGGTCATCGGGTTGTCCCACGTGGTCTTGGAAAGCTCGGCACCCGTGGTCATAAATGCACGGTAGGCGAAGTTGTCGGACAGCAGAATGTAGCCGTCGTCGTCCTTCGTGTTGAGTTCGTCATCCTTGTTGAGCTTGATGGTCTCTGGTCCTTCGAACGGCAGCAACGCCTGCTCGAGCAGCTGCCAACCGGTGTTCGGGTCCTGACCCGGAGATGCCTCGGTGGTCGGTGCAGTCAGCACCTTGGAACGCTCAAGGAAGATGCTCTTACCAGTGGTGATGTAATCGCCAGCGGCACCGCCCTGCTCATTCTTGGTGAATCGGTAGTAGTAGCCACCGATCTTACGCACGGTGGAATCAATGCGCGAGTAGCCGGTGTCCTGCCACATCTGCGGCTCGGTGAAGTTCACGAAGTCGCGGGTGATGGCGTAACGCACCTGAGCATAGGAGCTATTGCCGGTTTTGTCGTTCTTGACCGGAGTGGTACGGGTGTCATCAGTGAACATGCGGGAAGAGAAGAACACCACGTAAGCGTTCAGGTCATCATCCCAGTAAGCTTCCGGCGCCCAGGTCATACCGGCGTTCGGCGTGTTGATGGTGATGCCGCCGTTGCCGTCGCCGTTGGTACGGGTCCAGTTCATCATATCGGTGGACTCGTAGACCTCAACTTTCCGAGAACCGTTAACCTGGTTCTGGCTCCAGCCCATTGACGAGACCTTGAGATCAGTGGCAATCAGGTAGTACTTGTCGCCTTCGTGGGAACGCAGCACGAACATGTCACGCAAGCCACCCGTGTCTGCATCATTGGTAAGTACCGCCTGGCCATTGTTGCGAGTCTTAAACGTGAAGAAATCGTTCTTCTCAGTGGAAGCCACCCAGGCCTTTTCTCCACCGTTGCTGTCGCTCTCAAAAGTGACGGCCGCATAGCCGGTGTCAGGCGCGATGCGGGTCTTCTCCTTGACAGTGACCTCGATGGTCTTGGTGACCTTCTCACCGCCGTTGTAGGAAGCGGTGGCGGTCAGCGTAACCGGCTTGGAATCACCGTCGCCGTAGGCCGGACGATTGATGATGCCAGCACCACGATACGGGTCATCGGCACCAGTGGTCTTGTTTTCGTACTTCTCGTTAGTGGACGTAATGAGCTTCTCGTCCGAGGACTTCCACGTAATCGCCGAGCCGTTCTTGGTGCCCTTGGCGACTAGCGGCAGATTCTCGGCCGCCGGAACTTTCAGCGCAGCAATCGCGGCATCGAGGTCGGCTGCGGCGGCGTTCTGGGCGTTCATCGGCTCAACGGTGACGGGCAGTTCGGCCTTCACACCACCCAGCTCAGTGGTGGCGGTGATGGTGGCAGTACCAGCCTTGACGCCGGTTACAGTACCGTCTGCGGCGACCTTGGCCACGGACTCATCGGAGGAGGACCAGGTGACGTTCTTGCTCACGGCGTCGTCCGGAGTGACGGTGGCGGTGAGCTTGGTGGAGTCCTTCTCAATCAGGGTGAGCTTGTTGTTCACCACACCGGTACCGGAAATCGCAACGGCGGTCGGCATGGTCAGGTCAGCGCCCCTGTAGACCTTGATATCATCCATTGCACCATTCCAGTACTCATCGACGGAGTAGAACGACTTGCCGATGTAGGCGGTGGTCGCACCGAGATCGCTCATCTTGATGCCGGTGTTGGCCTTGAAAATGATCAGGGCATTGTTGCGGAACACGGCAAGGTTGGTGCCGTCCACGACAATCTTGTAATCGGCCCAGCTGTTGTCGTTGCCGGAAACGGTGACCTTGGATCCCTGTTCGTTACCCCAGTTGTTGTTGGAGATAACGCCCTTGATGGCGGTCTTGCTGTTGTAGAACATCAGGTACTTGTTGGCGTTGGCCTGATCGGTGGTGTTGGCGTCGTTCGAGCCGTCCTTGCCGACGATGAACGAGAAGAACTTGCCGCTGTCGTCGTGACGAGTCTTGGACGCGAACTCCAGAGTGAAGGAGTCGCCCGCATCCTTGAACAGCTGGTCATCGATCTGGGCGTACTGGCCATCGCCGCGCAGTGAGAGCGCCTCGTTGTTGCTGCGGTCACCGTACTGTTCGATCTTGGCGCCGTCCTTCAGCGTCAGGTTGTACTTGCCGGTCAAATCGGCAATCGCGCTGTTCGTGGTGCCGTTTTTGCCCGTGAAGTCCCAGCTGGCGAGCAGCGTCGGTTCAGCAGCCTTAGTAGTCTGCACTGTCGCGGTATCGGTTGTCTGTGGTTGGGAATCTTCCGATTCCATGGCATACGTCGTCGGAACTACTGCCACCATCGTTGATATTGCAATCAACGATGCTGCCATCTTCTTCCAATGCTTCACCGCATCTCTCCTTGTCCTTTGCCTCGACCCACTTGTCGGGTGTCTCGTTCGCCTCTACGTGAACGCAAACATTATTTGCGATGATACCATTACGGCACTGAGACTCAGTGTGCCAGATTCCTTATGTATATAAGCACTTACGGGGGCAACCGCCCAGTCCGAACACCCCCCGTATGTCAAAAGCCCCCTTCCAAGCCAATCACTAATACCCCCTCAATCGGCACCCCGCTCCGCCAGCCGCCCCAAACTGTTATCAATTTGTTATCTTTACCGCGCTTGCGTGGACAGAGAGCGCTCAAACCTCGAAGATCGCCGCATATTCGCGAGAGAACCCGCCTAGTCAATGAGATATGGATTGAAAACACGCTCGGTAACGGGGATATGGAGCATCAGCATGGTGCCGTAACCAAGGATCACCAGGAGGAACAGTCCACCGGGCATGTAGAACCAGCTGGCCACCAGCAGCGCCACGAACACGGCATCCACGAGGACTAGGGCCACGGTCATCGCGATGTGGGAGATGCCGAAGATGAAGGCGTTCTTCAAGGTGCCGGCCACGGTGTTCTCGAAGCGTGCCTGAAGCGCGAACACCCATTCGAAACCGATAAGCCAGAGGATGGTCAGCGCGAATTTGATGATGAGCAGCGGCGTGATCTGCAGGACGATCCATGACCAGACCAGTGCAATCAGCGCCACCAAGAACGGCAGCCACAGCAGTGTGGCTTTGATGAAGTTGGCTTTGAATGACTTGAAGTAGTTGGCGGTTACGCCTTTGCCCTCGCCCTCGATGGAGCGGCGACAAGCATCATGACCGGCGGTCAGGGCCGCACCGATGGTGATGAGCGGAATAGAGGTGACCAGCATCAGAATGTTGATCCACACGCCGTCAACAAGATTGCTCCACGCGCGCATGAATTTCGAGTCCGGTGCCAGCCAGTTCATCAACTACTCCTTGTACAGCTTTTGGCTCCCCTCAGGGAGGGGAGCCAAATTGTCGGGCTCAACCCTTGACCGCGCCCGCCATGACACCAGAGACTATATACTTCTGGCATACCAAGTAGAAGACGATGATGGGGATGATGGCCAGCACCAGGCAGGCCATCATGGCGCCCATATCCACGGAACCGTAGCCGCCCTTGAGGTATTGCACGGCGACCGAGACGGTCTTGTACTTGCCGAGGTCGAGCGTCAGGTACGGCAGCAAGTAGTCGTTCCAGATCCACATGGCTTCGAGGATGGCCACCGAGACGATCGACGGCTTCATAATCGGCACCACGATCTGGAAGAAGATGCGCGGCACTGACGCGCCGTCGATCATGGCGGACTCCTCAAGCTCCTGCGGGATGCCCTTGATCACGCCAGTGAAGATGAACACGGCCAGACCGGCACCGAAACCGAGGTACACGATGCACAGGCCCCACGGGGTATTGAGCTTCAGCATGTCGGCGATCTTGGAGAGGGTGAACATCACCATCTGGAACGGCACGATCATATTGAACAGGAACAGGGTGTAGAGCAGCTTCGCGGCCCAGTTGTTCACGCGCACGATCCACCATGCGCACATCGAGGTGCACACCAGAATCAGCACCACCGAGCCGACGGTGATAAGCAACGTCCAGCCGAAGGAGGCGAAGAACTGCGTGGTCTCGATGCCGCGCACATAGTTCTCAAGTCCCACGAACGCCTTGCCGGCAGGCAGGGAGAACGCGTTCTTGGAGATGTACGCCTTCTGCTTGAAGGAGTTGATCAGCACCAGGACGATCGGGAAAATCCAGAACAGGGAGACAACGGCAAACAGCACGGTCCATAATGCGCCATGCTTCACAGGCTTGTTCTCGTTCATCAGGCTGCCACCTCCTTGCTCGTGGTGAGCTTGTTCTGAATCAGGGCGATGACCGCGACCAGGATGAAGAACAGCACGGCCTTCGCCTGGCCGACGCCTTCCCAGCCCATACGGCCGTAGAAGGTGCGGGTGATGTTCAGCGCCAGACCTTCAGACATGTTGCTCGGCGCACCGTTGGTCAATGCGAGGTTCTGATCGTAGAGCTTGAAACCGTTGGTCACGGTCAGGAAGGAGCACACGGTGATGGACGGCATCATCAGCGGGATGATGATGCGGAACATGGTCTGCCGTCCGTTGGCGCCGTCCACGGCCGCGGCCTCCAGCACATCGGTGGGCAGGGCTTGCAGGCCGGCGATGTAGATGATCATCATGTAGCCGATCTGCTGCCAGCACACCAGGATGACCAAGCCCCAGAACCCGTAGGACGCCTTATAGGTCAGGGCGCGGCCCCAGTGGGCTAGTACGCCGTTCAGGAGCAGCAGCCAGATGTAGCCCAGGATGATGCCGCCGATAAGGTTCGGCATGAAGAATACCGAGCGGAACAGCGTGGAGCCCTTGATCGCCTTGGTCAGCATGTAGGCGATGGCGAAGGCGATCACGTTGATCACGATGGTGGTCACGATGGTGAACGCGGTGGAGAAGCCGAGCGCGTGCAGGAATTCCTTGTCTTTCAACGCTTTGCCATAGTTCTTAAGCCCCACCCATTCACCGTCGGTAACGGTGGTGAATTCGCAGAAGCTTAAGTAGACGCCCATGATGAAGGGCACCAGGAACCCGATGATGAATGCGGCGAATGTGGGGAGCGCGAACAGCGCCCACCATCTGCGTATCGCCTTGCCAGCCATGCTGATCATGACTTTTCCTCCTCCTTGAGTCCGCTGCGTTGTGACACTGCATCGTGCGCCGGCTGCGGAGTTCAACTCAATGCGAGCTTGCCGATCGAGAACCGCATGCACGGCCTGTTCTCGTTCAAGCCTATGTTCATAGTAAACGTCGAATCATTATATGTCAAACGTTGTCATTTTCAGCGTTTCAAGCTCGAGCATACTCCGGTTCCAGCAATCTTCTTTCACCTAAGATAATGGCTATATAAAGCCAATCTAACGCCGACATAGACACTTTGCAAACGTTTGTAATACAATCGTTGTCATCGCCGCAGATCAATCAATCAGCATGTACACTGGAGTCAGTTGTGCATGTGTATTGCGATTTTCCATTCAACGCAAGGGGGCTGCAATGGCTACGAGCATTCAGGATGTCGCCCGCGAGGCCGGCGTCTCCATCTCCACCGTCTCACGTTCCTTCACCAGGCCGGATCTGGTGTCGGCCAAGACCCGCGAGCGCGTGCTCGCCATCGCCGACAAACTCAATTTCTCACTCTCCCGCTCGGCTGCGGCCCTGAAATCCGGCCGCTCCCTGCGCATCGCAGTACTGATGAGCGGCCATATCCGCCTGTGGTTCACCGCCTCGGTCATCGAGGGGCTCAACGAGGTGCTGCACACGCAGGGCTACGATATTTCGGTATTCCAGATTTCCAGCATCGAGGAGCGCAAGGAATTCTTCGAGATGTTGCCGGTACGCCGTAACGCCGATGCCGTGATTGTGGCGTCTTTCGATATCGACAACAACGAAATCGCGCAACTGGCTTCGGTCGGCGTGCCGATCGTCGGCATCAATTCAGTCGAACCCGAAGCCCGCGGCTTTACCGCCGCCGTCAATATCGACGATGTGCAGGGCTCCACGCTGGCCGCCCGCCATCTTATCAATCTCGGACATCGCCGCATCACCTACATCAGCACCAATCGCGAGGTGTCGCTGAGCTTCTCCGTGCAAAGCCGATTCGACTCATTCACCGCCTGCTGCCGCAGGGAAGGCATCGAGCCGCAGGTTATCGTCTGCAAGGTCGATGACGATGGACGTTATGAAATCAGCGACGTGGTCAACCAACTCATAAGCCAAGACGAGATGCCCACCGCCATCGCATGCCAAGAGGATGGCATTGCTTTGCCGCTTATGTTCCAGCTGGAGCGCAATGGATTCTCCGTGCCCGGCGACGTCTCGTTGATCGGCTACGACGATAGTTTCTACACCGGCGATATCGGCCTGACCACCATCCGCCAGGATCCGGTGGAAATGGCCCGCGTGGCAGCCCGCATGACGCTCGATCTCATTGACGAAAAGCCGATTGAGCAACCCTACATCGTGTTCCCGGCCCAGCTGAAGGTCCGCTCCTCCACCTCCCGCGTTAAGTAGGCTCACACAACAAAGCCCACCATAGAAAAAGTGTGAGGCAACCGCACAATAACGCTCAATCGCACATTGTGGAGAATGGCGAAAAATCGCCGATTCATGGCCCCACAGCGTGCGATTGAGCGGGTGCGTGCCTCACACTTTTCTGCGGCGGACGATTTTGTGCGAGACTCAGCAATACAAAGCGGCGCCCCTGGAGAAGGAAATGGCAGGGGCGCCGCGGATTGTTACTTATCGGCTATGGGACTCTATGAGACTCAGTGCGAAGCCTCGTATTCGGAAGCCCAACCGTCCACGAAGGCGGTCTTGACGGCATCCCACTTGCCGGTGCCCTGCGCGTACTCGAGCAGTGCCTGGCCGACCTTGTTCTTCCACTCTTCGGACGGCATCATGGTGAAGTTCCAAGAAACCTGGGTCTTGCCGGACTTCTGATCCTCAACAGCGGCTTCAGTCAGCGGGTTGTCAAACTTGACATCATCGAAGGTCTTGAACGGGGTGGTGAAGCCCATGTCCTGAGAGATGGCCTTCTTGCCGGTGTCGGAGGTGATCACCCAGGAGAGGAAGTCCTCGGTGGCCTTCTTGTCGGCGTCGGAGGCCTTGTCGTTGATGCACCAGTAGTTCTCGGAACCAGTGGCCAAGCCCTGCTTCTCTTCACCCTTGACACCGGTGTAGATTGGCATCATGCCCACGGATTCGGCCTTCATGCCGGCCTTCTGCAGGTCGGTCCAAGCCCAGGTGCCGTTCTGATAGAAGGCAGCCTCGCCGAGCGCGAACTCGGAGTTCGCATCATCGCCGGTCTTGGCGCTCAGCTGGGTGGGGTCGGTGGTGGAGTCGGTGATGTACAGGTCGAAGATCTTCTTGTAGTTCGGCAGATAAGTGCCCTTGATGGTGGCCGGCTGCTCGGTGACGTTGTCGTCCTTGAACTCATAGTAGAGCGGCAGGTTGGCCAGATGGGTCTTGAATCGCCAGTCGGAGCTGGAGTCGAAGCCGGCGGAGGTGAACGCGCCCTTGATGCCAAGCTCGTCCTTGCGGGACTGCATGTCGTCAGCCACGGCCTTCAGGGTGTCGAAGTTGTCGATTTCGTCCATGGACGTGGCTTTGGCACCATCCAGCGCGAAGTATTTGTTAAGGATGTCCTTGTTGTAGATCAGGCCGTAGGTTTCCATCACGTACGGCACACCGACCACCTTGTCGCCGTCTTTCAGGGCCACGTCCTGGTTGGTGAGTTCCTTATACACATCCGTGTTGGACATGTCGGCGGTGTACTTCTTCCAGTTCTGGTAGCCGACCGGGCCGTTCACCTGGAACAGGGTCGGGGCCTCGGTCTTGGCAATCTCGGACTTCAGGGTCTGCTCGTAGGTGCCGGAGGCCGCGGTCTGGACCTTGACATCAACGCCCTTCTCCTTGGTGTACTCCTTGGCCAGAGCGGCCCACTGATCAGCCGCTTCCGGCTTGAAGTTCAGGTAGTAGACCTTGCCCTTGGAGTCGTCGCCGGAAGTGGAGCTTCCACAAGCGGCAAGGGTTCCGAGGGACATTGCAGCGATGGCCGCCACTGCGACCGCTGACTTCACTGTACGATTCATCATCGAACCTTTCTCTTTCACCGTCGACCCGGCCGTCCCCGGTCAGGACAGGTACGCTAGCACGCACCTTTACGACTATCGACATGCACTATTGTGCAACGGTTTGCTTCTTTTTGCAAACGATAGCAATATCAGCGCGTCATAAATCATCATTTTCAGGCCATTGTCAACAAATATCCCATTAATTCAGTCATTTTTGCCTCATTATCGCAATGCAAGCGTTCGCAATCATGAGAGCGCTAACATATCTTTCATGGCAATCGATTGCCACTTATACCCATCAAAAAAAAACAACACGCCGACGCTATCGTTTGCAAATCATTTATCGACATACCGCAATTCCCGCCACAAACAATAAAGGCCCGCCCGCAGTAGCGGGCAGGCCAGCGCAATCGCAGCGCAACCGGGGCTAGGCGTTCCACCGTTCGATGACGTTATCTCCCTTATAGACGCTGAGCACCGAGTAGTGCGCCGTATCCAAACGCAGCAACCGTGCGAAATGCGGGTCCACGCCCAGCCATTGCGAGGTGAGGATGCGCAGGATGTGCGCATGAGCCACCAACAGCACATTATGGCCGTCTTTCAGCAGCGGCGTAATCTCGTCGATGGCGCTCTTGGCGCGTGCCGCCGCTTCTTCCAGCGTCTCGCCAGGCCCGGCATGGACCGGCACCTGTTCGCCCGAAGGCAAGGTCTCGACCCAGTCGCCCTCCAGCGTGGGCGTCAGCGAGCGCGGCCCGTCACGCCACACATCCCATTCAAAACCGCTGGCCTCACTCACCTGCTGGCGCGTACGCCCCTCGGCTCGGCCGTAATCCCATTCAGCGATGCCGTCCAACACACCGTGGTCCGCAAAACCAGCCAATTCAGCGGTTTGGCACGCCCGCTTCAGCGGACTGGAAAACACACAGCTCTGGCTGAATCCTTCGGGGAAGGCCTCGCGCAGGCGCCTTCCGGCATCCGCTGCCTGCTGCTCGCCGACCGCGGTCAACGGGATGTCCGTGCGCCCGGTATGCTGCCCGGATTCGCTCCACACGGTCTGGCCGTGGCGCAGCAACACCAAAAATCCATTGCCGCCACGAGAGTTCTCGACGGCAACGGTGCCGTTCACGTTCTGTTCGCTCATGCCTCCACTCTAGTCTGCGCTCGTTCATGACTCCACCATTAACGCCCATCTTTTGCGCTGAGATGATTGAGATGCTATTAGACTGAGAGTCATGAGCGACGAAACGAACACCGACTTCCCCTCCAGCGCCGACCGCGCGGTCGACAGCCTGCACCGCATCGACGAGAAGGTCAACAGGCTGCGCGAGGACCGGCTCAACGACCCTGATTCTCTGGGCGACAAGCTCATCAAGTCGGCAGTCCCAGCGCTGGCAGGCTTGGTTGCCGGCAAAGCATTCCAGATGATATGGGACAAGGGCACAAGCAAACGCAATCTGCGCAAGGGACTGGCGGCAGACGCGCCGCAAAGTCTGGCAATGAGTCTGGCATTCGCCGCCGTTTCGGCCGCACTCGGCGCAGTGGTTTCGCAGCTGTCGGATCGGGGCTCCAAGGCGTTCGTCGACCACCGCCATCGCAAGCCCAGCCGCTAATCCCCCGGTTGGATGATGGTTTCTGTTGGCTGACTGATGACTCATCGCTGGAATTTCGTCAAGGAACCATCAGTCAATCGACAGGAACCATCAGTCCAGCACAGTTCCGCCACACAATATCGGCATTTCACTGTGAGGTAATCCACCGTGGCGTCCGGCGTCTGCCGTGCGACAATAAAGCCATGGTTACCAACGCAACAATCGAGGCTCTTCTGGGCCGCCGCTCCATCCGTAAGTTCAAGGACGAGGCCATCGACGACGATACCCGCGCCACGCTCGAAACCGTCGCCCAACATGCCGCGTCCAGCCAGTTCCTTAACGACTGGTCCGCCATCCGTATCACCGACCCGGCCACCAAAGCCAAGCTCGCCGAATTCGGCCATCAGCCGTATATCGCCACCGCGCCGTTGCTGTACGTGTTCGTCATCGACGAGCACCGCAACGCACGCATCGCCGAACGCAAGGGTATCGATCCCGCTTCCGACGAATTCCATCTCAAGTACAGCTATCGCTTCACCCAAGCTCAGAACGACGCAGTGCTGGCCCTGCACGCCATGGAGACCGCCGCCTATTCGCTGGGACTGGGCTGCGTGATTCTCGGCTCTCTGCTCAACAACATCCCCGGCCTTATCGACGTGCTGAATCTGCCGGAATACACGTATCCGGTGCTGGGTCTGGCCATCGGCAAGCCCGATCAGAACCCGACCGTCAAGCCGCGCATGCCGCGCACGATGCAGTTCTTCGAGAACACCTACCCGGCTGACGCCGATGGCGTACTCGACCAGCTGCCCGCCTTCGACGAGGAAGTTCACCGGTACTACGATCTGCGCCAAGCCGACCGTCCGGTGGACGCCTTCAGCGATCAGGTCGCCACGATCAGTCGGCAGGATGTCAGCCATCAGACACTGCTCGACAAGGCCGCCGCTCAGGGCTTCCGTCTGGATCAGTGAGACCAGAACCAACGAGATAGCCTCGGATAGGCTCGTCACTGAGTCGTCTCGGTCTCAGCACTGCGACGACTCAGTTCCAACACCTCAACATTTCATCACCGGATACCGGCAAAATTGCACAACCATCCCGCCGGTGTCGCACCATCAACAAACGTTCACATATCAGTCCCATTATGCGGACAACCAACGGCCAGTTTTGCAAGAAAACCCGCCAAACCAGCAGTATTCGCACCAGTGGTGGGAATAGACTGCATGTGGCCGCAATGACTACGAACCGGAAAAGAGGGACTGGATGCGGACAGTTTGGCAAGTCTTTCTACGCGATTGCAGACGTATCTTACGCAATCCCGTTGCCGTTGTGGTGACGCTCGGCGTAGCAATGCTGCCCTCGCTGTACGCATGGTTCAACATTCTCGCCAACTGGGATCCCTATTCAGCCACCGGCAATCTGCAAGTGGCCGTAGCCAATGAAGACCAAGGCACCACCAACGATCTGGTCGGCCATCTCGATGCGGGCCGGCAGGTCGTCAAGAAACTCAAGCAGAACGACGAACTCGGCTGGCGCTTCGTAGACAATGAGGAACAGGCCGTCCACGGCGTGGAGACCGGCGGATACTATGCAGCCATCGTGCTGCCCAAGGATTTCAGCGCCAGCTTGGTCGAATCGGTGACCGGAACCTCCAAACAGCCGAAAATCAAGTATTACGTCAACGAGAAGAAGAACGCGATCGCGCCGAAAATCACCGACACCGGCGCCACCACCATCGATGAGCAGATCAACTCCGCCTTCGTCACCACGGTAGCCACCACCGTTGCCTCGGCCGTTTCCGAAGCGGGAGACGATCTCGACCAAGTCACCGGCAAAGTCCAGCACGATACGATCGATGATCTCAATACGGTGATGTCCACGCTGAACACCGTTCAGGATTCACTCACCGACTTACAGGACACGCTGGCCCAATCAGACACGATTCTCGCCGACGCCAAACAGACCACCGCCTCACTCAAGCAGACCGTCGCGGCCGCGCAGAAGGCCTCCCGCCAGTCCGGCACACTGTTGACGGAAACACAGGCCGGGTCACAAGCCTTCTCCACCACACTGGTCGGCGCGCTCGACAGCAGTTCAGCACAACTCTCCGGACTGGCCGTCCACGTCAACAACGCCGCCGGCAGCATCACCGGTTCCTTCAACAGCGCGCAGAACTCCGTCGACACCATCACCAACACACTTTCGGCCCCACTGAACGCCACCCAAACGTCAATCAGCGATCTGAAAGACGCGCTGACCAAAGCCGGCATCGGCAAAGACACCACCGACCCGGTCGGCCAGAACATCTGGAAACAAATCGATGCGCTCGACTCATTGATCAGCAAACAGCAGACACAGCTCAACACCTTCCATACCGACACCACACAGTTCATCAACTCCGGCAAAGACGCCACCACGAACCTTTCCGGAGCCATGACCAACACCACCACCGGCGGCATCGCGGCGCTGAATACCGCGCGCGGCTCGCTGACCGGCACCGTGATGCCGTCGCTCACCTCATCATTGAACAGTTTCGCCGCCCTGAACGGCACGCTGGATGGCACGTTGACTTCGTTGTCCGGCACCTTGGATCAGGCCGACGGGCTGTTCGACCAGCTTGTCGATACCCTGAACCAAACAAAAACCACCATCAGCAGCACGCAGGATTCGCTGCGCCAGGTGGCCAGCGATGTCGCCACCGTACGCACCGATATCGCCACGCTCGATAGTTCCGCCGCTTACCAGAAAATCCGGGATACGCTGCATCTGGATGACAAGGGATTCGGCGACTTCATGGGCAATCCCGTCACCCTGACCACGAAAGTCGTGTATGCCACCGACAATTACGGGTCCGCAGTCACCCCGTTCTACACGAATCTGGCACTGTGGGTAGGCGGTTTCGTGCTAATCGCCATCTACAAGCTTGAGGTCGACCGCGAGGGCATTCGCCGTATCACCGCTACGCAAGCATATCTTGGCCGCTGGCTGCTGCTGGTCACCATCGGATTCCTGCAAGCCGTCATCGCCACCATCGGCGATCTGGTGCTTGGCATCCAATGCGAGCATCCGCTGCTGTTCATCTTGGCCGGGATCTTCTGTTCGTTCGTATACATCAACATTATTTACGCACTGGCCGTGGCGTTCCGCCATATCGGCAAAGCCATCGCCGTAATTCTGGTCATTGTGCAGATACCCGGCGCCTCCGGCCTGTATCCGATTGAAATGATGCCGAACTTCTTCCGCGAACTGCACCCGTGGCTGCCCTTTACCTACGGCATCAACGCGATGCGCGGCCCGATTGCCGGCCTGTACGCGAACCATTACTGGCTCGACATGCTGCACCTGTTCTGGTATCTGCCGGCGGCACTCTTCGTGGGACTTGTCATACGCCGGTATGCGATGAACCTGAACGCGCTGTTCGACCGTCGTTTGGGAGATACCGACCTGATGATCACCGAGCACAACAGCATGGTGAACGAACAGGTGAGCTTGAACTCCGTATTCCGCACGGTGTCCGACAGCAAGGAACTGCGCGATATCATCGCCCATCGCGCGCACCGGTTCTTCGCACGGTATCCAAAGATGATCGTTGCCGGTCTGGCATTGCTGACCGTACTCCCGTTCGTATTCCTGGTGCTGCTGTTCGTCACCCAAGAGAAAATCGCCATGCTGACCTCTTGGATTCTGTCGATTATTCTTATCGACGCCTATCTCATTGTGGTTGAATACGCACGCGAAGCCTACGCCATGCAGCTTGGCGTCAGCGCCATGAGTGCCGACGAGTTCCGCAATGTGATGCTCAACGGATATGTGTGGCGGCGTTTCCACGGCCACGGACGTCACGAAGCGGCGATGGACAGCAATCCGAATATCGGCGAAACCACTGAACGACTCACACCGTTCAGTGATCAGGCCACCGAGCCGACTGCGCACACCGCACAGTTCGAGCAGTCCGGTCAGTCTGGGCAGTCTGGGCAAGGAGGCGCACGATGAAGCTTATCTGGAAAATATTCGTACGTGACGTGCGCCAAGCCACCCGCAATGTGATCGCCGTAATCGTGGCTATGGGATTGGTGATTGTGCCGGCACTGTACGCCTGGTACAACATCGCCGCCAGCTGGGACCCGTACGGCAACACCAAGGCCTTGAAGGTCGCCGTGGCAAACGTGGATAAGGGCTATAAGTCCGATCTGATGCCGATCACCATCAACGTCGGCGAAACCGTGACCAATACGCTCAGGGCCAATCATGACCTTGACTGGCAGTTTGTGGATCGTGCTAAGGCCATCGATGGCGTGAACTCAGGCGAATACTATGCCGCGCTGATTATTCCAAAGAGCTTCAGCTCCGATATGATGACGCTGTTTTCACCGAAGATCAAGCACGCCAAGCTCGAATACTATCTCAATGAGAAAATCAATCCGATCGCTCCGCATATCACCGACCAGGGTGCTACCACCGTGGCCACGACCATCGACCAGACATTTGTGAAGACCTTGGCGAGCGTGGCGCTGGATTTGGTTTCCAACGTGGCCGATTACGCGCAAAGCCCGCAAATGGAGCAGTACGTCAACAACGCCTCCAGTCATATTGCCACCATGTCGTCTCGTTTGACCGGCACTGCGTCGCAGATGGATTCCTATGCCAATCTGCTCGGGGCCGCCAACAGCATCATTGATTCCACCGATAAGCTGCTGGGATCAACAGGCTCAGCTGCGGCCACAACCAAAAAGGCGTTGAAACAGACCCGCAACGGCGTCTCCAGCCTCGACAAGGCATTGTCCGGAGCCACCGATGGCGTCGGTACGGCATTGCAGCAGGCCGGTTCATCCTACGACACCATTGCCAAGCAAATCGATGCCGCTTTTGCCGATGTGGGCTCACAATCCTCACAGATATCAAACAAGCTAACCGATATGCAATCCAAAGTGGAGGCTCAGGCCGACAGCTTTGGAAAGTATGCCGCCGCTTTACGAGATCTCGCCAAACAAGCGGCTTCACTGCCCGTGGGCGGAGATACCGTTGCCGCTCAACTGAACGCGGCTGCAGACCAAGCCACAAAGGCGCAGCAGAGCATGCAGCAAGCCGCCACCGCGTTGGGCGATGCGGCCACGCACATAGCAAACGGTACTGCCGATGCCGATACAGCGCGTCGAGATCTGAAATCACAAATCGCTGCCGCCAAACAATCGATTACTCAGGCTTCAGACACGTACAAGAGCACGCTGAAACCGCAACTGAACAATCTGACCTCGTCCATGGACGAAGTGACCACGCAGGCAAGTTCCGTAATCGACGGGCTTGCATCGACCGTAAGCAGCGTGTCAGGTCTTTCTGGCGGCGTTTCAGACAGCCTGACGGACATCCAGTCGGCCTTGACTGACGCAGCTAGCGCTTTGACCCGTTCGGCGAAGAAACTCGACAACTTGTCTTCCCAACTCGCCTCTATCACCAATGGCGGCACCATCGACCTGTCTGTGATTTCCTCTGCGAAGCCCGATGCCATTGCTTCCATGCTGGCGGCACCCGTAGCGGTCGACCGCATCGCGCTCTATCCCGTTGCCAACTATGGTTCCGCGATGGCTCCGTTCTACACGATTTTGTCTATTTGGGTCGGTGCGATCATTCTGGTCGCCATGTTGAAAGTATCGATTTCCGACCATGAGAAGGCTCGTATCTTAGGGTTGGGCAATGATCTGCCGCTCGGTTCGGAAGTGGGTCTTCGCGAGGCCATGATTGCCGGGCGGATTGCCGGACCGGCCGCCGCGTTGGATGTGCTGAAGAAGCCGCGTGCCGAGGCTCCCGGCAATGCGCGGCAGTTCGGTTTACGCTTGCACCACGAATATTTCGGCCGATACATGATTTTCGGTTTCCTTGCTTTGCTGCAAGGTACGCTGGTGTGCCTGGGCGATATGTTCTATCTCGGCGTGCAGTGTGAGCATCCGATTCAGTTCTTGATGGTCGGGTGGTTGTCTGCACTGGTGTTCTCGAATATTGTGTATACGCTGACCCTGTCGTTCGGTGATATCGGCAAAGCCATTGCCGTAGTACTGCTGGTTATGCAGGTAGCCGGTTCCGGCGGCACATTCCCCATTGAAACACTGCCGACGTTCTTCCAGGTCGTTTCTAAATGGCTACTGTTCCCCTATGCGGTGGATGCGATGCATTCGGCCATGGCAGGCTCATTCGGCATGGAATACTGGGTTTCCATGGGCAAACTGGCACTGTTCCTTGTCCCCTCATTGCTGTTGGGACTTATGTTGCGCAAGCCGGTAATTCGCTTCAACGATTGGGTTATCCGCAACCTTGAAAACACCAAGGTGATGTAAGTGTTGGACGAAGTGTGTCCGAGCGCCCTGAACGCTTAGCAGCCTACGACCTGACGTGTTTGGACCGTAACCTGTCTCAGACACGGCGTTGGCGAGGCCTGTGGAGCTTCTGACGCTAACGTCTACGTGGCTTGTAGCCCTTTTTACGACTGTGTGGCTTGAGTTGCTGGTTCAGCGGTACATGCCGGTAACTGGATTGCGGATCGCGATGCGTGAGATGCCAGCATCCGCAAAATTCGCAACGGTACACCCATAGCTCAACTCCGCGCTCGATTAGGCTTTGATCAGCGGCACGCTGAACCTGCGCCTTATCGTGATACATGATTTTATTCGACGTAGCGCAACGTTTAGGGGTGAAGTAATGCATAGCAGAAGCCAGTGTAGAGCGACCCCATAACCAAGCCAGTTTCTGGCTCCCCTCAGGGGGGGGAGCCGTCCGCACAGCAGACCGGGGGGAGGAGGCCCGGGCGTCGGGATTCCACGGTCACGGACGTGCTGTTTTCCGGATTTCCTGCGGAAATGGGAACGCGCCGCGCCGTCTCTCTTCGGCCCCGACGGCGGGGCCGGCCGGGAATGGTCCCGGACGTGGGTCTCATGAGTGCGAGAAGCCCCGGGTGTTTTTGTGGGGGTGTGTGGGTTTGGGTCGTGAGTGTTTCGGGTATGCGAAAGCCCCTTGGGGCGTGTGCTCCAAGGGGCTTCCTGTACGTGTGATGCGGCGGCGTGCTACTCTCCCACACCCTGTCGG